>Ga0310696_10003731_pt1 | contig 18911 bp, 14 predicted proteins | sample AusTroGonzalo_MG_4_FD_203885 | JGI IMG/M metagenome (GOLD analysis project Ga0310696, IMG submission 203885) | Bovine rumen microbial communities from tropical cattle in Woodstock, Queensland, Australia - Gonzalo_02 (v2) (version 2) | ecosystem: Host-associated > Mammals > Digestive system >...
CGACCCCCCGGCGGATGAGCCGGAAGTACCGGCCGATCACGGAAGAAGCCTTCTCCCCATAGTACCCGCGGATGAAAAGTCGGGCCAGCGCCTCGGGATCACCGTCGGGATCGACCAGAAGTCGACTCGCGACGAAATAATTGAGCATCATGAAATTCTGCGGCGAACAGTTGTCCGTTTCGGCCGAAATGACGAGGGCGTTGATGCCGTGATCGAGGTAATGCCGGAAATCCGGACGGAGCGTGTCGAAGACGCTCTCCACCCGGGGCGGCTGAAAGGCCTCCCCGCCGGTGTTCCAGCGGGTCCGGAGCAACTTCACGTGAGGGGTCCCGAGGGGGACCCAGTCCATGAAGAACGCGAGGAGCCGCCCCGAGGCGGCCTGCCGGACGGGACGGAAGATATCGCTCCGGGCCCCGTCGGAAAAGGACAGCAGGACGTTCTTTTCGGGAAGGATCTTCCCGGGGAGATCGAGGCCGCCGGAAACGCTCTCCTGGGGCGTGCGCAGGACGACGTCGGGATATTCCCGGCGGATGCCGCGGGCGAGGCTGTTGACGAAATCCATCAGCAGGCCGCCGTCGGACCCGTGGTACGCCGCGATCCGCCGGCAGTCTTCGCAGCGGCAGTACGGCGCTTTGCCGTCGGTCCGGCTGACATCGTAGACGACCGGATACTCCCGGGGGTTCTTTCCCGCCCGGTCTTGCCGGATCATCCTGCGCAGGGACTCCAGCGCCGTCCGCCGGGTCTCGACATTGGACATACAGACGTCGTGCCGTCCCCGGAAGCCCTCTCCGTCCGCGGCGAAAAGGGACGGACGGACGTCGAAAAGCTTCGGATCCACGTACAAGCCCATGGTGCCGGTCTCGGGCCGGTGGCGGATGTCGTTGATCCGGCCCGTGTAATACAGCGGGATCCCCTTTTCGGAACCGCCGTTGATCCGGGAGCGCAGTTTCCACAGACGGTAGGCCTCGAGGACCTGGGGTTCGGCCCACTGCCCCGCGGGAAGCGCGTCGTGCCGGAGCACGGCGGGGATACCGTCGCGGATGCCCCGTCCGGCAAACGCGGGACTTCCCCTCTCGTTGAAAACGGGGAAGTCCTTTCCCGGCAGGGGGATTACCGTCTCGTCGGGCGCGAGGAACGCCACGCCGAGATTTTCGAGGACCTGATAGACCCCGTACAGGATCCCGGCGGGGGAGCCGCCCGCGATGACGAGCCCCTCTCCGACGGTTTTGACCAGCCACTCCTCCGGGCCGAAATTGTCGGTTTTGATCCCGGCGGCCGAAGCCGTTTCGGTCCGCCCCAGAAAAAAGGCGGGCGCGCCGTTCCTCCGGGACTCCGGGACGCGGAGAAGAGGCCTGCCGTAGATCGCCTTGTAGAAAAACATCAGCTCCTGGGCAGCGCGTTCCTCGAAGGCCGTCGGGGCCCGGGGCACGACGAGGCAGCGGGGGACCTCCCCCGCGACCGCCGCCGCGGCCATGATGAGGGCAACGGACAGAACAAGGATCCCGCGCATAGCTTCCTCTCGTCCAAGAAAAATCAGACCTATCTTCCTAAGATAGCACGTTTTTCGTCATTTTTCAAGGGGTCCGGGAACGGCCAGAACCAGCCGGTCGATGAAGACGGCGTTCCCGCGGGTCGAGCCGGGCGAGGAGGCCGGGCCCTGGAATTTGATCGAGAGGTAGAGGTCGTATTCGTTCTCCGCGCCCCGGCTCCAGAAGCGGTCCAGGGGGAACTGGAGCGCCCAGGAGCCGTGGCCCCAGAAGATCGTCATGGGCGTGATCCGGATCCGGCCCAGATGATGCCAGTGGTACTTTTCGTCCCGGGTGCGGGGGAACTTGCGCTTCAGCAGGGATTTTTTCAGGAAACGGCTCTGGACGCCGCATGAAAACTCCGCCGTGTGGGGGTGATCTTTGCCCGTCTTTCTCAGCGTGACGGCCGATCCCGTCGGCGAGTCGGGATCCTTCTCCAGGCGGGCGCCGTACTTCCTCAGTTCGTTCATGTCGGGGTAATCCAGCGTGGTGATCTCGTAGACACGCCGCCCTTTCAGCTCTTCCGGCAGGGGATACTTCGCCCCGGGGACGGGGTCGCTCAGCTGACGGATGGTTTTTTCGAGGGGACGGGCGTACCGGGCCGTCAGGGGCCCGAAGCAGCGCCGGAGCACCGGGGTGAAGTTCTTCTCGATCCGGCGCAAAATCTCCTTCCGCGAGGGCAGTCCCGGCTCCCCGGGCCATGCGTCCCGGACCGAGAACCGGGTCAGGTCGAGGACGAAACGCTCGGCGGCGATCCGGAGGAGGAGTGCCCGGTCGTTCCCGGCAAGTTTCTCCGCGGCGGCGAGATGCCGCTCGGACTCACGGAAAAAGGCGCGGTCGAGATAGTTCAGCTGCACCGCGGAGGTGACGCTCAGATGAGGATGCTCCTGCTGACGGGTCCGGATGTGCTCGTAGAGCCGGCGCATGGGGCCCGCCGCCGGACCGTAGAAGTTTTCGAAATACCTGCCGAGGATCGTCTCCAGGTCGAGAGTACAATCCTTCATCGTCTGGTAGCCGGCAAAGACCCGCAGACCGTGGAAGGAGGCGAGATGGGGCCCTTCGCATTCGCCGAAGATGTAATCGGTCCCATGGGCCTTGTAAAGACGGACGTTCTTCCAGATGGCGTCGATGTTGACGATCCCGCCGTTGCAGACGTCGGTGCCGTAGTTGATCCAGTAGGTCCAGAGCTGGACGGCGCCGATCCGGCTCCAGGCCAGAAGATCCGCGAGGGCGGAGGCGTTGACGGGATCGTCGGCGCTCTTCATGTTGTGACACGCCCCCCGGAAGGTCACGTCGATGGGGGAGAGCCGCACGAAGACGTTTTCCCGGGGCCGGATCCCCCGGGGGGCCTTGGAGGTGAAGTAATAGGCCGACGTCTGGATCCTGACGTCGGGATAGACTTGCGCGACTTCGTCCGCGACGGAGTTGACGAACTCCAGCATGGCTCCCGAGGGGGAACCGTACTTTTCCGCCAGCGCCCGGCAGGCCGGGCAGACGCAGTTGCCCCGGTCGGTGTCGTTGATGGAGAGGTTGTAGAACTCAGGCGGATACTGCGGGAATTCCGCCCGGTCCCGGGCGACGTATCCCTTCATCTGTTCGGCAAACTTCTTGCGCGCGAGAGCGCTGGAAAAACAGACCTGCCCCGGCCCCCGGATGCTCACGGGCCGCAGACGGCGGCCCCGATCGTCCAGACTCAGGGCCTCCTCCATGCCCTTTTCGGGCCACGCTTTGATGTAGTGGTAGAGGGTGTTGAGGGGCGCGGGACGGCCAAGAACGGGAGTGATGCCCCACGCGGCCTTTTCGGTGGGGGTGAGCTCCTCCTCCCAGAAGATGTTTTCCCGCATGCGGCTTCTGAAGCGCAGCAGAGCTTCGCGCATTTCCCCCTTGTAATTGCAGAGGCGCATGACGTAGACGCCCCGGTAACGGACCGAGGGCCTGATCCGCAGATCGGTCCCCTTCGGGATCGCGAGGTCCCGTTTCTTCGGGACGGCCGCCGTCAAAGGGTCCGGCCAGACGACGCCGCAGAAGCGCTCCAGAAAAGAGTAGACGCCGTAAAGGGTGCCCCGGGGCCGTCCGCCGCCGATGACGACGTCACCGCCGACGGCGCGGATCAGGGACTCCTCCATGCCGTACTTCGAAAAGTCGATCCCCGCCTCCCGGGCGAACCGGGTGTCCCCGAGGTAGATCCGCGGTCCCGGGACCGCCGCCCCTTCGCGGACGACGGCGATCTTTCCGCCGAGACTCTTCTCCAGGTGGGTTTTGAGTTCCTCCGCCGCGGTGACGGTGGACGGCTCGGGTTCCCGGGGGATGACGATCCCGACGGCGCCCGCGGCAAGGGAAACCAGCAGAACGAAAGAAACAGCGAACGATTTTTTCGGAAATCTCATCATTTTCCCCCGTTTTTCAAAAGCTAATATGGCGCGGATTTTTATTTTTTTCAAGTCCCCGGCAAAAGATTTCCGACATTTCCGACATCGCGGGCGCGTCAGCTGGAAAAAAAGGCGTTCCCGTGCTATATTTAGTCGCGGTCCAACGGAAGAGGTCCGGCTCGGGACAGGAAAAAGCGATCCTTCGAAGTCCTCCCGTCTTCCGCATCGGGATCGAAATCGTTCGGAGAAAGGAAGTGTCACAAATGAGAAAGGCCCTGATCATTCTGGCGGCCGCCCTGCTCGGCGGCATGTCGGCGGCGGAGTACCCCGTCGAAAAACTCACGCTCTGCGGCGGCGCCGTCGCGGAGAACGGCGTCCTGAAGCTGGACGGCAGGAAGGCCTATGCCGTCATCCCCGGAACGGAGTCCGTGGCCGTCGTCGCCCCGGGAGCCACCTTCGCCTGTTCGGTCAAGCCGCAGTTCGAGGCCCGCAAGGGAGCGCCCAACGAGATCATGGATGCCTATTTCTCCAAACAGGGAGTGCCCTTCACCCTCTGCCGCTGGGGCGGCGCCATTTCCAGCCGCATCCGCAACGCCGCGACCGGGAAATACGAGATCGTCAGATGCTACGCCCTGCCGAAAGCCGGTGCGTGGACGCATCTCGCCTTCGTGATCGAACCCGCTGCGGGCAAGGAAAACGTCTGGAATTTCCGCTTCTACGTGAACGGTCAGCTGAAGTTCGAGAAGACCGTCGAAAACCTCTCTCCCGACGTCGGCCGCGGCCCCGTGGAACTGGGCAAAGGCTGGGCCGGCCCCTGGATGTTCTCGGGCGAAATGACCGACATCACCGTCGAGCCGAAAGTCCTGACCGCCGAAGAGATCGCCGGTCTGGCCGCAAAAAGCCGCGCCCGCAAGTAAGACGATCCGCCCTCTTGCCGTATTTTTTCAAACGGGACTATTGAAAAATTCCCTTTCGGGGAGTATGTTATCTGCGCGGGCGTGTGCATTGCCTCGAGGAAAACGTCTGAAATGCACCCGCATCCGCAGGGAAAAAGTTTTGAATCGGAACCCAAATCGCAATATTTGACGGAGAGAGGAAGATGAAACAGGATTTCATTCAATTCGTGACCAAGGAGTCAGTCATGACTCTGGAAGGGAAAAACAAGCTGGAGGTCATGGATTACCTGATCACCCGCGCGGCGGATCTCACCAAGCTCAACAGAGACACCATTTTCCGGCTGATCTGGAAACGTGAGCAGATGATGACCACCGGCGTGGGCGGCATGCTGGCCCTGCCCCACATCCGCATCAACGACATCCTTCATCCCTACGTGCTGGTCGGCGTGTGCCGCAACCCCATCACGGATTATCAGGGGCAGGACGACCTCCCCGTGCGCGTCATCGTCCTCACCGTCGCTCCCGATGAAGATCAGGAAGCCTATCTGCAGCTGCTGAGCGGCATCTCCCGGCGGTTCCGGGATCCCAAGCTGCTGGAGGATCTGATCGCCGCCGCCGGCAATGCCGTCAAGATGTTCGAGATCATCCAGAATCAGGAGGCCTGACCGTGAACGCCCGACCGATCAACGAACTGGCCGCAAAAGTCCAGATCGACTTCCACTGTCTGGAGGACGGCTGCGCCGAAGTGGTGAAATTCAATCTCTCCGAGATCGTCTCCAAGGACTTTCAGGCGGTCTGCCCCAAGTGCCACAAGGCCTATCAGCTGGACGCCGCGCTGAGGGACAAGCTCGCCCGCATGCTCGATCTGATCCACGCCATCCGCCGTTCCGAGGACATCCTCGGCGACGCCATGGTCTCCGTCAACGTCGCGGGCGGCGAGGTCCGGATCCCCTACGCGCTGCTGCTGACACGGCTCAACACGCTGATCACGCTGGATCTCGGGGACCGCAAGGTCGATTTCCACCTGTGGGTCGAACCCTCCTCGCCGGATACTTTCCGGTAAGGCAGTTTTGCGCCGGTGCCTCCGCCGCGGCGGGGGCCGTTGTTCCCTGACGCGTCGATCTTTTTTTCCCGCCGAAAGCGGGAGAAGGCATATAACCTTTCCATTTGAGGGATTTTACATCATGACCGAAAAAGAAATCGTCGATATCCTCGAAAAGTCGGGCGCCCTGCTCAGCGGACACTTCCAGCTGCGCAGCGGACTGCACAGCAACCGGTTCTTCCAGGCGGCCCTGCTGCTCCAGTATCCGGACAAGGCCGAGACCGTCTGCCGCTTCGTGGCCGAGAGTTTCCGCAATTCCGGCGTCGAAACCGTCATCTCCCCCGCCGTGGGCGGACTGATCGTGGGCCAGGAGATCGCAAGAGCCCTCGGGTGCCGCGCCGTCTTCGCGGACAAGGAGGACGGCGAGCTCGTCCTCAAGCGGGGCTTCACCCTGAAAAAAGGCGAAAAGGTCCTGGTCGCCGAAGATGTGGTGACCAAGGGCGGCCGCGTCCAGCAGACCATCGATCTCGTCCGCGGTTTCGGCGCGGAGGTCGTCGGCGTCGCCGTGCTGGTGGACCGCTCCGGCGGCACGGCCTCTTTCGACGTGCCCGTCTTCAAGAGCGCGCTCAAGCTCTCGCTGCCGACCTTCGACCCCGCCGAGTGCCCCCTGTGCAGGCAGGGCCTCCCCGTCGACCGGCCCGGCTCGAAGTAACACGTAAGGATCCTCACGATGCTGTCAGCCATTTTCAAAGCCGTGTTCGGAACGAAATCCCAGCGCGACGTGAAGCGGATGCTGCCCCTCGTGGCGAAGATCAACGCCATCGAGCTGGAGCTGCAGAAGCTTTCCGACGACGAGATCAAAGCCAAGACGCCGGAATTCAAGGAGCGTCTCGCCAGGGGCGAAACGCTCGACGACATCATGTGCGAAGCCTTCGCCGTGGTCAAAAACACCTGCCGCCGTCTGGTCGGGACCGAATTCGAAGTGTGCGGACAGCCCATGAAGTGGGACATGATCCCCTTCGACGTCCAGCTCATGGGCGGCATCGCGCTCCACCGCGGCAACATCGCCGAAATGGCCACCGGCGAGGGCAAGACTCTCGTGGCCACGCTGCCGCTCTACCTCAACGCCCTCACAGGGAAAAACTGCCAGCTGGTGACCGTCAACGATTACCTCGCCCGCCGCGACTCGTCGTGGATGGGCCAGATCTACACCTTCCTCGGTCTCACCGTCGGCTGTCTCCAGAACATGCAGCCGCCCGACGTCCGCCGCGAACAGTACGCCTGCGACATCACCTACGGCACCAACAGCGAGTTCGGCTTCGACTATCTGCGCGACATGGGCATGGCCTCCGACAAGGAAGAGCTGGTCCAGCGCGACCACTACTACGCGATCATCGACGAGATCGACAGCATCCTCATCGACGAGGCGCGGACGCCGCTCATCATTTCGGGACCGGTCCCGATGTCCGACAGCCAGTTCGAAGAGCTCCAGCCGAAGGTCGCATCCCTTTACAGCAGTCAGAATCTGCTCTGCTCCCGCCTGGCCCGGGAGGCGAAGGCCGTCCTCGAGGACGAAAACGCCTCCCCCGAGGCCGTGGACGCCGCCATGATCAAACTGCTCCAGGTCAAATTCGGCATGCCGACCCACAAACAGCTGCTGCGGATCCTCGAAAACGGCGAGATCGTGCGGGAGCTGGAGAAGGTGGAGTCCCGGGTGCGCAGCGACAACAACCGCGGTCTGCTCCAGGAGGTCCAGTCGGAGCTCTTCTTCACCATCGACGAAAAGACCAACGAGGCCGACCTGACCGCCCGGGGCCGCGATGCCATCGCCCCCGGCAGTCCCGAAGATTTCATCATGCCCGATCTGCTGGAGGAGATCCACCGCATCGACACCGACGAAAATCTCTCCCCCGAGCAGCGCACGGCCCGGCGCAACCAGTTTCAGGAGGAGTTCTCCGTCAAGAGCGAGCGTCTGCACGACCTCTCGCAGCTGCTCAAGGCCTACTGCCTCTTCGAGAAGGACGTCAACTACGTGGTCCAGGACCGCAAGGTCATGATCGTGGACGAACACACCGGGCGTCTCATGCCCGGCCGGCGCTTCTCCGACGGACTGCATCAGGCCCTCGAGGCCAAGGAACGCGTCCCCATCGAGCAGGAGACGCAGACCATGGCCACCATCACCATCCAGAACTATTTCCGGCTCTACAAAAAACTGGCCGGCATGACGGGAACGGCGGAAACCGAGGCCGCGGAGTTCCACCAGATCTACAAGCTGGACGTCATCGTCATCCCCACCAACAAGCCCTGCATCCGCAAGGACGACAACGACTCGATCTTCAAGACGAAGCGCGAGAAATTCAACGCCATCGTCAACGACGTGGAGGAGCGGCACAAGCTGGGCCAGCCGGTGCTGCTGGGAACGATCTCGGTGGAAGACTCCGAGATCCTTTCGCGCATGCTCAAGATGCGGGGGATCCCCCACAACGTCCTCAACGCGAAAAACCATGAGCACGAGGCCGAGATCGTCGCCCGGGCGGGGACGCCCGGCTCCGTGACCGTCGCCACCAACATGGCCGGCCGCGGCACCGACATCAAACTGGCTCCCGGCGTCGCCGAGCTGGGCGGACTGCACGTCATCGGCTCCTCCCGTCACGACTCCCGCCGCATCGACCGCCAGCTGCGCGGCAGATGCTCCCGTCAGGGCGACCCCGGCTCCTCCAAGTTCTACGTCTCTCTGGAGGACAACCTCATGCGCCTCTTCGGTTCCGACCGGATCGTCAAAATTTTCGACCGCTTCGGACTGGAGGAGGGCGACGAACTCCAGCATCCCTGGCTCAACAAGTCCATCGAGACCGCCCAGCGCCGGGTGGAGCAGCAGCACTTCTCCATCCGCAAGCGGACTCTGGACTTCGACGACGTGATGAACAAGCAGCGCGAGATCATCTACCAGCTGCGGCACGACGCGCTGGTCTCCGACAAGCCGATGGACGTGCTTTTCGGCGTGGTGGAGCTGGCCGTAGGCAACGAGATCCAGTCCTGTTCCGCCTACGGCGAACGCCGGAAGGACGGCGTGGTCTTCGACGCGGAGCGTCTCGTCGCCTATCTCAACGACGCCTTCCCGCTGGAATTCAAGGTCTCGGACCTCACCGAAGGCCTGGAGGACGGCAAGCTGACCAGTGCCGACAAGCTGACGATCCAGATCGTGGACCGGGTGGAAAAGGCCTACGTCGACAGCCACGCCGATCTGCCCGAGGAACAGCTGACCTACCTCGTGCGCCACACGGTGCTCGAGGCCATCGACCGGCTCTGGCAGGAACACCTGTACGCCATGGATCAGCTGCGCTCCAGCATGTCCCTGCGGGTCTACGCCCAGAAGGATCCCCTGGTGGAGTACAAGCACGAGGCTTTCGGCATCTTCAAGAGCATGATGGATCAGATCTACCGGGACGTGGCCCACAACCTCTTCCGGGTCACCATCACGCGCCTCTCCTCCTTCGACGAACTGCTGGCCTCGATGCCTCAGGAGATGATCCATCAGACTTTCGAGCAGTTCGACGGCGCCCTGCCCCCCGGACTGCCGCAGATGCCCGAAGAGGAACCCGAACCGGAGATCCCCGTCACCTTCCACAGGGAGACGCCCAAGGTCGGCCGCAACGACCCCTGCCCCTGCGGAAGCGGCAAAAAATACAAGAACTGCTGCGGCAAACACAACTGACAAAAACCGGAACCGTCGATATGGACACCATCGCCGAAAAGATCCGTGCGCTCAAGGAAAAACAGGGCGCGGTCATTCTGGCCCACAACTACGTTGCCCCCGAGGTGCAGGATCTGGCGGACTTCGTCGGCGACTCCCTCGAGCTGAGCATCAAAGCCCGGGACGCGAAGGCGAAGACGATCGTCTTCTGCGGCGTCTCCTTCATGGCGGAGACGGCGAAACTGCTTTCGCCTGATTCGAAGGTGCTCCATCCCGTTCCCGGGGCCGGGTGCGCCATGGCCGACATGGCGAAGGCCGAGGACATCGCCGCCTACAGGAAGGCCCATCCCGGAACGGTCATCGTGGCCTACGTGAACACCACCGCGGCGGCCAAGGCCGAAGTGGATCTCTGCTGCACCTCGGCCAATGCCGAAAAAGTGATCCGTTCCATCCCGGCGGGGAAGGAGATATTGTTCCTGCCCGACCGCAATCTCGGGCAAAACGTGATGAACAGCACCGGCCGGAAAATGGAGCTGTGGCCCGGATTCTGCCCGGTCCACAACGGGATCGGTCCCGACATGATCTCGGCGGCGCGCAAAGCTCACCCGGAAGCGGTTCTTTTCGTCCATCCCGAATGTCCTCCGGAAACGGTGGCCGCGGCGGACATGGCGCTCTCCACGGGCGGCATGCTCCGGGCCGTCCGGGAGTCGGAGGCAAAGGAGTTCATCGTCGGGACGGAGTACGGCATCATCCACCGTCTGAAAAAGGAAAATCCCGACAAAGTCTTTTATCCGCTGCAGCCCCTTCCCGCCTGCGGCGACATGAAAAAGATCCGTCCCGAGGACGTTCTCCGCTGTCTCGAGTGCGGCTGCGGCGAGGTCACGCTTCCCGCGGACATCATGAGGAGGGCCCGGCTGCCCGTCGACCGCATGCTGGCGCTCTGAGAAAAGATCCGATATACGCATTAACAGCAACCGTGAAGAAGGAGTTGTCAAAATGAAGATCGTGTCCGTTTGCGCGGCAATATTCTGTCTGTTCCTGGGCCTGACGGCGGCGGAGAATTCCCAGATCGTCATCTTCAACACAGGCAAAAACGCGACCATCAAGGCGGTCGAAAAGGGCGGACTCAACATCTTCGAAAAGACCGCGACGGACAGAAAAACCGGCGCGAGACTCTATCAGTGTCTGTATTTCGCCATTTCGGCAAAATCCCAGAGCGCGCTCAGGACGATCACCGTCAAGTTCGAGGCGGCCAACGGCGACCTCTCCGTTCTGGTGGGGCTGAAAAACTCCGCCATGCTCCGCTGGACGAGTCTCAAGGTCGACGGCAAGGAGCTTCTGACCAACGTCAAAACAGGGGAGATCTTCAACACGAAGAACTTCTCCGCGGGCAAGATCGGAGAAAAGAAGCTGATCACCCTCGAAGGGACCTTCCGCGGGACCACCCGCAAGGAGCAGACGGCCGCGAAGAACGCTTCTCAGAACAAAAAAGCCGCGAAGAAAAACAAATCGTCCAAGAACAAGTAGGTCCGGGGAGAGGGATATGCCGCGGACGGAGGGAAGTCCGGAATCAGCCGGCGTAAGTTCCCGGGCGGTGCTCGATTTCGTCGCCGCTCTGGAGAAATTCGAATTTGTCCACAGTTTCATCCTGACCCGGAACGAGATCCGGATCGCTTCGGGCTGGTGGAGCCCTTACACGTCCGAAACGCCCCATCTGCTCTTCTCGCTGAGCAAGAGCTTCATCAGCTGCGCCGTGGGCATCGCCGTCGGGGAAAAGCGCCTGACGACCGACACCCGGCTCCTCGACATCTTTCCCGAATACCGGCCGGTCGTCACCGACGGGCGGTTCGAAAGGATGACGATCCGGCATCTCCTCACCATGACCACGGGGCACGAAGTCTGCTCGACGGCGTTTTTCAAGGCCGCTCCCGACGGGGATCTCAAGCGGGATTTCTTCACGTCTCCGCTGGTCTTCGAACCGGGAAGCCGTTTCGTCTACAATTCCGGGGCGACCTTCATGCTGTCGGCGGCGATCCGCCGCCTGACCGGAGAGAACCCCTCGGTCTACCTGAAAAAAAGGCTTCTCGAACCGCTGGGGATCCCCGACAGGCTCTGGGACAAGAGTCCGGACGGGACCGAGCTCGGCGGCTGGGGCTACCGGCTGACGACCGACGAGATCGCCTCCTTTGCCCAGATGCTCCTGCACGGGGGACGATCGGGCGGGAAACAGCTGATCCCCGAAGAATACCTCGCCGCCGCGACCGCCTTTCAGGTCGACAACGCCATGAACGAAGCCCCCGACTGGAAACAGGGCTACGGCTTCCAGTTCTGGAGATGCCGTCACAACGCCTTCCGGGGCGACGGCGCTTTCGGGCAGTACGCGTTGGTCGTCCCCGAGCAACGCATGACGCTGGCCGTGACCGCCGGCGGCAAGAACATGCAGACGATCCTCGACATCGTCTGGGATCATCTGCTGCCCCGTCTCGAAGACCATCCTCTGCCGGAGGATCCGGACTCCTGCGGACGCCTGCGGGAAAAACTCGCCTCCCTGGCCCTTCCCCGGCTCCACGGCGTCCCGCCGTGCCGGGACTCGGTCGTCTCGGCCGCATTCGCCCCCAATCCCGCGGGGATCCGCCGCGTGCGGATCGAACGGACGCCCGCCCGCTGTCAGGTCGGCTTCACGCTGGACGACGGCAGGCTGGAAACGCTCCGGGCGGGCTGGGAAACGCCGGAGGAAGGAACGACGGCTCTCGAAGACGGCGAGGAGCGTTCCTTCTCCGCCACGGCGGAGACGGCGGGGGACGGCGTCAGACTCAGGGTCTATTTCACCTCGACGCCCTTCGTTTCGGAATACCGTTTCACCGTGACCGGGAACACGGTCGTCTTCTCGCGGGAACGCAACCTTTGCTTCCGCACGGCGCCGTGGCCGGAACTTTGCGGAGAGATCGAAAAAAACATGCCGGGGCCGGAAAAATGAAATACATCGACGTCCACTGTCACGTCTTCCCCGAAAACATCGCGCAGAAGGCGGTGGCCTATCTCCAGGACTACTACCACTTCACCTGGCAGGGCACGGGACTGATCGGCGACATCAAAGCCGGCTGCCGCGAGGCGGGCATCTCCCGGAGCGTCATCTTCTCCTCGGCGACCAAACCGGCCCAGGTGCCCCACATCAACGATTACATCAGCTCCCTCGTGCGGGAGGATCCGGAGCTTTTCATCGGCCTGGGGACCATCCATCCGGGATATCCGGAGCACATGGCGGAGCTGGACCGGATCTCGGCGCTGGGGCTGCGGGGACTGAAGATCCACCCCGATTTCCAGATGCTGAACATCGACGCGCCGGAGATGATGCCGGTCTACGCCCGGACGCGGGAGCTGGGACATATCCTGCTCTTCCACACGGGCGACCCCGATGTGGACTACTCGTCGCCGCGCCGTCTGGCCCGGGTGATCGAGGCCTTTCCCGGTCTGCGGATCATCGCGGCCCACCTGGGGGGCTTCGGCTGCTGGGACGCGGCGGAAAAGTACATCATCGGCAAAGACGTCTGGATCGACGTCTCCAGCGCCATCCGTTTCGTCGGTCCGGAGCGGGCGCGGCATCTCGTCCTGGCCCACGGGACGGACCGGGTCCTCTTTGCCAGCGACTACCCCGCGGTGCGGCCGAAACAGGCCCAGCTGGATCTGGCGTCTCTCGGCCTCGGCCCGGAGGACATGGAAAAGATCTGCCACCTGAACGCGGAAAAACTCTTCGGACTCCCCTCCTGCGGCTGAAAAACCGCCCGCGCGCGCCTTTATTGCATTTTATTCTTCCGATCGCCGAAGTTGCCGCTTGACTTTTCGTCTAATCGACGGTATGTTACATAGACGTATGATTGTGGTTTAAAATTTTATTTACGCCGGGTTCGGGATCATGGAGCGAAAAACTTTCAGTCAGGTGCAGATATACGTCCGAGAGGGCTACAACCGCGCGGCCAAACAGGCGGCGGTCGGCAACTACAACGAGGCGATCAGGATCCTCGTTCCCATCGTCAAGAACAATCCTTCGGTGCCGATCCTGTTCGAGAAGCTGCGGGACTACGAAATGGCGAAATGCCGCAAGGGCGGCGCGCTTGGCAAAATCTTCTGGCAACTGCTGTCGCCGGTCTTCTTCATCGCCGTCAAGATCGTTTCCCTGATCGACCCCGTCAAAGCCATGGCCATGTGCGAGGGGCCCCTGGCCTCCTGCGTGGACCTGCCGCTGATCCTGACCGCCATGGCCGACGCGTCGGAGGCCAGCGCGGCGCCGTGGGGCGCGGTGACGGCCCTCAACGTCATCCGGGTCTTCCATCCCAACAACGAGGGCAATCTCCGCCGTCTGGCCGTCGCCATGCAGCACAACAACCAGGCCGCCGAGGGACTCAAAATCTTCCGGATCCTCGCCAAGAAGCATCCCGAGAATCTGGCGATGCAGAACGAACTGCGGGCCGCCATGGCCCTGTCGAGCATCGAGGCCGGCAAGTGGGAGGACAAGGGCTCGACGCAGGACAAGACCGACCTCAAAGACGCCCTCATCAACCAGCTCATGCAGGGAACGATCCACGACGCCGATCAGGCCCAGCTGCTCATCGACAAATTCCAGAAGGATCTGGAGACCAGCGACTCCGTCGATCTCCGGCGCAAGATGGCCGACGCCTACATGATCAAAGAGGACTACGAGGCGGCCTACCGGGAGTACAAAAACGTCGAGCAGAAGCTCGGCGTGGCCGATCCCGTGCTGGACAAGCAGATCGAGCGGGCCCAGCTGGCCCAGATGGACAAGGAAATCGCCACGCTCGAATCCCAGGGCGCCGACGAGCAGCAGATCGCCGCGGCGAAGGCGAAACGCGACGCCTGCCACGAGGAACGCGTCGTCACCCGGGCGAAGAACTTCCCCAACGACATCCAGCTGCAGTTCGATCTGGCGGAACTGCGTTTCGAACAGGACAACTTCGAGGAGGCCCGGCAGATCTTCGAGTCGATCAGCGACAATCCCCAGAAGCACAGGGCCTGTCTCGTCTACCTCGGCCGGTGCGCCATCGCGACGGGGGACACGGCCACGGCGGAACCCCTTCTGGCGGAAGCGGTCAAGGATATGTACCGCATGGATAAATACCGCCGCGAGGCCCTCTACTATCTGGCCATCGCCTACGAAGGCAACGGCAAGACCGCGGAGGCCGTCGACTGTTACAAGACCATCCGCGCCAGCGTGGAGAATTACCGTGACATCGCCGACCGTCTCAAAGCCCTCGGCGTCGAAGTCTGAGAAAAACCGTCCTCAAGTTTGGAAAGGATATACGGCAAATGTCTGACACTGACAGCACCACCCCCGCGGGGGGCTTCTCCCCGGAAGATACGAAAACCCGCAAGACAGTGCGCCTGCATCCGGCCCAGGGCGGTCCCAATCTGCTCAGGCAGGAAAAGATCGCCGATCCCCTGGGCGCCCGGGACACGGATACCAGCAATCTGGAAATACTCGACGACACCCAGACGCGGCGCACCGTCAAGATCAAGCCTCTGGCGCCGCCCTCGGTCAGTCCGGTGAAGATCCCTCTTGACGCCGAGAACACGAACACGCGCAAGACGGTGGTGCTCCATCCTCAGCCCGGCGCGGCCGGAAGCGGCGAAGACACCCGCACGCGCAAGACGGTGGTGCTCCGTCCCCAGGCCGAACAGGCCGCCCCCGCCCCTGCCCCGGCTCCGGCTGTGGAGGTCTCGGACGAAACGGTCGCCGTCGCAAAACCCAAACTTGCGCCGAAACCGCCCGTGGCGATCACGCCCGCTCCGGCCCCGGCTCCGGCCCCCGCGCCCGCCGTGGAGGTCTCGGACGAAACGGTCGCCGTCGCCAAACCCAAACTTGCGCCGAAACCGCCCGTGGCGATCACGCCCGCTCCGGCTCCGGCCCCGGCCGTGGAAGTTTCGGATGAGACGGTCTCCGTCGCAAAACCCAAACCGGCTTCGACGCCGACCGTGCCGATCAAACCTGCGGCCCCGGCCGTGGAAGTTTCGGATGAGACGGTCTCCGTCGCAAAACCCAAACCGGCTTCGACGCCGACCGTGCCGATCAAACCTGCGGCTCCGGCCGTGGAGGTTTCGGATGAGACGGTCTCCGTCGCCAAACCGAAGCCTGCCCCGACCGCCGCAGTGCCGGTCACGTCCGCCCCGGCGCCCGCCGCCTCCGAAGGCGGGGAGGAGGACGAGCAGACCGTCAAGATCAAGCGCCCGCTGACGCCGCCCCGGGTCGGCCCCGGCGCCGCAGGCGCCGCCGGACTTAAACCGCCGCGGCTGAGCCGTCCCGGTGCGCCCGCCGCTCCCGCGGCGCCGACAGCGCCCGCCGCTCCCGCGGCCCCCGAGACTCCGGCAGCCCCCCCGGCGGCGGAAGAAGCCGACGGAAGCGATGTCAAAGCGACGGTCAAACTGGCGCCGCCCAAACGTCCGGGCGGTCTGGGCGGACGTCCGAGCACCCCGCCGAAACCGGCTGTCCCGCCCAAGCCCGCGGCGCCCGTCAAACCCGTTGCGCCCGCCGCGCCGGCGCAGCCGGAAGATGCGGCCGACGCACCTGAAGAAGAGGCGGAGGAGGCCAAGACCTCCGAAGAAGCCGTCGCGACCCCGGCCGTTCCGAAGAGTGCGGCGAAGAGCGCGGCGTCCCCGGTGTATCTCATCCTGGGGCTGATCACGCTTCTCCTGATGCTCGGCGCCACGGTGATGTCCCTGGCCCAGTACCTCGACTTCGAACAGCAGGTCAAAATTTACGACAAGATCCCGGGACTGCCGAGCTCGAAGTAACGCGCTGCGGCGCCGACAGGAGCGTCTGTGAAGATCATACATTTCTCCGATCCTCACGCGGGAGGCGGCGCTGAAGACTGGATGGCCTATTTCGACAAGCGCTGGGTCGGCGTCTTCAACTACCGCTTCCGCCGCAGGTTCCATCATGATCTGGGCAAACTCGAGCGGGCGGTGGCGTACATCCTCTCGGTCCGGCCCGACGTCGCAGTCTGCACCGGCGACCTGACCAGCGCGGGCCAGCCCGGGGAATTCGAGCGGGTGCGAAAAGTCCTCGAACCCCTGAAAACCGCGGGGCTTCCGCTCATCTATATGCCGGGCAATCACGACTGTTACGTCAGGCGTCCGTGGTGCGTCAAGGCCATGAAGGACATGGTGGCGTATCTCAACGGAGACGGCGTCGCTTTCGACGATTTTCCGCTCAGGCGGCGGATCGCCGGGATCGAATTCCTGCTGCTCAACACCAGCCGTCCCTCCAATCTGCTGTGTTCCTGGGGATTTCTCAGCCGGGAGGACTCCCGGACGATCGCCGGATGGTGCGCCGAAAAAAAGGAGCTGCCCCGCATCCTCGTCTCCCACTACCCCATGACGGAAAATCACCCGATCCTCAGGATCCGCCACCGTCTTTTCGGCCAGAAGGAAGTTTTGAAACTGGCGGAGGAGGAAAAGATCGACCTCGTCCTCTGCGGCCACGTCCACAAGCCCTATTTCAGGAACCGCCCCGACGGGCGGATCTTCGAGTGCTGTGCGGGCTCCGTGACGCGGAACGGCTCTCTGGTGGAGATCGACGGGGACGCCCCGGGCGCATTTACATTCAAAACGGTTGATCTGTAGCACATCATGAGTGAACTCTGCACCCTCTGCCCGCGGCGGTGCGGGGCGGCCCGGCCGCAGAACCTGACGGAAGGCAAGCTGCCGGGCGTCTGCGCAAGTCCCCTTTCCCCCGTGGTCGCCCGGGCGGCGCTGCACTTCTGGGAGGAACCCGTCATCAGCGGCACCCGGGGGGCCGGCGCGGTCTTTTTCTGCGGATGCAATCTGCACTGCGTCTTCTGTCAGAATTTCGGCATCAGCATGCGTCCCGCGGGGAAGGAGATCACGCCGGAGCGGCTCCGGGAGATCTATTTCGAGCTGATCGGTCAGGGGGCGCACAACATCGATCTCGTCACGCCGACCCATTTCACCGAAGCGGTTTTGCAAAGTCTCGCGGAACCTCTCCCGGTCCCGGTGGTGTGGAACTCCAACGCCTACGAGCTGCCGGAGACTTTGCGGCGGCTGGAAAACAAGGTGCAGATCTATCTGCCCGACCTCAAGTACGCCGACGATCGACTGGCCGCCCGGTACAGCGGCGCGCAGGATTACTTCGAAAGGGCGAAGGAGGCGATCCTTGAAATGTACCGCCAGACGGGTCCCTTCCGCGTGGGGGACGACGGCATGCTGCGCTCGGGGGTGGTCATCCGTCACCTCATCCTCCCGGGGTGTCTGGAGAACAGCCGGCGGATCATCGACTTCGTGGCGGAGACCTTCCGCCCGGGGGAGGTGCTTTTCAGTCTGATGCGCCAGTATCTCCCCTGCGGAAAAGTCTCGCAGGATTCTTACCCCGAACTCGACCGCCGGATCACGGAGGAGGAATACCGCGAGGTGGAGCAGTATCTTTTCGACTCCCCCATAGAAGACGGCTTCGTTCAGGAGGCGGATTCCGCCGAAAAGGAATTCATTCCGGTCTTCGACGGGACCGGCGTCTGATCCCGGCCACGGGAAAGCCCTCCTCGATCCAGCTGCCGATGCCGCCGGAGAGGCGGCACACGTCTCCGCCGCCGCAGCGCTCGAGGATCCCCGTCGCGATGGCCGAACGGTATCCCGACGCGCAGACGATGGCCGCGATCTTTTTTCCGCAGACCTCCGGGACCCTCTCGGGCAGTTCGCAGAGGGGGATGTTGACGGATCTCGCGATCCGCCGCAGGCGCCACTCCGCCCGGGAGCGGACGTCAAGGACGACCGACGATGCATCCTCATCGAGCCTGCGGGCCAGTTCGGCGGGAGACACCTCTGCGGCCCCCCGGAAGGGAAGCCCGGCGCTCTTCCACGCGGAAAAGCGGAATCCCCGGACCTCGAACCCCACGACGAGAAGTCTCCGGCCCGCGTCGGCGATCTCCTCATCGGTCTCCCCCGTGACGAACACGGGCCCCGCCAGCGGATCGAAGAGGCGGGCCGCCCAGTACTCCAGGCGTCCGTTGGCTTCGATGTTGAGGGAGAAGGGGATGTGTTCCTTTGCATAGACGGAGGCGTTGCGGATGTCCGCCACCCGGCTCCGGGGAGATGCGAGGGAGATGTCCGGGCGCTCCGGCGTGTACGGGCGCGTCCAGTCGGTCACGGGCGGTCCGCAGCGGTTGATGACCCGCAGCGATTCCCCGCCGGGGAGATCGATCGCGCTCCTCCTCCGGCCCGCACGGCGGCGCACGTCGCCGAGGGTCGGCAGCTTCTCTTCCCCGCAGGGCGCCCCGTGGGCCGGGCAGAGCCGCGTCCCGTCGTCCAAGGCGGCAAGAGGCGTCATGCGCTCCCCGTCCGGAAACGGGGCGTCGAGAA
>Ga0310696_10003732_pt1 | contig 18911 bp, 17 predicted proteins | sample AusTroGonzalo_MG_4_FD_203885 | JGI IMG/M metagenome (GOLD analysis project Ga0310696, IMG submission 203885) | Bovine rumen microbial communities from tropical cattle in Woodstock, Queensland, Australia - Gonzalo_02 (v2) (version 2) | ecosystem: Host-associated > Mammals > Digestive system >...
AACGGCGGTGTTTGTCAATGATTTCTATCAGTACAAGGAATATGTCTATTATGATTTCCGATTGGATAGCCTCAGTCCGGCTATCGGTATAGGAGACAGTCTGGTCGCTCTTACCTATCCTACAGATCGTGACGGTCTATCTCGCGTCGGTGTCAAGCCGGATGCCGGATGCTATCAACATCTGCCTTAATCTGCTCACGAAGAGCATCCAGGCTATCGAATTGCTTCTCTTCGCGGACGTGTCGCACAAATTGTACATCCATTCGTTGACCGTACAAGTCGCCATGAAAAGAGGGGATATGCACCTCAATCGTACCGTCGGTATCGATATTCAGCATTGCAGGTGTCCAGTCCAAAGCATATGCATGCACACGCACCGCATATACTCCGGCTTTGGGGATAATGGTAAACGGTTCACGGGCTATATTGGCCGTAGGAAAACCTATTGTATGACCTATTCCCTTGCCATGTACAACCGTTCCACTCAGTTTATACGGACGCCCAAGAAGCTCATTGGCCACAATGATATTTCCGCACTCTAATGCTGCACGTATTTCTGTAGAAGAGACGTGCCATTCACCTTCCACATATTCATTGACGGTAATCACTTCCATTTGAAGCGCTTCGCCTATGCGGCGATATTCCTGCGGGTGACGAAGACGGTCAGAACCGAAACAATGGTCATAGCCCATCAATAGAACCGATACCTCATACTCGTCACGACAGCGCTGCATGAACTCTGCCGCAGTAAGAGGTTGTACCTGTCTGAAATCCAGCATCAGTACTTCTCCGTACGCGCTCAGTAAAGCACGACGCTCCTCGGCTGTGGTTAGCAGTTGCGGTACATAATCGCTCTGCAATGCAGCTCTGGGGTGCTCGGCAAACGTAATGATGAGCGGTTGTAAACCGCGCTCGGCGCCTATCTTGTCCAATTGCTTGAATAAGTACCGATGCCCTTTATGCACTCCGTCAAAGAACCCTATTGTAGCTATGCGCCCCATACATTCTAATCCTCAGTATAATAGCCGTGCTGAATACCGAATTGCAATTCAGCGTCTTGAATAAGTTGAACCTGAACTCCGGTTATGTCTCTGCCCTCTTCCAGAATCGCGTTGAGCACATAATTCAGTTGCTCCGTTTCATCCACCTCGCCATCCAGGTATTCCATCTCACCGGTCTTGGGGTCCTCGCGCAATAGGCCTTGTTCCTCCAAATAATCATCCATCAAGTCAAGCACCCACATAATATCATCCGGCGTCAACTTACCTTTTTCGTCATTTATCATCTTCATGATAAATTCCACTAACTCACGCTCTTCCGGCTCCAACAAAGCCATTTCAATACTGTTATTATCCATGATACAATTCATATTTCTGGTGCAAAGGTACTGCTTTTTTTTGACATGTACAAGAAAATACATGTTTTTTTAACATAAAAAGTGTCCTGAAAATTTGCATATATGCAATTTTTGTAGTAATTTTGCACGCAAAATTTTTGAGAAACGATGACTGAACTAATCAAACGAACTATCAGCGGAGCGGTTTTTGTAGCCACCATGGTAGGTTGTATCCTTTGGAATCCCTATTCTTTCTGTGTTTTATTCATGCTCATATGCGTGCTGGCCCAAGATGAGTTTCACCGCTTGGTACAATCGCCTCGAGCGCTGCGTATCTATTCGTTCTTAGCAACCCTTATCCTATGCGCACTGGTTGATTGTCTGGCTTGGCGCGTTGACGGATCTGAGGCTAATTATAGGGCGATGGGAGTCATTTTGGCAACAGCTTATCTGCCATTGATTATCTTTGCGCTTATGGATGAGATATGGAATCACTCTGAGCGTCCGCTACAAAGTTGGGGAAACCTTCTTATTTCGCAAATAATGATTACCCTGCCATTGGCAACACTTGCATTCTTGTTTTTTCTGGACAAATGGTTGTTACTGGCATTGTTTGTGCTGATTTGGGTGAATGATACCGGCGCTTATTGCGTAGGCAGTCTGACTGCCAAACGCAAAAATGGCAACCATAAGATGATACCTCATGTGAGTCCCAAGAAGAGTTGGGAAGGGCTTATAGGGGGCTTTGTTTTTGCGATAGGCGGAGCATACTTGTTGTGGTCTTTCGGTTGGTTTGACGCCATTATTGTTGCCGGCAAAGGTCTCATAACAACAGTTATTTTTGCGTTCCTGGTCTGCACTTTCGGTACGATGGGCGATTTGATGGAGAGTGTAATGAAACGCTCACTGGGAGTCAAAGACTCCGGACGTTTCTTACCCGGACACGGAGGTGTATTAGACCGTTTTGACAGTGTCCTTTTGGCTGCTCCTATTATCACTTTGTTCTGTTGGTTATGCTATTATATTGTGCCTCTCTTCTAAGCCGTCTGCCTCTAAGCGTGCATTATTGGATAGCGGATAGGATTCTCTATCCGCTGATTTATTACATTGTGCGCTATAGGCGAAGAATGGTTGAGAAGAACCTTCGCAATGCGTTTCCGGACAAGACCGATACCGAACGCCGGCAGATAGCCCGTGCATTTTATCATCATCTGTGTAACACCTTCGTGGAAACTATCTACGGCTATCGCTGTTCCGCAGAAGAAATGCGGCAACGGGTGGATATTATCGGCATGGACGAAGTAAACCGACAGGTCACCGATAAAGGAGGAGTCATCTTTATGCTGGCGCATTATGGAAACTGGGAGTGGTTGGCCTCCGTACAAGCATGGTTGCAACCCGGCGTGACAGAACTCAATGTTTATCGGCAACAGAAGAACCAAACTATTGACCGATTGATGACAGAGCTTCGTTCCAAGCGAGGTGGCAAATTGGTGGAGAAGAAGCAGATTCTTCGTGAGATGATCCGTTGCAGAGCCGCCAAGCAGCCCGTTACCGTGGGGCTCATTTGTGATCAAAAGCCGCGTCCCGAAGTGACACGCACATGGACTACGTTCCTGCAGCAGGAAACAGGATTCCTTGATGGCGGAGAGATGCTGGCCAAAAAATTCGGTTACCCCGTCTATTACCCGTATATTACATGTTCCAAACGCGGATATTATCATATTGCGCTACAGGTTATCACTTTAGAACCGCAGAACACCTCAGAGAGTGCAATAACAACGGCGTACGCCAGGGCTTTGGAGCAAAACATCATAGAACAACCCGAGTTATGGCTATGGAGTCATAATCGCTTCAAATGGAAGCGAAATGGATAATTGATTATTGATTGTATGAATTGTAGTATAGTCATATTGAACTGGAACGGCGTAGAGATGCTTCGTCGCTATCTGCCTTCCGTTTTAAGAGCGAACAGGCAAGAACCGATTGCCGATATCATTGTGGCTGACAATGGAAGTACTGACAACAGTTTGGAAATCTTAGCCAAAGAGTTTCCTGAGGTTAAGACAATTGTGCTGGACAAGAACTACGGTTTTGCTGAAGGTTACAACCGTGCCATCGAGCAACTGGACAGCGAGTTTGTGGTACTGCTCAATTCTGACGTAGAAACGCCGGAAGGATGGCTACTTCCCCTACTCGATTATATGAATACGCACCCTGAAGTGGCAGCAGTACAACCGAAGATACGCAGTTGGAAAAACCGCGCCTTTTTTGAGCATGCCGGTGCTGCAGGCGGATATATCAATGCATTGGGTTATCCTTATTGCCGCGGCCGTGTATTATGGAAAGTAGAGGAAGACAAAGGGCAATACGATACGGTGGCGGAAGTAGATTGGACTTCCGGTGCCTGCATGTGTGTCCGCACAAAAGTCTATAAGGACTTGGGCGGATTGGATGCTTCTTTCTTTGCGCACATGGAAGAAATAGACTTATGCTGGCGCATTCGCAATGCCGGTTGGCGTCTTGCCTGCGTGCCGCAAAGCGTCGTTTACCACCTTGGCGGAGGTTCGCTCAGTTATGACAATCCCCGCAAAAACTACTTGAACCACCGCAACAACCTGCTGATGCTGTATAAAAACAAACGTCACCCGTATGGCGTACTCTTTTTGCGCTTCTTCCTTGATTATGCAGCGGCAGTCTTCTATCTGCTGCAAGGCCGCCCGAAGAGTGCCAAAGCGGTTTATGAGGCACGGAGAGACTATCGCAAAATGAGAAAGAAATGAATTTTCTTTCCCATTTATTTGCATATGTGCGATTTTTGTAGTAAATTTGCAGCCGATTTTGTGTTAATATGAAAATACTGATGGTCATAGGGATAGTGGCTGCAGCAATGTTATTGCTTTCTGTGGGCGTTATTTTCCGTAAAGACCACTCCTTCCATTCCCAGCATATTCATGAGAACAAACGCATGAAAGCCGATGGTATCCATTGCGCGCTGGCAGAAGACAAGTTAGCACGCAGGAATAATAAACTGAAATTAAAAAATTGTAAATGATTAAATAGTAATTGATTTTATGAACAAGATTCAACTTATTCTTTTCAATGTATTGTTCGCAGCAGTTGTTGCGTTGTTTATTCTCTTTTTCACATACAACCCACACGCTAAGAAACCTGCCACACAGGAAGTCGAAGCAATCGGTGAGTTGATGCCTATCGCGGTAGTGAACACCGATTCTATTTTGAAGCATTACACGCTGGCAGTAGAGGCTTCTGACAAACTGATGACTCAATATGAGGAGTCAATGGTCAAGCTGGATACCAAGGCCAAAGCATTGCAGAAAGAGGCAGAGACTTTCCAACGCGACGTGTTGGATTTCCAACGAAAATTAGAGGCTAATGCTTTCCTGAGCCGTGAGCGCGCTGAGAGCGAGCAAGCTAAATTGCAGAAGAAAGAGCAGCAACTGATGGCTAAACAGCAAGATTTGGAAAACCTCCGTCAGAAGCTGAGTAATGACTTTATGAACCAACAGGCCGAGTTGACGCAACAACTGCAAGACTCCGTTCAGCAGTACTTGCGTGAATACAACGCAGACGGACATATTCATATTATCCTGAACGATGCCGTGCTGATGAACAAAGTAGCCGGTTATGATATCACGGACGAAGTGGTAGAAGCCCTTAACGCAAGGTATCAGAAATAAGACCGCTGCGCTGAAAGACAAAAGACTAATATGAATAGAAAAATTGTAATATGTCTATTGTCCATTGTCCTTCTACCTTGGTCTCTTTGGGCTCAGCGTATTCCGGAGGCCATTGAGTACACGGAGGTCTATGATTTTCTGGAGGAATTGACGACTGACGGCATCATTGAATCGAATGCCGCCATCAAACCCTATACACGGGACTACATTGCGCAACTCCTGTCACAAGCTCAGCAACGCGATTCATTGCTTAACAAACGCCAACGCGATGATTTGCAGTTTTTTATGCAGGATTACGCGTTGGAGTCAGATACCCTTCCGACATACTATAGTTACGGTCATCGTCATGTGACACAATGGATAACGCCGGTTTCCAACCTCTCGTTAGCCGACCCGAGCCTGCATATCCTCACCAAAGACAAGATCTTCAAGATGCGCGTGCGGCCTATTTTGGGCATGGACCTTATATACAACCGCAAAGGAATGATTGCGCATCGTTGGTACGGCGCAGAGATACAGATGGATATCGCGCATCATGTCTCCATTTGGGGCTCGTTACGCGATAACAGCTGGCGGTGGATCCGGTATAACGACACCTATTATCCCACTTCGTCTGCCCAATATGCGGGGCCGCGTTTGACGCAACCCGGATTTTTGAATAATCTCCCGGGCGTGCAATACAAAGAAGTTTCTCAGGGAAATGGTGGTGATTTCTCCGACTCCAGAGGCGGCATCAGTCTTTACGCATGGTGGGGAAGTATCGGTGTACAACGCGAGCGCATCCAATGGGGTGATGCACAGCATTGTTCGAATATCCTCTCGGCGCATAATCCTGCCGTACCAATGGTGACGCTGCAACTGACGCCATGCAAATGGTTCCAGTTCGATTATTTCCACGCATGGCTGGTAAGCAATGTCATCGACTCAACTTACTACTACTCCGAGCGTTACGAGGAGGGCGTGACAAAATACAATTATCGTCCGGCCAATAAGTTCATGGCGGCGAACATGTTTACCTTCATGCCTATCAAATACATCCAGTTCTCGTTCGGTAACTCGATAGTATATGCTGAGCGCAATGTACAGGCCGCCTATTTCATTCCTTTTGCCTTTTATAAATCACTTGATCACTTGTTGACCAAAGGCGTTAACTCCGAAAATCAGAATTCGCAAGCTTTTGCTACACTGACGGTTCGCCCTACGGACCATTTACGGCTTTACGGTTCATTTTTTCTCGACGAGTTCAAGTTCGCTCGTCTCAAGAAATCTAACCCCGAGAAGAACCCTGTTTCATATTTAGTGGGTTTCAATTGGAGCGGGTGGCCTGTACGCGGATTGTCATTACGCGGCGAGTTCATGCGCTCCTATATTGCATGCTACACACATTCTATCAACGTGCTGGCATACACATCAAACAGTTATAAAATGGGACACTATATGGGCGACAATTCACAAAGTATATTTGTACAATTGGCATACCGTCCTGTGAGAGGTCTCCGATTGATATTAGACTACACGAATAATACCAAATATCGGGCGTATGACTATATTCGCCGCAATATTGCCGGCACAAGAGTTGAAAATCCCATTATTGCGCAGAAGCCGTTCAGCGAACCTATTTGGCGGAATGACGAATTACGCTTGCAGGCTGTCTATGAGGTATTTAACAACTGCTACGCACACGTAGAACTCAGTTATAATAATGCCCGGGCTTATACTCCGACATCCGCACGGATAGCAGGAGAAGACCGCGGATGGAATGCAGACGGTACATCCAAAGAACTTGCCGGAGATGAGTTGCAATCATATTATCTCAATAAATACTCCCCTGTTTATCTGCAAGGCAAGAATATCACATTTACTTGCGGATTGAGTTTTGGTTTCTAAAGAGAAAAGGAACGAATGAAGAATATACGAAATTTCTGTATCATTGCGCATATAGACCATGGCAAAAGCACCTTGGCTGACCGTATGCTGGAGTTGACGAATACCGTTGACTTCAGGAATATGGAAAATCAGGTGCTCGATGACATGGAATTGGAGAAAGAGCGCGGTATAACAATCAAAAGCCACGCCATTCAAATGGCATATAAGGGTTACACCCTTAATCTGATTGACACTCCGGGGCACGTGGACTTTTCGTATGAAGTGAGTCGTTCCATTGCAGCATGTGAGGGGGCGGTACTCGTTGTTGATGCAACGCAGGGTGTACAAGCACAGACCATTTCGAACCTCTATATGGCCATTGAACATGATCTGGAGATTATTCCCGTCATCAACAAATGTGATATGGACAATGCTATGCCGGAACGTGTAGAGGATGAAATTATTGATTTGCTGGGCTGCAAACGCGAAGAGATCTTACGTTGCTCCGCTAAGACAGGGGACGGCGTTACTGAGATATTGGATGCCATCATTGAGCATATTCCTGCGCCGGTTGGAGATCCTAATGCACCTCTTCAGTGCCTTGTTTTCGACAGTGTTTTCAATTCGTTTAGAGGCATTATCGCCTATTTCAAGGTGGTGAACGGCACGATGCACACCGGCGACAAGGTGCGTTTCGTGAACACAGGCAAAGAGTATGACGCTGACGAGATAGGTATTCTCAAACTCGACATGAGCCCCCGGAAGGAGATTAGTGCCGGTAACGTGGGATATATTATCTCAGGTATCAAGACCAGCACGGAGGTGAAAGTGGGAGACACCATCACCCATGTAGCGCGGCCTTGCGACAAAGCGATTGACGGTTTCGAAGAAGCCAAACCTATGGTCTTCGCGGGCGTCTACCCTATTGAATCGGAAGATTATGAAGATTTGCGCGCTTCGCTTGAAAAACTTCAACTAAACGATGCGTCGCTGACTTTCCAACCGGAGAGTTCAATGGCTTTGGGCTTTGGCTTCCGTTGCGGATTCCTCGGACTATTGCACATGGAGATAGTGCAGGAACGTCTGGACCGCGAGTTCGACATGGATGTCATCACTACGGTGCCGAATGTTTCCTATAATGTATATACCAAAGACGGCGGCTTGGTTGAGGTACATAACCCTGCCGGCATGCCGGACCTTACAGAGATAGATCGTATTGAAGAACCATATATCCGCGCAAGCGTCATTACTACCGCCGACTATATCGGCCCTATTATGACGCTCTGTCTCGGCAAACGTGGCGAACTTGTCAAGCAAGAATATATCTCCGGCAACCGGATGGAACTGCTTTTTGATATGCCGTTGGGCGAGATAGTGATTGATTTCTACGACAAACTGAAATCGATATCCAAAGGCTACGCTTCCTTCGACTGGCATATGAACGGTTTCCGTCCGTCTAATCTCGTCAAACTGGATATTCTGCTCAATGGCGAGCAGGTAGATGCCCTCTCTACCCTCACCCATCGCGACAATGCAGTCGATTTCGGACGAAGGATGTGCGAGAAGCTCAAAGAACTCCTGCCGCGTCAGCAATTCGATATAGCCATACAAGCGGCAATCGGTGCGAAGATCATTGCCCGCGAAACCGTTAAGCAGGTGAGAAAAGATGTATTGGCGAAGTGCTACGGCGGTGATGTCAGTCGTAAACGCAAACTGCTCGAAAAGCAAAAACGCGGTAAGAAGAGAATGAAGCAAATCGGCAATGTAGAAGTGCCACAGAAAGCCTTCTTAGCCGTGCTCAAATTGGACTAAATCATAAATAATTTGAAATCATAAATCTACTATTATGTTAGAGCATTTAATTCCTGCGTGGATGTTAATCCCGTTTGTAGTGATGCTGTTATGCATCGCAGTGCTACCGCTTATTCCGCATGTAGGCGAGTGGTGGGAGCACAATTTACACAAGTTGTACGTATCGTTGATCCTCGGTGTACCGGTAGGTATCTGGCTGTGCGTTAGCGGCATGAGCCATGAGTTGGAACACCAGATGATTTACGACTATGTGCCGTTCATTCTGTTGCTGATGGCACTATTTGTGACGACAGGCGGTATCTGTATTCGCGGTGACTTGAAAGCTACACCGCAGACGAATACGATTATTCTTGCTATCGGTTGGGTACTGGCTTCGTTTATGGGAACGACGGGTGCAGCCATGTTGCTGATTCGTCTGTTACTCGCGACTATTCAACAACGCAAATATCGCGTACATACAGTGCTCTTTTTCATTGCTATCGTCGCTAACTGCGGTGGTTTGCTATCCCCGCTGGGCGATCCTCCTTTGTTCCTGCTGTTCCAGAAAGGTACACCATTCATGTGGTGGATGCAGAATATGCTGCCGGAGTGGGCAGTAACGGGTGCGTTACTATTAGTTATTTATTTCTTTATCGACCTCTATTTCTACAAGAAAGAGCCGACTGAGAATATTATGGCTGATGTGCGTGAGAGCACGAAGATGACAGCTACCGGTTTGATTAATATCGTTTGGTTGCTTTGTGTCATTGCATCTACCATGTTCATCAACTCAACCTATCTTCCCTTCATGGCAGACCAAATAAATGCAGACGGCGAAATCATCTACCATGCACCTTGGTATTTAAAACTGCTGCGTGAGTGGGCATTTATACTTATTATTGCCGCCAGTTGGTGGTCTACGCCGAAAGAAGTACGTGTTAATAACAACTACTCCTGGACTCCTATACTTGAGGTAGCATGTGTGTTCCTTGGCATCTTTGCTACGATGACACCTGCATTGATGTACTTGCAGCAGAACCCGCTGCCTGTTACCGCTCCCTGGCAGTTCGTATATTGTACCGGCGCACTAAGTGCATTCCTGGATAATGCGCCGACGGCAATGGTCTTCCATGCGACGGCTACTACCCTGCCGGCTGGTATGGACGCTGTAGCCGGTATCGCTCCCGAGTTCATGAAAGCCATTTCGATGGGTGCTGTCTTCTTCGGTGCTCTGACTTATATCGGTAACGGACCTAACTTCATGGTGAAGTCTATTGCAGAGCAAGAAGGTATTGATATGCCGTCCTTCTTCGGTTATATGATTAAGTTCTCGCTCATTATCCTCTTACCGGTATATATCATCGTTCAATTACTGTTCATCTAATGACAATAGTAGATAATATTATCGCGTGGTATTCGGCGCATATGAATTATGCGTCGATTACTGCGTTGATGGCTGTTGAGTCATCGTTCATTCCTTTTCCCAGTGAAGTTGTAATTCCCCCTGCTGCATTCGTAGCCGGTCAGCCTGACAGTGTCTTGTGCGCCACAGGAAACTACCCCATTGACGTGCTTATTATTGTGCTTTTCGGCACTTTGGGAGCGATGATAGGCGCCATCATTAACTATGGTCTGTCGGTTTGGTTAGGACGTTTGATTATTTACAAGTTCGCAGACAGTAAAGTGGGACATATGTGTTTACTGTCCGGAGAGAAACTGGAAAAAGCAGAGGCTTATTTTCGCGAGAAAGGAAACGTGTCCACTTTCATCGGCCGTTTTATTCCAGGTATTCGTCAGCTCATCTCTATTCCGGCGGGACTGAGTCGCATGCATTTCGGAGCTTTCCTTTGGTGGACTTTCCTGGGTGCGTTCATTTGGAATTGTATTCTGGCAGCCTTAGGCTATATTGCGGCCGGACAAATTGACCGCATCAAAGAATATAGCCACGAATTGAGCGTGGCTATACTGATACTACTGGGAGTAGTGATTATTTATTTCTTACTGAAGAAATTTATTTTTTCAACCAAGCGTAAATAGTTTTACGTTTGTCTATAATCTCCGCGATCAAGCAAGCAAGGCACCAGCCTAACAGGAAGCTTATCGCCAAGCATTTCTTGCGACCGAGCACGGGTTTGGGATCTACAGCAAAGTGATTTTCCAACACTACGGGTGCGGTCGCTAATTGTAAGCGATAGTCTTTATTTTGCAGATGTTGGTGCTGTTTGTAGATGTCTTTCAAAAACAGACGGACTTTGCGGTCTCCGTAGAAATTGATACCATTAGTGTTGCCACTGCGATCATTCGTCTGTACCGGGGCTGATGTATTGTAATAGTACACACTGGTTAAACTATCCAGTTTAGCGGCCTGACGATGGTTAAAAGCCACTTCCTCACGCAAGTTCTTGATATACGCCTCATAGGACTGCTGCATCTCCGGATTCGCATTAAGCATGGTCAATAATGCTTGTTCAACCTCCGGCACCAGGTGCATATTATGCACTTTGACGCGGAATTGCAGGCATAATCTGTCTTGCATTTGTACTCTGGTAGTATCCGTCGGTGTTGAGCGTTTCTTGAAGTCAATATAATCCGCCGACTCATCATTCAGACAATCGATCACACGGAAGGTCTCAAAACCATTCGCTACACCTCCGTACAAATATCCCTCCATCGGGCAACCCTTCGGCACTAACAGCTGCGATCGTAAAGGAGCAAATGCCTGCTCAAACTGTTGAATAGTCGGGCCGTTCAGCAAAGCCACCGCGTTTACACGGAACTTGGTATTGTCAAACCGAGAGTAATAATAACCGCCGGCCAATGCCAGAACCAGCAATGTGAGAACCAGCCACCAATAACGGTACGTCAAGCGAATCATACGTGCCAAAACGCGCCATAAAGCGACAAATCCGCGACCTATAGCGCGACCGAACGCCACGCATAAGTCCCAAAAATTCATTTCCCTTTCCATATTTTTTTCAATTTTAATTTCTATTCTTTATTTTCTCCGAATCCAACCGAACGGGCGATGCGCACTCTTATCCTCTTCTTCCTCTTTCGGTTCATCTTCAATAGTGATAACTACCTCTTCCGCAGATGTGGACGCTGCATGCTCACGCGGTTGGCGCGGTTGCTCCTCCAACGGGAAGAGTGTTCCGCTCAAGTCAATCATCTGAACCTGCTCGTCCTCCATTGCATTGGGAATCTGCGGAGGATAATTTTCTTCGATGGCCTCTGAGATGGTTTTCTTGCCTTCCTCTTCATTTTCCGAAGGCAGACCGTCCACTTTATACCCCGTTGCGATAACTGTTACGCGCACGTCTTCTCCCAGGCTCTCATCAATGGATGCACCCCATTGTACTTCGATATCATCGCCCACTTCTTGCACAAACTCATTGATCTGGTCTATTTCCTCCATCAGAATAGCATGCTCTGTAGAGCAGTAGAACTGCAGCAAAATACGCTCTGCGCCGTGTACATCATTCGTGTTCACTAACGGAGAATTAAGGGCGTCATTGATGGCATTGGTAATACGTTTCTCTCCTGACGCACGCCCTATATTCATAATAGCTACCCCGCCCTTCCGCAAGGTATTGCGTACATCTGCGAAATCAGTATTGATATACCCCGGCACGGTGATTATTTCCGCAATGGAACGCGCCGCATTGGCCACTACATCATCCGATTTGGAGAAAGCGTTCAGCAGGTTCAATTCCGGATAAATCTGTTTCAGTTTTTCGTTATTAATAATGAGAAGAGCATCCACATGCTTGGCCAAACGCGCTACGCCGGTCATTGCTTTCTCAATTTTCTTCTTGCCTTCGAATGCAAAAGGAATAGTGACTATGCCTACGGTCAGGATTCCCATTTCCTGTGCTACTTCTGCAACTACAGACGAAGCGCCGGTACCTGTTCCGCCGCCCATACCGGCAGTAATGAATAACATCTGCGTACCATCATTGAGCGCTTCACGGATATGTTCCCTGCTCTCCTCCGCATATTGACGGGCGGTCTCCGGATTACCTCCTGCTCCTAAACCGGGTCCCAACTGCAGTTTGCTGGGTACAGATGATTTAATCAGCACCTGGCGGTCGGTGTTACAAACCAGGAAAGAGACATCCTTCAGTCCCTGACGATGCATATAATTGACAGCATTACAACCGCCACCGCCAACACCGATCACTTTGATAATACTATCTTCCGTTAAGCCTTCCAAAGGCAATGTAATTAAATTTTCTTCCATATTATTCTTAGCCTTTACGGCACGATTAGTTTACTATTGTTGATCTATAAACATATCCAAAGTTGATTCTTTCACTCTGTCAAAGAACCCTGGTTTGCGCACCAGTTGATTCTTATGGCTGTCCCGGTAGTCCTGCCCGAGCAGAATTGTACCTACCAGCGAGGTATATTGCGGAGAAAGATATTTCTCTTCCGTATCACGATGCAACAGCAGATTATGCGCGCCATATTGTACACGCACTGTTGTCATGCTCTGCAAGTATTCTACCATGCCCTGTAACATACTGCCACCACCCGTGATATATAGCGTAGATATTCTGTCTTCCACTTTCTTCAACTCCTCTATAAGAGGCGTCAATATCTCTTGCAGTTTCAGTTCGATAGCCTCTGCCAGTTCTTGCGTGGCAATAACGAGGTCGCCTCCTATCTCTGGGCTTGCAGGCACGCGCAGGCGCACGTTCTTTTGTACATACGCAGGCGAAGCGCAACCGAACTTCTTCTTCAGCACTTCCGCAGTAGCAAAACTCATTCCTTGCTGCTCTAACATACGGGTAATATGATAACCGCCCTTAGGTACCACTTTGTTAAGCAGGTACTGTCCTCCTTTATACACCGTGAGACTCGTCGTCTGTGCACCGAAATCCAAAACAGCGCAACCGTTCATCAGCACATGGTTTCCGTCACAGGTCGCAAAAGCAGACAAGAGTGTTTCCGGACGCACAAAAGCATGCTCTATACTACGGCCGGCCTGCGAGAATGCCTTTTGTAACTGGGTATCTATCGTCTTACGGCCGTAAAAAGCGATATAATGCGCTTCTACCAATGCCGCACGCTGTTCCATAGAAGGAATCTCATCTTGCTCAACACCGTCCAGTTTGAAATAACTCGGCACCAAACCCAGTACTGCCACTTCCGGATTCCGTAATTCTATTTTCTCTTTGCACTCCTGCTCCATTTCGTCAAGTAACGCCTGACTTATCTCTTTACGGCGCGCCTGATCACGCTTGGAATATACAGGCACTATCTGCATAGACTGCCCGCCGACGGAAAGGAAGGCGGTAGGCAGTTCGTCTTCACCTATACGGTTCGCCAACAACTTCAGTACTTCCGCAATGACGTAACCGGCACTACTCGATTGAGTAATGATGCCTTGCTCCACGCATAAGTTGCCCATTTTCTGCGGACGTTCCTCTACGCCGAGAATCTGAAATAAATCCGGCGCAATGCGGCGCGCCGCCAAGGCACGCACGCTGTCACTTCCTAAGTCTATAGCCACGAGAGGAAGCGAATCCGCTGTTTTTGTTTGTCTTCTTGCCATAATTTCAAATAGTTAAGGTTTTAGTATCTTCCGATGACTTGTCCGCTAAAGCGCACGTCATATTCGGCGTAGTTTTTATCTTGAATTATATCTGCCGCATTTTCATAGAACGTACGCATCTTTTTCATTTTGCGTTCATAGTCTCTCATGCTTCCTATCAGTATTCGAGGTTGGTTTCCTTTCTGATATACATATATCGTCTGAGGCGACTGAACAAATACGTGGTGAATACGTTTCTGCCAAAACGGTGTATCTTGCAGCCATAAAGCGAAATTCGCTAACTGGTTCGACGCGATCTGTACACCTACAGCTCCGGTAACAATCAGTACAGTATCGCGCACCGCTGCCCGCGCTTGCATTACCTTGCGGTCGGTATCTATAAAGTACGCGTCGCCGGGCGTTTGTACACGCAGTAACGGCACACGCTGCGTCAGGCGCACTTTGACTTCATTGCGAGGCGTAAGATAGCACTCTGCCGTACGTACCATCGGATGACGTTCTATCGCTTTCTCTATACGATGTAATGACATAGTATTCAATGCCTTACCCACCGGATTGATATGCTCTTCCTCCAATACTTGCTGTAACTCTCTCTCCGTCACATACAATCGCTCGGCACGGTCTTCGATGATATACTCAATACCTGTACAAGGCGTATCCGTCGGGCGCATCTTAAATCCCCATACCGTTGCCGCTATCAGCATAGCTGCTACTATGCTTATGCCGATAATCGTCCATATGAGGTGCGCCGTTTTGCTCATTGCAAAGCTTCCGTTATGTCCGGAACCAGCCGGTCTATGTCTCCGGCCCCGACGGTTAATACAACTACGGGCTCTTTACTCGCCGATACCCGTTTTTTCAGTTCGTTCACCAATGCGTTTTTCTCCACCACTACTGAATTCTGATGGCTGATGACTGACGGCTCTATCAGCATTTCACTCGTCACGCCCGGTATCGGCAGTTCGCGTGCAGGATAAATCGGCAATAATATACATTCGTCCAAAGTACTCAGCACTTTTCTGAAACCGTCTGCGAAATCCCGCGTACGCGTATATAGATGCGGTTGGAACACACCTATCAGTTTACGCTCCGGATATAACTTACGTACCGATTCAATCGCTGTGGATATCTCCTGCGGATGGTGGGCATAATCGTCAATGTAGACGGTCTCCGGCGTCTGCACGTGGATGTTGAAGCGCCTGTGCACTCCGGCAAAGGTAGTCAGTCCGTGACGTATCCATACTCCTTTGAACGAAGCCATCCTCTCGCGAATCTGTTCAGCCGAAACGCCCGACAACAAGGCAACTGTGATAGCGGCTACCGCATTTTCAATATTCACCCACACCGGTACTCCCAAAGCGATATTTTTGATAGTTGCCAGCGGCGAATTATAATCGAATACGATTTCTCCGTTCGCCACACGTATATTCGCAGCGTTATCCATGCCGTAGGTATAACATTTGACCCCTTCATTCAAACGCGGCTCCAAAGCAATGCATTTCTTCATCACCAGTGCTCCGGTGATAAGACTCGTATAGTGCGCAAAAGCGTCCCGATAGGCTTCAGGAGTTCCGTAGATGTCCAAATGGTCGGCATCCACCGCGGTTACCACGGATATAAATGGTGTCAAGTGATGAAACGAACGGTCGTACTCATCCGCTTCGACTACTACATATTCGCTCTCTTTGTCAAGCAGCAAGTTCGTATGGTAGTTCATACTGATGCCACCCAGAAAAGCATTGACGGGATTCATCAGATGCGCTATCATCGTAGAGGTCGTCGTTTTCCCGTGCGTACCCGCCACGCAAAGTGCTTTCATTTGGCGAGTCACCATGCCTAATACTTCCGCCCGCTTACGAATATCGAATCCGTCCTCACGCAGATACGTATAAATCCTGCTGTCCTCGGGTACCGCCGGCGTGCGTACAACCAGCGTGTGTCGGGGGGATAAATCGCAACTTCTAAACCTCAAATCATCAATGCGGTCATCATAAGTAACCGTAATCCCCTCCGCCTCCAATTCACGCGTCAAGTCAGAAGGCGTACGGTCATATCCGGAAACGGTAAAGCCCTTATGGTGAAAATAGCGCGCCAACGCACTCATACCAATGCCCCCGATACCCAGGAAAAAGATATTTTTTATGTTATTAGCAGCAATCATGAAGCCGTAATACGCAATTTGGGCACAAAGGTACTAAAAAATTTGCATATTTCAAAATAATTTTGTAATTTTGTGCCCGAAAATGAAAAAAATCGTACTTTCCATATTTCTATTCGCCTGTTTACAGGCGTTTGCACTACCCCATTATGAGTTAGCCTACCGTTTGGGCGGTTCGGCAGGAATGATGATGAAGGACGGAAAAGTGGACCAGTGGATTCAGCGTCCCGTATTGGGCGGTCAATTCGCTGTAGAGTTTCTTCCTACCGGCCGTTGGCATAGTCTGCAACAATGGAATAATGCCTCTATCGGCGTCGGCGTGAGCTATCTGAACTTAGGAAACGACAAGATGTTAGGCTCGGCTTTTGCCGCCTACGGTTATATGAACCAGCCATTTTATAACGGCACCCATTTCCGCATCGGAGTACGGCCGGCTGTAGGTCTGGCGGCTTGTACCAAGACGTACGCCAATACGCTACCCGATGACGTGGCGCCTTATACCAAAGCGCGGGACGGAGACGGCAAACTCATTGCCAACTGGTCAATCGGATCTATTCTGAATGCCTACCTGGCAATGGATTTATACATGGATTTCCCGATTGTGAACGGTTGGGAAATCACTCTTAACGGCGGCTGGCATCACATCAGTAACGGAAGTGTGATGCATCCTAACAGCGGCTATAATATTTTCGGAGGTGAACTTGGTATCCGATACATTCCGAATAAGGCCGATACTATCCGCCATAATCCGATGACTGCCAAGCAGTTACACGAAGAAGTGGACAAGCCTTGGGCAGTGGAAATCAGCGCGACCGGAGGTGCCAAGCAGAACTACTATGCGGACAACCAACACGGGCAACGTTTCTACGGAGCGGCTACGCTCAAAGCAGCGGCATACTGGGTGCCCTTGGCTGTTTTCCGGATAGGTGCCGGCGTGGATGCTTTTTACGACGGCTATTATTCCGCAGTCAATGATGAGTTTGCGGCGCTCAATCCTGAAGAAACACCTATAACCTATTTCGGTAAAACGTATCTGAAGGAAAGCAAGGTGGAGAATTGTTTCCGCGTAGGTATCAGTATCCAGCCGGAGTTCATTATAGGCCACTTGACGGCAGGTATTCACGTGGGGTTCTATGTATTTGACCCGGTGAAGAATTTGGAGCCTTATAATGGTAAAAAGTCTTGGGACAAAGGTCAAGGAGCCAAGGAAATGGATGATAACGGCACACCTTTAAACCGGGGAATATTCTATAAATATGATTTCTCCGATGCCAGCAATTATCAGGACGGTTGGTGTTATATGCAGTTTGTGCTGAAATACCACGTCCTAAATAATCTCTTCGTACAAATGGGTCTGAAGACACACGGCGTACGTGCCGAGTTCATCGATGCCGGTTTAGGTGTGGCGTTTTAACCTTGAAACAACTGGTCTTCAATCAGATAGACCTGCTCAACGGGAACTCCGTGATCTACCAGATCTCCCCTGTCGGGACGGAAGAAAGAATAAAACTCCTTCACATTATTGCACATGGAGCGCGCTTGCCGGTAGTTCTCAAAGGCCATCATTCGGTCTCCTTTGAGCATCAGACAATGGGCATAGTTGATATAATCCAAGGGTGTTTTCTTTCCTTTTTGCCGCAGTTTCTGGCGGAAGATTTTCTCTGCTGCTTGCGGGTGCGCCCATAGCATCTCACGATATCCGCATTTGAGCATTGTCTGCGCAAGTACTTCCTCTATGGCCGGGTTGTCATCCGCCAGTACATGGTAAACCCACGTATCCGGAAGAATCTGCATCAACCCTTCCATAAATTCAATTTCCGTAGACGGATACCATTGGATGATAGCGTTCTTTTCTTCATTAATATCCGTTGCTTTCAGAATTTCTTCCAGTGCGGCAGGTACATCGGCCAGCGATTTCAACTCTTTTGAATGCTCTCCCTTTAGACCTTTTTTGGTCATTTCAATAAGAGCGCACATCACATTAACCACCTGATTACCACCATCGTCCTGCTCATGTAGCGCCTCAAGGAATGCGTCCTGTATCGGCTTGAAATAATCAATCCGGATGTCGTATTGAATGAGCAGTTTCAGGATACATGACGTACACTGATTCGATATAAAATCAGACTCGGCGTTCATTCCCTCTATGAGCAGCATCATTCCTTCAATCGAGAAACAATCCCGCATATTCATCGTCAGAGAAGATAAGGCCAGAAGAGCCATTATCATGCGCTCATCATCGTTCATCGCCTCACGTAGCCACTCAAAATCTTCCGGCCTAAGACGGACACAATTGAGGAAATAATTCATTACCGATTGAATGGAATCCTGATTGAAGCCGTGCATGTCAGGCGACAAGCCGCGCTTGATTCGGATGTCGCGATAGACAGCATCTGCCAATTGATAAGCATCACCTGTCAATTGAGTAATCAGCTCATCGATCTGCTCGTCATCCGAGGTGAGCCATAATGAAAACTGCTCGTTATATTGCTTGCGAATGGA
>Ga0310696_10003733_pt1 | contig 18909 bp, 16 predicted proteins | sample AusTroGonzalo_MG_4_FD_203885 | JGI IMG/M metagenome (GOLD analysis project Ga0310696, IMG submission 203885) | Bovine rumen microbial communities from tropical cattle in Woodstock, Queensland, Australia - Gonzalo_02 (v2) (version 2) | ecosystem: Host-associated > Mammals > Digestive system >...
GCCAATCTCGGCAGCAGTGTAGATCTGCTGCGTGATGGAGAATTTGTAGTACTCGTATGCCGGGAGGTACGTGCTAGTCGCCGAGCCGCCGACACCGATTTCCACAATCTCCGCGCGTGCCACGCCCATGAAGGCGAGGACAAGCGTCATCATCAAAGAAAATACTTTCTTTTTCATAATGAGATAATTAGGTTAATAAATGAGTGAATTGAATTGTTGTCTTTTGAATAAATAGGAATAGCACCGCCGCATGGCGCGACAGTGGCATCATAGCTGAATTGTGGTAATTGTTGAAATACCATGACTAGTCAGTTGTTCTAATAAGTTGTCGACATCGAAATGACGCATTAATTCGTTTTTACCCTTAGTCGAAAAGGCACCAATTTCGACTTTTTTTCCAATTATTTTTGAATTTCGTTCTAATTTATTGATTATTAGTCTACTATTTTTTGACGCATTTTCGAATTGTCGCTTTTTCCGATTATGGGTAATTGTTGGAAAATTTCCTATTTTTGCACCAAAATCCGACAGATGCCCACACCTATATTAATAATACGCGACCTTCATGTTTCGTTCGTCCGCGACGGACGATGGAGCGAAGCTGTTCACGGCATTGATTATGAGGTGTTTGCAGGTCGAACCTTGGGCATTGTGGGCGAATCAGGGTCGGGCAAGTCGGTGAGCTCGCTCGCCGTGATGCGCCTCCTCAACGAAAAGACGAGCCGCATCAAGGCTGGTGGCATCCTTTTGGAAGGCACCGACATCAGCCATTTCAGCGAAAAACAAATGGCTGAAGTGCGCGGCAAACGCATCGCCATGATTTTCCAGGAGCCCATGACCTCGCTCAATCCAGTCTACAAATGCGGCTTCCAGGTGTCGGAAATGATCCTGCAACATGAGGATGTCAGCAAAGCCGAGGCAAAACAGCGCGTCATCAGTCTTTTCAAGCAGGTGATGCTGCCGAGGCCCGAGGCCATCTACGACAGCTATCCCCATGAGCTTTCGGGCGGACAGAAACAGCGCGTGATGATTGCCATGGCCATCGCCTGCAAGCCCCAAGTGCTCATCGCCGATGAACCTACTACCGCCTTGGACGTCACGGTGCAACTTGAAATCCTGAAGCTGCTCCGCAAGTTGCAGGCCGAAACGGGCATGGGCATGATTTTCATCACCCACGACCTCGGCGTGGTGGCCGAGATTGCCGACGACGTGGCCGTAATGCACGACGGCGAAATCCTCGAACACGGCACCGTGGCCGACATTCTCAACCATCCCAAGCATCCTTACACGCAAGGGCTGTTGGCTTGCCGTCCGCCCTTGGGCATCAGACTCAAGCGGCTACCCATCGTCAAGGAGTTTTTGGATGGCCAATGGAATGGAGGTAAACAACAGATTCTGAGCGACTTGCAAATTCTTCCCGAGGAGCGTGAAAAGCATCTCGAAACACTCTACAGCCACGCACCCATCCTGAAGGTGGAAGGCCTGAAGACTTGGTATCCTTTGCGGAAGGGCTTATTAAATAAGGTGTACGGCTACGTGAAGGCTGTCGATGATGTGAGTCTGGAAGTCTACGAAGGCGAAACCCTCGGTTTAGTGGGTGAGTCGGGCTGCGGCAAGACCACCCTTGGACGCTCCATCCTGCGCTTGGCCGAACCCACCAGCGGCAAGGTCTGGTTCGATGGTATTGAGGTTACTGCGTTGAAAGGCAATGACTTGCGTGATTTCCGCAAGCAGGCCCAAATCGTATTCCAAGACCCTTATTCTTCTCTCAACCCGCGTCTCACCATTGGAGAAGCCATCGCCGAGCCGATGCGGGTGCATGGCTTCGAGAAGGATTCCGTCAAGCTCCGAGATGCCGTTTGTGACCTATTGGAACAAGTCGGCCTGAAAGCTGATCATTACGGCCGATATCCGCATGAGCTTTCGGGCGGGCAACGGCAACGTGTGTGCATCGCCCGCGCTTTGGCCGTCAACCCGCGCCTGATTATCTGCGACGAGTCGGTGTCGGCCTTGGATGTCAGTGTGCAGGCCCAGGTGCTCAATTTGCTCAACCGGCTGAAAGCAGAACGTGGCCTCACCTATATCTTCATCTCGCATGACCTCGGCGTGGTACGTTTCATGAGCGACCGCGTGGTGGTGATGTATAATGGCAAACCTGTGGAGATGAACGACGCCGATGCCTTGTTCGAGCATCCGCAAAACGACTACACTCGCAAATTAATTGACGCTTTGCCAGGAAAAAAGGCTTTTATTGCCAAATAATTTGTACTTTTGCCGCCCAATTTTTACACTTTAATACCTAAATTCAATGACAGATTACGAAAACTCTGGTAAGCGTCCGCGCACCAGAAGACCTGCTGGCGAAGAGGAATTCCAGCAGAGAAAGACCTTCAAGTTTTATCACCGCGAGGGTGACGAAGAAGGAAAAGAAGAAAGAGGATTTGGCGACAAGCCGAGAGGTGAGCGCCGCTTTGACGACCGCAAGTTTGGCGACCGTCCACGCAGAAGATTCGACGATGACGATCGTCCACGCAGAAGATTCGATGACGACGACCGTCCGCGTAGAAGATTTGACGATGATGACCGTCCGCGCAGAAGATTCGACGACGACCGTCCTCGTAGAAGATTTGATGATGATGACCGTCCCCGCAGAAGGTTTGACGATGACGACCGTCCGCGTAGAAAATTCAATGATGACGAGCGTCCACGCAGAAGATTTGATGATGATGACCGTCCACGCAGAAGATTTGATGATGACGAACGTCCGCGTAGAAGATTCAATGACGACGACCGTCCTCGCAGAAGGTTCGACGACAATGATCGTCCCCGCAGAAGGTTCGACGACAATGACCGTCCGCGTAGAAGATTTGACGACGACCGTACGCGCAGAAAGTTTGACGACAACGAAGAGCCGCGCCGTGGCCGCAAGGGTTATGTGCGGGAGAAAGACCCATTGTATGACCGCCCGAAAGCCACTGGCGAAATCCGCTTGAACAAATATTTGGCCGACTGTGGCATCTGCTCGCGCCGCGAGGCCGATGACCTCATCAAGGCCGGCTGCGTCATGGTGAACGACGAGGTGATTACCACGATGGGCTACAAGGTGAAGACCGAAGACAAGGTGGTGTATGGCGGCCAGACGCTCAACCGCGAGAAACTCCGCTACATCCTGCTCAACAAGCCCAAAGGCTACATCACCACATCCGACGACCCATACGAGCGCGACACCGTCATGGAGTTGGTGAAAAACGCTTGCCGTGAGCGCGTTTATCCCGTTGGCCGTTTGGACAAGTCGACCACTGGCTTGCTCCTGTTCACTAACGACGGCGATTTGGCCAAGAAACTCACCCATCCGAGCACGGAAGTGCCGAAGCTCTATCAGGTCAACCTGAACAAGCCCCTGACCAAGAACGACATGCTCCGCATCGCCGAAGGCATCGAACTGGACGACGGCCCCATCGCCGCCGACTCCATCGCCTACGTCGAAGGCGAAGAAAGCAAGAAGGTCATCGGCATTGAGCTTCATTCGGGCCGCAACCGCATCGTGCGCCGCATTTTCGAACACTTGGGTTACGAAGTGGAGAGACTCGACCGCGTGATGTTTGCCGGTCTCGACAAATACCGTCTCCCGAGAGGCGAATGGCGCTTCCTCACGGATTTGGAAGTGATGAATTTGAAGAAGTTCTGATTTTGAACGAGGAAACCCTTAATTTCATCAGGGAACACCTGAACGACGACGTGCCGACACTCGCCTTGAAAAAGGCGCCTGTCGGCACTGACTTGTCATTGGCCCTCCGTCAAATCGAGGCACGGCAGCTCTTGCTGAAGAAAGTCCCCGAATGGAGCGCCATCGACGAATTGCTCTTCCCCCAACGGCTCTCCATCGAACAATGCTCGTCGGAAACCACCGCCAAATACAAGGCACAATTGATAGAAGGCGACACCTTCGCCGACCTCACCGGAGGCTTGGGCATCGACACGTATTATCTCTCGCAGCAGTTCCAGAAAAGCGACTATGTGGAATCTAACCCTGAGCTTTGTGCCTTGGCGAGACACAATTTTGCTACACTGCAAGCTTCCCTCAAGGTGTGGAACGAGACCGCTGAAACCTTCTTGAACCACTGTGGAACCTACGATTGCCTTTATATAGACCCCTCGCGCCGCGACCTATATGGGCGCAAGACCATCAGCATTGGCGACTGCTCGCCCGACGTGTCGGCGTTGCAAGAGCTGTTGCTGCAAAAAGCCCAGACTGTTCTTGTCAAGCTGTCGCCCATGCTCGACATCAGCACGGCTTTGGAAGCGCTGCACTACGTGAAGGAAGTCCACGTGTTGGCCGTTGCCAACGAATGCAAAGAGTTGGTTTTCAGGCTTGAGCGTGGCTACAATGGCCCAACCGAACTCTATTGTGCCAACTTATTGACAACCCAACCTTTGCTCCACTTCAACCAAGAAGAGGAGCGGACTTGCTCCTTGCGTCTCGCCGACACGCTAGGCAGATACCTTTATGAACCCCATGCCGCCCTGCTGAAGGCAGGATGTTTCAAGCTGCCTGCGATATGGTTTGGGGTTAGCAAACTGCACAAAAACAGTCATTTATATACCTCTGAAACTTTGGTTGCCGATTTCCCAGGGCGTATTTTCGAGGTGGAAAGTTGGGCACCTTACCATAAGAAAGTGCGGCAGACCCTTTTGGACGGCTTGCTTCAGGCCAACCTCGCTGTGCGCAACTTCCCCCTTGGTGCCGAAGCGCTTCGCAAGACACTGAAAATCGGTGAGGGAGGCAATGTCTACCTTTTTGCTACCACCCTTCGGGGCGAGGAAAAGGTGCTTCTGAAGACAAAAAAAGCCGCTTCATGAAGAAGCGGCCCATCAAAAAACCATGAAAAAAAAACTATTACTACTTCTTATCTTTTATCCGGGATGCCGAATTTGACCCACCAAGTTTGATCGTATCTCGTCTTGATGGCTTTTTTGACCGTCTTGGTGCGGTCTTTCAATACCTCAAGGGCGGCGTGAGCTTCGTCGCTCTTCTTGCGGAACTCTTCCTGAATCTTGTCCATTTCGGCAGAAAGTGCTTCAAGACGCTTGCAGTCTTCCTCGATTTTTTGCAGGGTGACTTCATCGACACCCGACTCGCGACCCAAGCGATGGTTCCTTTTTACTCCAGAAATGATGAGCTTTGTTTTTTCGAGTTGATCTTTAAAAATCTGATACATAACGACAAAATTCTATATGGTGTTCAATTGTTGACCCTCTTTGGGTTTGCAAAGATAGTAAAAAGACAATTAAAGTATCACCTCAGGCCACGTTTTTCTTAGTTTTTTTCTTTTGCAGGGCCAAAATGCGCCTCATGTTCGGGAAAAAAGAAAAAGTCGTATCTTTGCAGTCCTAAAACCAAACGTGATGTACGCACTGTTCAAAAAAGAAATCAGCAACTTCCTCAGCTCCCTGATCGGCATCATGGTTATCGTGGTGTTCCTGTTGATTACGGGGCTGTTTCTTTGGGTGTTCCAAAGCGACTTCAACGTGCTGAACTTCGGTTATGCTAACTTAGACAGCCTATTTATCCTTGCGCCGTGGGTATTTCTGTTTCTCGTGCCTTCGGTGACGATGCGCAGCTTTGCTGAGGAAAACCGTACTGGCACCATCGAATTGTTGGCCACCAAGCCTTTGTCGGATTGGCAAATCATTTGGGCCAAGTTTTTGGCTGGCGTGGCCTTGGTGCTGCTGTCGCTCTTGCCCACACTCGTTTACTATTTTTCTGTCTACCGCCTTGGGATGCCTGTCGGCAACCTCGACTCAGGTGGAATTTGGGGTTCCTACATCGGGCTGTTCCTGCTGAGCGCGGGCTTCGTCAGCATCGGTATCTTTTGCAGTTCGCTGACCAACAACCAGATACTGGCTTTTATCTTGTCGGTGTTTTTGTGCGGATTCCTCTACATCGGCTTCGAGTTCATTTACTCCTTGTCGCTGTTCGGGCGCGTCGACTTGTTCATCCAGCAGCTCGGCATGAGTGCACACTACGGCTCGCTGAGCCGAGGCGTCATCGACACCCGCGACGTGCTGTATTTCCTCAGTGTCATCGCCCTGTTCCTGAGTGCAACAAAACTGGTTCTCGCGAGCCGTAAATGGTAAAGGAGGGAAAAATGGAAAACAAACGCAAAAGCATGAAACGCAGCCAACTGGTCGGCTTCCTCATTACGGTGGCTATCGTGGTGTTGCTCAACGTGATAGGTTCGTTCGTCTTCACCCGCTTCGACTTGACGAGCGAGAAACGCTATACCCTTTCGCCCACGACGAAGGAAATCCTCGGCAAGTTGGACGACTATGTCTATTTCAAGGTCTATCTCGAAGGCGATTTTCCGGCCGGATTCAAGAAACTGCGCCGCGAGACCAAGGAGATGCTTGACGAATTCCGCGCCTATACCAAATACATTGATTATGAGTTCATCAACCCCTCGGAAAGCACTGATGCCAACGAGCGCAACGAGACCTACAAGCTGCTCTACCAGTCGGGCCTCAATCCGACCGATGTGGTTGTCCGAAACAACGACGGCTCGTCGAAACAGATGATTATCTGGCCTGGTGCCTTGGTGAGCTACCGCAACGACACTGAAATTGCCATCGACCTATTGGAGAACCAAAACGGACAGTCGTCGGAAGACGCGCTGAACGCCTCAATGCAGAACTTAGAGTTCCGTCTCATCGACGCGGTGAAGAAGGTGACCCGCCTTCAGAAGCCCAACATCGCCTTCATCGAAGGCCACGGCGAGTTGGAAGCCCAAGATGTGTATGACATCACGCAGACCTTGTCGCAACACTACAACGTAGGCCGCGTGGAAATCGGTGGCCGCATCGACGCGCTGATGCACCGCACCCAAAACGAGGAGGAAGACGTCAAGGCTTTCATCTCCTATGATGCCATCATCATCGCCAAGCCCACTCAGCCCTTTGACGAGAAGGACAAGTTCCTCATCGACCAATACATCATGCATGGCGGCAAGGTGCTGTGGCTCGTCGAGCCCGTTTACGCCACCATGGACAGCCTGCAAAGCCAGGAGTCGACCATCGGCATTGAGCAAGACCTGAATCTGGACGACATGCTCTTCAAATACGGTGTGCGCCTCGACCGCGACCTCCTTTTGGACCTCACTTGCGCCTCCATCGTCATCCGCACGGGACAGGTGGCCGGTCAGCCGCAGATGGAATACTACCGCTGGTATTATTTCCCTTTGCTGCAAGCCGCCTCGAAGCATCCCATCGTGCGCAACATGAATGCTATCAAGGCAGACTTTGTCAGCTCTGTTACGGCGACCACCTCGGCCAACGGCATCGATCAAATCCCTTTGCTGAAGACTTCCGACTACACTAAGATTTCCAGCGTGCCCGTCTTCATCACCCTCTCGATGCTGAAGCAGGTGCCCGACCGCCGTTTCTTCACGTCGAAAGGACTCAATGTGGCCTACCTGCTGAAGGGCAGCTTCCCTTCGCTCTATGCCAACCGCATCCCGCAGGAAATCGCCGACGACCAAGCCATGCAGTTCAAGGATGAGAGCGTGCCCACCGCCATGATTGTCGTGGCCGATGGCGACATCATTCGTAACCAAATCGATATCAGAAGGCGTGTGCCCTTGGCTCTGGGCTATGACCAGTTTACGGGCAACACATACGCCAACAAGGAGTTCATTGAGAATTGCATCAGCTACCTTGTAGACGGAGAAGGCCTCATTGACATCCGTTCGCGTGAGCTGAAAATTCGTCTTTTGGACATGACCAAAATCGGGAAGGAACGGACGAAATGGCAACTGGTCAACATATTGGTTCCCACTGGATTAATTGTTGTCTTAGGCTTCGTCATGGCCTTCATCAGAAAGAAAAAATACAGCAAAAAATAAACCGAAATGAAGAAAAACAACCGTATCACCATCATCATTGCCGCCTTGCTTGTCATCATCGCAGGCGTGCTGATTTGGAACAACCGCTACCTTTCGACCATCCGGGGCGAGGCCGCCGATTTCCAAGTGTGGGACACCGCCTCCGTCACCAAAATCTACCTCGCCGACCGTTTCGACAACGAGTCGCTTTTGGAGCGGAAAGACGGCGGCTGGCAACTCAACGGAACCTATAAGGCCCATTCGAAGCAGGTGCAGAACCTCTTGGAAACGCTCTACAAAGTGCGCATCAAGATGCCTGTTTCGCGTGCCAGCCACGACAACATCGTGAAACAACTCGCCGTGAATAGCACCAAGGTGGAGGTGTATCAGAATGTGCCACGCATCAACCTGTTCAACCGTGTCAAGCTCTTCTATCACGAGAAACGCACCAAGGTGTTCTACGTGGGCGACGCCACCAAGGACAGCAGCGGCACTTTCATGCTGAAGGAAGGCGCCGACAAGGCTTATATCGTCCACATCCCAGGCTTCAGAGGCTTCATCACAACCCGTTTCACCGCCAATCCCGACGACTGGCGCGACCACACCATCTTTAACACTAACCTTGTTGACATACAATCGGTTACCGTCGAATTCAACCGGCAGCCGCAATCCAGCTTCCGCTTGGAAAACAAAGGACGGCACGAATACCAACTGACTCGTCTTGCCGACAACACGCCCATTGTCTACGACACCCTCAAGGTCATCAACCTGCTCTCTTCGTTCAGCGACCTGCGGTTTGAGTCGCTGCTCAACAACCTCATGAACAAGCAACGGCAGGATTCCATCATCCATTCGCCTTATCTTCACCGTATTACGCTGACTACGAAGGACGGTACGACCACCCAACTGACTACCTTCGAGAAAATGGTCACCAACCTCACCATCCATGAAATCGAGGGGCTGCTAGACGAAAACGGCAAACCACTTGACCCCATCGACCACGACCGCATTTATGGCCTCATGAACGACGGTAAGGACTTCGTGCTGCTGCAATACTACATCTTCGACAAGGTGCTCCATCCCGCCGAGTATTTTGAGGTAGGTCAACCGATACACCACGACATCCAGTTTTACGAAGTGTTCGACTGACCGCACCCCGCATGAAAATTCTCCTGCTCGCCATCGGGAAGACGGATGAAGACTATCTCATCACCGGCATCAAGAAATACGTGGGCCGATTGGGGCATTATGTCTCATTCGAGATGAAGGAAATCCCCGACCCGCGCAACCGCAAGACCCTCAGCGAAGAGCAGCAGAAAAAAGCTGAAAGCTTCTTGATACTGAGTCAGTTGCAGCCTTCCGACCATGTGGTTCTTTTGGACGAGAACGGCAAACCATTCAGCTCAGTGGAGTTTTCCGAAAACCTTGAAAAGCAAATGGCTTCGGGTACCAAACGTTTGGTGTTCGTCATCGGTGGGCCTTACGGCTTCGCGCAAGAGGTGTACGACCGTGCCAATGCGAAGATGTCACTCTCGCCCATGACTTTCAGCCATCAGATGGTGCGCCTCATCTTCGTCGAACAACTCTATCGCGCCTTCACGATTTTGAAAGGCGAGCCTTATCATCATCAGTAATAATTCAGCAAAAATGTCGTTTAGAGTATATGAAAAGCATTAAACCTATCCTAATCCTTTGTGCAACAATCTGTTGCTTTGCCTCCTGCAAAAAAGAGGTCGACATGACTCTTGTGCAGAAGACCATGTTTGAAAACACCGACATCCGACAAATCGAAGCCGGAAGTGCCTGGCAGGTCGCGGTGGTGACCGACAGCGTTACTTTCGTCGAACTATCTTATTCGGCTTATTTGGAACCCTATCTGAAAGCCAAATTGGACAGTGCAAAACTCGAAATCGGCTTCAAAGGCAAGATGTACACCGAACCCGGTTCTGTTTTCCGCGCCACCGTCCACACAAACAAGTTTGAAAAACTGGAAGCCAAAGAATCCGCACAGGTGCATTGCGAGGGCACTTTCCAAGGCCAAAGGATCGAACTCCAACTGAGCGATGCTGCCCAATGCAATGGTCTTATTTTTTCTGGCACAACCTGCGAAATCAACATGGAAGGAGCTTCGTTGTTGGCTGGTTTTCAATTTGTTGGAAACACAGCCAAAGCCGCTTTGAAAGATGCTTCGCAATTCAACGGACAAATCCAAGCTGCCCAATTGCTCGAAATCAACTTGAGTGAAGCCTCTCGTTTCGTGAACAAAGGCACCATGACGGAACTCACTCGCCTCCATCTGAGCGATGCCAGCCTTCTGAACATGGCTGAAACCCAATGCAATACGATGGAAGTGGAACTTGCCTCAGGCTCAGAAGCCACGGTTCAAGTGACCGATTATTTGGGCGGCATTCTTAGAGAAGCCTCCACCTTATATTATAAAGGCAATCCCGAAATTAACATCGACTGTTCCGAAGACTCGCACCTCATCCCGTTCTGATTTTGGCCTGAAATTTGCTATTTTCCGCCCCGTTGCGCTGAAGCAACATGAATTATTACTAATTTTGTCACAAAATTCTAAAGAAATGAAGAAAACAGCCTTGTTCATCGTCGCCATCCTGTTCGCGACTATCACTTTTGCCCAGTCCAACCTGCCGATTGACCCGAAGACGGAGAAAATCACCTTCCGTAAGGTCATTCCAACGGAAGGCTCTGAAGATGAAGTGTTTAACCGTATCTACAGTGAGTTCATGAACTCCTATTACAAGAGTCCGAACTCCATTCTCCAACAAAACGACGGCCGCACGATGAAAGGCAAGCACCAGTTCCAGTTGGACAACGGCGACGCGGTGAAGTCGAAGTGGCCTTGGATTACCTACCGCTTCACGATTGAAGTGCGCGAAGGTCGTGTGCGCTACACCCTTACTGACTTCATGCAAAAGACCCAAAGCAACCACCCCTGCGAGGAGTGGATGAACAAGGAAGACCCTTTGTATCAGCCTATTTGGGACAACTATTTGGATCAAATCGCTGCTTTTGGCGAGGATTGGGGCAAGCAGTTTGAGGAAAAACTCGTGCCGCAGCAAGTTATCGAGGAAGAAGAATGGTAAACGGCTATGGCTACTCGCGAACGCATCAAAAAAGGCTTCTCGAAACTCCTCAAGGAGGAGAAATTGAAGCTGATTGCCAACTACTTCGAGAACCCAGGCGAAGTGATTTCCCTGCTGAAGAGCTATTGGCATACCGACTCGAAGCAGCAACAGATTTTTGACGAGTTCAGCGAAAATACCATCACCAATTTTTTCATTCCCTACGGCATTTCGCCCAACGTGACCATCAACGGGAAGGAATACATCGTGCCGATGGTCATAGAGGAGAGTTCGGTCGTCGCGGCAGCATCGGCGGCAGCCAAGTTTTGGGGCGAGCGCGGCGGTTTCCATGCCGAAGTCGTCGACGTGCGCAAGGTTGGACAGGTGCATTTCGGCTGGAGTGGCGACAAGGCGACGCTGCAAGCTTTGTTTCCTGCCATAGAAAAAAGGATGTTGGAAGACACTGCCGCCATGACCGAAAAGATGGTCAAACGCGGTGGCGGCATCCTAGGAATGCGCCTCATTGACTACACAGCGCAAATCCCTGATTATTACCAGATTCGCGTTGAGTTCAACACGGGCGATGCCATGGGCGCCAACTTCATCAACTCCGTCTTGGAGCAGTTCGGCCACAGCCTGCAGGACTTCTTCGCCGAACAAAAAGACCTACCCGACGACCTCCGCAAGGTGGAAATCATCATGACCATCCTCTCGAACAACACGCCCGACTGCCGCGTGAAAGTTTGGGTGGAATGTCCTGTCAGCCAGTTGGATGGCATCGATGAGCACCTCTCTGGTGCCGAATATGCCAAGAAATTCAAGAAAGCCGTCGACATTGCTCACATTGACATCGACCGCGCCACAACGCACAACAAGGGCATCTACAACGGCATCGATGCGGTGGTCATCGCCACGGGCAACGACTTCCGCGCTGTGGAAGCCGCAGGTCATACTTTCGCCTCGCGCCACGGACGCTACGAGAGCCTTTCCTCCGTCACAATTGAGAACGGCATCTTCCACTTCGAGTTGGAGGTGCCGATGGCCTTGGGCACCGTTGGCGGCTTGACCAGTTTGCACCCCTTGGCGAAGAAGACCCTTGAGCTTTTGGGCAATCCTACCGCCCCTGAGCTGATGATGGTGGCCGCAACGATGGGCTTGGCCAACAACTTCTCCGCCGTGCGTTCCCTGACCACCAAAGGTATTCAAGCCGGTCACATGAAGATGCACCTCAACAACATCCTCAACCAACTGAATGCCAGCGATGAGGACAAGAAAAAGGCACGGGAATACTTCAAGGATAAGACGGTGTCGTTTGCTGCAGTGGAACAGTTTTTGGAATCACTCAGAAAATAGTTTTCTCACGCAGAACTATGGGAATTATGAGAAGCCTGCCGGACAACAGATTTGAATCGCATTGCGATTCTCAAAATTCTGCGGATTCTGCGTGTAATAAAAACAGCATCTCACTATGATTCAAAGAGTGTATTCATATGGAAAATTCCTTTTGACAGGCGAATATCTCGTCCTAAAAGGTGCTTTAGCTATGGCTTTGCCACTAAAGTTAGGACAAAGCCTTGAAGTTGAAGAACTTGATACAAGCAGCAACCAATTGTATTGGGAAGCCTTTCAACCCAAAGGAAAATGGTTTTCCGTGACTTTGAACCGCGAAAACCTCCAAATCATTGTTTGCGATGACCAATCCAAGGCCGATAAACTAACACAAATACTACGCGCTGTCAAGCAATTGAATCCCAAAGCTTTTGAGTGCAATGACTTAAAGTTTACGACTCACCTTGATTTCGACCCGAACTGGGGCCTCGGCAGCAGCTCCACTCTGATTGCCAACCTTGCGCGATGGGCCAACGTGAATCCATACGAACTGCTCAAGCTGACCTTTGGCGGCTCGGGCTACGACATCGCTTGTGCCACTGCAGAGCAACCGATTTATTATCAACTTGTCAATTCACAGTCGGTCCTTCGACAGGCTCAGGAACCTCGGCTGAATTCAGCCATTGAACTTAAGGTCGTTGAGCCTGTCGAAACGCCGTCACCCATAGTCAAACCTATTGGTTTCCAACCATCTTTTGTTGAGCATCTTTTCTTCATCTATCAAGGCCAAAAGCAAAGCTCGTCAAAGGAAATCAAGGCGTTTTTGGAGAAGGCTAATCCCATTGATTTACAAAAAGATATAGAAGTTGTCTCGGACATTAGCCGTGCTGTGCCAAAATGTGAGAGTATGGACGAGTTTGCCATGCTGATGCAATGCCACGAGCGCATCATCGCCCGCTGCATCGGGCAGGAACCCGTGCAAAAGCGTTTCCCCGACTTCGAAGGCGTTTTGAAGTCTTTAGGGGCTTGGGGCGGCGATTTTATTTTGGCTGCGACGGAATGGACTGAAAATCAAGTGAAAGAATATTTCAAAGGGAAAGGCTTGGAGGTAGTTTTCGGCTACAAGGATATGGTATTGTGAAAAGAATCACTATCTTCGCGGCATAAATAATCAGAAATGGAAAACATTTGGTTGAACGAAGCCTTCAAAGGTGAAGTGCCGAGCGGCTTTCAAGGCAAAGTGGGCTGGCGAAGCCCATCGAACATCGCCTTGGTGAAATATTGGGGCAAACGAGGCAAGCAACTCCCTCAAAATCCGTCGATTAGTTTTACTTTGTCGGAATGTTGTTCCGAGACCCTCATTAGTTTCGAGAAAGCCGACCAATTCGGCTTCCAATTCTTCTTTGAAGGTCAGGAAAACCCCACTTTTGGTGCAAAAATCGAGAAGTTTCTGCTTGACAACCAAGCGTTTTTCCCATTCATCAACCAATTGAGTCTAAAAGTCGAGAGCCAAAACACCTTCCCGCATTCCTCTGGCATCGCTTCCTCCGCCTCGTCGATGAGCGCTTTTGTGATGTGTTTGTTAGAGATAGATTCTTTGTTGGCCGGCCCTTCGACAGGCTCAGGGACCTTGGGGTTCTGCAAAGCCTCCTATTTCTCCCGTTTGGCCTCAGGCAGCGCGGCGCGTTCGGTGTACCCCAAGATGGCACTTTGGGGGGCAACGGATTGTTACATAGGTAGTTCCGATGAATATGCCGTTTCGCTTGAAAACGACATCCACCCTGTTTTCAAGACCTATCGGGATAGTATTCTCATCGTCAGCGATGCACAAAAATCAGTGTCTAGTCGCGCTGGTCATGGGCTGATGGAAGGGAATCCCTACGCTTCAGCGCGTTATGCCCAAGCCAATGAAAACATCAAAAACCTGCTTGCCGCCTTGAAGTCGGGCGATCTGGACACCTTTATTAATATCACCGAGTCGGAAGCCCTGCAACTCCATGCTTTGATGATGTGTTCAAACCCGTCGTTTATCTTGATGAAACCCAATACATTGCGTATTATCGAAGCGGTCAGGAATTTCCGCAACGAGACCCAAATTCCACTATGCTTCACCTTGGATGCCGGCCCCAATGTGCATCTGCTTTATCCTGAAAGCGAGGTGGAAAAAGTGGAAAAATTCATCAAGAGTGAATTGGTAACATATTGTAACCAAAGCCGTTGGATTGCCGACCACGTCGGTGATGGACCGAAAAACTGCTGTGATGAGAGACCGATACTATAGCAAAGTCATCCTTTTCGGCGAATATTCGATGATTTTCGATGCCACCGCGCTGATGATTCCGCTGAAACGCTTTTCGGCGCAATGGCAGTTCCCGCAAAGCAGAAATCTCGCCTCCTCATTGCCATCCAACCAAAGCCTGAAACGGTTTCGGGACTATCTTGTTGATAGCGAGACATTATCTCAAATTATTGACCTTCAATCCCTTACAAAAGACCTAAACGGAGGCTTGTTTTTGGCCTCCAATGTGCCCTCAGGCTATGGTTTGGGCAGTTCAGGGACCTTGGTCGCAGCGGTTTACGACCGTTATGCCTTTCAAAAAACCGACGATTACCTGCAATTGAAGACCCTTTTCGGCCTGATGGAGAGCCACTTCCACGGCAGCAGCTCTGGCATCGACCCGCTGCAATGCTATTTGGGCAAACCATTCAAAATCACGCCCGAAGGCGTGCAATTGCTTTCTGACGACTTCCTGAAAAAAAACATCCACATTTGTCTGATTGACACGAAGATAAAGAGTAACACCAAGCCTTTGGTCAACCATTTCAAAGAACAGCGCGAAAACTCTGACTTTTTGAACCACTTCCAAACGGAATACCAGCCCTGCGTCAAGACTTGCATTGACACAATGATTTCAGGCGATAATGAATTGTTTTTCAAATCGTTGAAACAACTTACCCAAGGCCAGTTGCAATTTCTTCGCCCGATGATTACCGACAATACGCTTGGCCTTTTCACCTCGGACTACGACTTTCATTTCGGCGTAAAAATCTCAGGCTCGGGTGGTGGCGGCTATGTGTTGGGGTTCACTGACGATGTCCAGAAAGCCTCAGATTTGCTCTTAGATTTTGAAGTCATTTGGCTGTAATTTTTTATCTTTGCAGCCCGATGTCAGCCCTCAAAAACATAGAATCCTGGATTGAACGCACCTTGACCAAGGTCATCGACTTTTTCTATCCGCCTTTCCGCAAATTCTTTAGCCTCGAATTGTTCCGTTATGCGGCCTGTGGCGGCCTGAACTTGGCTTTGGAGTGGGTACTGTATTACATTTTCTACCACTATGTGTTTCACGCTCAGGTGTTTGACCTCGGATTCATCGCCTTCACGCCTCACATAGCCGCCTTCGTGTTCAAGTTTCCCATCACCTTTCTCACAGGCTTCTGGATGGCGCGCCATATCAGTTTCTCTGGTTCCACCTTGCGCGGTAGGACGCAGATTGTCAGATACTTAATGGTGACTATTGTCAACTTCCTTATCAATTATTTCGGCCTGAAGCTTTTCGTCGAGGTGTTGCACATCTGGCCGACCATCTCCTACGTCCTCATCTCCATCATCTGCGTGACATTCAGCTATTTGACGAATAAATTCTATTCGTTTAGAAAAGCAAAATGAGGTCTAATACCTAAAGAATTATATGCGGACAAACTGGTGTGCTGCAAGGAAAAATTGTAAAAGAATAATTGTTTTACTCCATTTCAATGGAAAGGGCTTTCTTCGCAGGGTACACTTTTGGGAATCTGTTGGAGTTTTTTCCCAATTCGTTAACGCAGAAACTTCAACCCAAACGGCCTACTTTTGAAGTATTATTCCTACTTTTGCACCATGATTAGCAAAAGGAGACAAGGGCTTTTTCTCATTGGCGCGGTGCTTGCAGCCTTGCTGTTGCAGTGTTGCGCCAATGTTGTGGCACCCACTGGCGGGCCTAAGGATGAAAGGCCGCCCATGGTGGTCGAAGCCGTGCCCGAGAACCGCAGCGTGCAGTTCATCGGGAAGAAGATTGAAATCACCTTCGACGAATACGTCACCTTAGAAAACGCCAAACAGAACGTGCTCATCTCACCGCCAATGGTCTCCAAGCCCGACATCAAGCTGCACAACAAAACATTGACTATCAAGTTCAAAGAACCACTGCAGCCCAACACGACCTACACCATCGATTTCGGCTCAGCCATCAAGGACCTGCATGAGGGCAACCTGTTCAAGGATTACGTCTACAGCTTCTCCACCGGCGACCACATCGACACGCTCTCCATCGCGGGCAAGTTGCTCTACGCCGAGGACAAGAAACCCGTCGAAAACGCATACGTTTCCTTGTATGCAGCCGACCGCGACAACCTAGACTCACTGCCTATGATTGTAACGCCAAACTACCTCACCAAGACCGACAAGGAGGGCCATTTCCGCTTCATGGGCTTGGCCGACAAGCGCTATCTCGTCTTCGCCATCAAGGACGTAAACTCCAACCTCTATTTCGACCTTCCCAATGAGGAAGTGGCGTTTTTGGACACCCTCGTGCCCGCTTCCTATCCTTGGACGCCATCCCCCGTTAAGCCCGTGGATTCCGTGCCCTCCGACAGCGCCGTTTTTGCTTTGGACAGCCTTGCCTCGATGCCATCGGACTCGTTGCCAGTATTGCCGAAAGACACTGTCCCACAGCGCGTTTTCGATCAAAACTCACTCAATCTCACCTTGTATATGTTCACTGAGGTGGACTCCACGCAGGTACTGTTGGAAAAGAAACTCGTCGAGGCGGGGTTGCTGCGCTTTGTGTTCCGCCATCCGGCCAAGGATGCGGCCATCGTGACGCCTGAGATACTGCCCGACACCTTCAACCTCGTGGCGTTGCCATCGGCCGATTTCGACACAGTTTGGTGGTACTTCACGCCTAAGGTCAAGGACAGCCTTTGGGTGCATATCAAGCTCGACACGCTCATCAACGACTCGTCGCGCTACAGCCTGAAATTCAAGGAGCAAAACCTCAGAAGAAACCAACAGCCCGAAAAGCTGAAGGTGAGCAACAACCTCATCGGCCAAGGTGGCCTGAAGCGCGGCAACGACTTGATACTCAAGTTCTCCGAGCCGATTGTCCGTTACGTGATGTCTGACTCAGCTACCTTCAAGCGCGACACCGTTTCCATCTCCGAGCAGCTTGATTTTGAGCCTGTTGGCGAATACGGCCTGCGCTATCGCCTGAAGGCCGAGATTGAGGAGGGTGCCGACTATCATATCCTAATCCCCGACTCGGTGTTTTTCGGTATCCGAGGACGCACCAACGGCCCCATCAAGGTCGACTTCCACCGCCTGAAGGACGAAGAGTATGGCAACATCTACATCACCGTCGTGCCACCTGAAGGGATGAAGCAGGTCGTAGTGCAACTCACCGACGAGAGCGGAAAGAAAGTGATTCAGCAACAGACTATTACGATGAAACAAGAAGTCATGTTCGAACATCTCCTGCCTGCCAAATACAAGCTTCGCGCCCTCTTGGACGCCGACGGCAACGGCAAGTGGAGCACAGGCAACTACCATCGCCATACCCTCCCCGAAACCATCCTCGACTACAAAGACCCCCTTGACTTGAAGGCTGGCTGGGACATCGACTTGGAGGAGGTTTGGGAGCTTCGGTAGTCTCACATACGCGAGTTGCCCAAGATAAACTTCATGTTATCGGATAGAGTGTTGATTGTCTGTAGGATAGCGCAGCATTAAAGTGATGCATAGCCAACTGTTTCAGCAGCAATCGTCAGCGTGGCTTTTTGTCCCAAAACCATCGCCCTGTTGTCGTCGAAATGCCCGGCAGGGAAATTGAAACAAACGGGATAATCGTAATCCTCGACAACTTCGGCAATGACTTCCTCGACGGTCTGGCCAAAGGGGTGCGTGTTATCATGGATTTGGGTCAGGCCGCCCACAACGAGGCCTTTCAGATGGTCGAGTTTCCCAGCCCGTTTCAAGGCTCGCATCATCCTGTCAATGTGGTAGATGTATTCGTCCACCTCCTCGATGAAGAGGATTTTTCCATCCGTCTCAGGGAAGGTATCAGAGCCCATCATGCCCATCAGAACGGACAGGTTTCCACCCACGATTTCGCCTTCCATTGCGCCCAAACGGTTCTGCGGATGTGGCCGCAAATCGTAATGCAAAGGCTTGCCCGTCAGGGCATCAAACAGAGACTGTTTTGCCTCCACGGTCTTGTTCTCAAAATAGAACGGCATGGGGGCGTGAAGAGAAGGAATGCCCAAATGGCTCAGCTTGCCGTGAATGACCGTACTGTCACTGAAACCCGCAATCCACTTCGGATGCTGTGAAAACTTCGTGAAGTCCAGTCGATCGATGATGCGGATACCGCCATAGCCGCCCCGAGCGAGCCAAATGGCTTCAATCTCCTCGTTGTCAAGATATTCCTGAAGCACGGCAGCCCGAAACTCATCGTTTCCGGCAAAGATATGATGCACGGCGAAAAGCCTTTCGTCATAGACGGGCACAAAACCTTGCTCCTTCAGCCACTGGATGGCATACGCCATCTCGTCGGGCGTCACGCAACGCGCCGGCGCGACGA
>Ga0310696_10003734_pt1 | contig 18909 bp, 12 predicted proteins | sample AusTroGonzalo_MG_4_FD_203885 | JGI IMG/M metagenome (GOLD analysis project Ga0310696, IMG submission 203885) | Bovine rumen microbial communities from tropical cattle in Woodstock, Queensland, Australia - Gonzalo_02 (v2) (version 2) | ecosystem: Host-associated > Mammals > Digestive system >...
CGAGCGCAGCGGTGACGAAGCCGGGCTCGGCGGAGTCATCGAGCGCGCCGCGTACATCGACAGCGTGCGGAACGCCGTCGGCAAGAACAAGGTCCTGCTGCTCCACGCCGGAGACTGGGACCAGGGTTCGCCCTACTACACCATTTTCGAGGGCGACCTGGAAGTGTCGCTCATCAATGCACTCAAGTACGACTGCCTCACCCTCGGCAACCACGAGTTCGACAACGGCGTCGAGGATCTCGGCCGCCGTGTGAAGGCTATCAAGAGCCCCGTCGTCTGCGCCAATTACGACTTCTCCGCCTTCGATTTCGGCAAGAAGGGTGTAGCTCCCTGCACCGTCATCCGCAGGGGCGGTATGAAGATAGGCATCATCGGCCTGCTCACCAATATCGAGAAGGTTGTGTCGTACGAGACCGCCAGCCGCGTCCCCAAGGCCGGCACCGACCCGGAGGTGGTCAACAAATGGGCTGATTATCTGCGCAATACCAAGAAATGCGACCTCGTCATCGTCCTGTCCCACATCGGCTATGAGGAGGACCTCGACCTGGTGAAGGAGATCCGCGGAGTCGATCTGGTCGTCGGCGGACACTCCCACACCTTCGTCAAGGACTTCGAGTACGGCACCGACCTTGACGGCAAGCAGGTACCCGTCATCCAGGACGGCTGCTGGGGCCTCAATGTCGGCCGCATCGACATCTTTTAAGCGGATTGTTTCAGAAAGAAAGGGCTGGTTCCGTGCGGGACCAGCCTCTTTTTATTTGGACAATGCGTTCACTTCCTCGACGCCTTCTATTTCCATTATGCCGTGGATCGTCTGGTTCAGCTCATCTGCAGAATGGACTGCGAAGTCGATGGAACAGGTGACGATGTCATCTTTTGTGTGGGATGTCAGGCCGTTCATCGAAAGCTTGTGCCGCTCCACGATGCAGTCCAGTATGTCCTGCAGGAGATGATAGCGGTCGATGCCCAGAATCTCTACCTTTACAGGATAAAGTATGGCGGGGTCTGCGACGAAGTTCTTGACGTCTACTATGGAACTGCCTTTCTCTGAGGCCGTCCGGATGGCTACGGGACAGTTGCGGCTGTGGATGGTGACGTGCTTCTCGGCATCCTCGAAGCCGATGATCTCGCTGCCCGGCATGGGGTGGCAGTACGGACACAGAGTATGTGTCGGCTTCGGCCTCTTCTTCAGGTAGTTGCGAATAAGCTTTCTGGCCTTGTAAGAAGTAACGGCCTCCAGCCAGTCGTCCTTCGGGTGGATGGATTCGTCGGTACCGATCTCGATGCAGTCTCCGCGCTTGAGCTCCGTGCGGATGGAGGTCAGGCGGCCGTTGATGCGGGCGTATCGGGCATGGAAACCGATGTCGGAATGGACTCCGTAAGCAAAGTCCAGGGCGGTGGAGCCCTTGGGCAGGGTGATGGCCTTGCATTGTGGCGTGAACACCACGATGTCCTCGTTGTAGAGGGAGTCGTGGATGCCCGGCATCAGTGACTCCGGGTCCTCGGCCAGATCGTCGAGAACGTCCTTGAGGCGCTGGAGCCACTGCTCCTCGCTGTCCAGGATGCATCCGTAGTATGACTGCAGGCGCATGTCTTCGGATGCCACGTGGAACTCCTCGATGCCTCCATAAGGATTTAGCAGGCGGAAATGGACGGACCGGTAGCCGTTGGCCTTCGGCTGGGCTATATAGTTCACGAAGCTGCCTGTCTGCTCGCTGTATTTCTTTGAAAGGATGCTGTAAATGCGGAAGATGATGTCCTCATCCGTGAGTCCCCACGAGCTTGAGTAGTTGAGGGCGTCGTCCACTTTAGCCTTGTCGAAGCTGATACGGATATAATGCTTGAAAGGCACACGGTAGAAGTCGCAATGCCGCTCCTGCATTTCCCGCCACGCGGAATAAGGCTTCCTGTAACGGATGTCCCAGCCGATGGGGCCGCCCATTTCTGCTCCCACAGTGTACTGGCATTCGTTCATGAAAGTATTGACTGCCATTTCCGTACGCTTCCTGTCTTCCTCCAGCAGGCCTTCGATGCGGGTGTATTCCTGGGGGTTCAGGAAGTGGAATGCAAGATTCTCCAGCTCGGACTTGATCTTGTACAGGCCCAGGCGGCCGGCGAGGGGCGCGAAGAAAAACTGCGTCTCCGAGGCTATTTTCCACTGCTTCTGCGGGCGGAGTCCGGAGAGGGTCCGCATATTGTGCAGGCGGTCGGAGAGCTTCAGCAGGAGCACCCGGATATCTCCCTTCACGGACCCCAGAATGTGCTGGAAATTATCGACTTGACGCTTGTTCGGCTTCGTGACCGCCGCTACCAGGAAAGCGACGTCGTCTCCGAAACGGTCGCGGATGTCCTCTATGGTATAGTGCTCATTGTCCTCCACTACGTCGTGGGGCAGGGCTGCCGCAACTATGGAGGCCCCCTTCTGGCGCATTTCCTTTACAGTGATGAGGGCGACAGCCAGCGGATGCAGGATGTAGGGCAGCCCGCTGTCGCGCGTCTGGGTCTTGTGCGCTTCCTTCGCGAGGAGGAAGGCCTGCTCAATGAGATCCCTGTCCTCCCGGGTAAAAGTCTCCGGCAGTGCATTGAACAGGGTATCGTGTCCCTGCTGAATCATTTCTTCTTTTGTCATGGCTTTATCCTCTTTTTCCATGTATTGAGTCAACGATTGCGAAGTTAGATAAACTTCTTGACCAAACAAGCCGTTCAGGGCATTTTCCGCCTTCAGGATGGTCTCAGGCGTGTTTATAAGGCAATTAACCCCCGGCAGGGAGCCGAAGGTTAATTGTTTAGGCGTCGTATCCTTCGACCGGCTGTCGAAGGATGAGGGCAGTATCAGTCCTCCTTGGGAGCGGCGCGCATCATCGCCCAGGGATTGAAGTCCTTGAGGAGCGCGAGGGCGGCGCGGTCGGGGGCGTAGCGCATCTCGGTGTTGGTGGAGAAGATCATGGTAGGGGCCTCCTCGGGGGTGTAGGCGGGCCACTCGGGGATCTCGTCGCAGTTGGGATTGCCGGTACGCATGAAGGCGAGTAGGGCGGCGGACATCTGGTCCGAGACCTTGCGGGGCTCTGCGCCGCCGCCGGTGTGGGTCACCATGAGGTCGGTGTTCTTGAACCAGTAGCAGATGTCGGAGCAGTGGAATGCGCGGATACGGCCGTTGAAGAGCGGAGCGTTGTAATCGAACCAGGCGAGATAGACGGGGGCCGGCTGCTTGTACTTGGCGTCGGCGGTGGCGAGGACGTTGGTGCGCTGGGCCACGGTGAGGTTCACGAGCTCGATGGGCTTCTTGTCAGGGAATACTTCCTGATAGGCTTTGAGAACGGCCTCGGCGTTGGGCTGGCCGAAGCTGTCGCGCACGAGGGCGACGGCATCGTCGAAGGACATTGCCTCCATCTGGGCGTTCTCCTTGCTGAGGGCGAACTCTGAAGAAGTGGTGCAGAGCATGAGAGGAATGTTGGCGGAATGGGCCTGAGGATCCTGGAAGAATGTGCCGGCAGGGAGGACCTCACCGTCGGCGACGGGGGCGAAACCGCCCATGGCCTCGGTGCCGATCTCGGCCGCAATCTTGTGAGCCAGAGCGTAATACTCCTCCCAAGGCATGGCCTGGAGCTTCTTCACGTCGCCGCGGACGGTCTTGAGGATGGCGGCGCCGATGGCCTTGGACGAGGCCGGGTCGGAGGCGGAAATGGCGTTGCCGCTGAGGCCTACGGCCTTATGGACGAGGCCGGCGGCGGAAGGCATGGAGATGACGTCGCAGATCTTGGCGCCGCCGCCGGACTGACCCATGATGGTCACGTTGCCGGGGTCGCCGCCGAAATTGGCTATATTGTCATGGACCCACTGCAGGGCGGCGACGAGGTCGAGGACGCCGACGTTGCCGGAGTACTTCAAGGCCGGATCGCCGCTGGCGGACAGGTCGGAGAAGCCGAAGCAGTTGAGGCGGTGGTTGACGGAGACGAAGACGATGTCGCCGCTGCGGGCGAGGTTGGCTCCGTGGTAGCCGTCCTGCTCGATGCTGTTACCGGCAGAGAAGCCGCCGCCGTGCATCCACACGAGGACGGGACGCTTCTTGGCGTCGGGAGCCGGGGTCCATACGTTCAGGTTGAGGCAGTCCTCGCTGACGTCGTAGTAGTTCCAGTGGTCGGTGAAGGTGGAGGCGTTGTTCTGCCACTTGTTGTCCATGTTCTGGGGGGCGTCGTTGCCATAGAACATAGTCTGGCGGATGCCGTCCCATTTCTCGGGCTTCTGAGGAGGCATGAAGCGGTTGGCTCCGCCGGTGGGGGCGCCGTAAGGGATGCCGAGGTAGGTGTACACGTCGTCCAGGATGTAGCCCTGGACCTTTCCGTACGTGGTCTGGGTGATGGCGATGTCGTCGCCGACGAACAGACGCTGTCCGTCTTCCTGGACAGCCTTGTCCTTACATCCGCAGCATGCCGCTGCGATGAGGGCGGGGAGGAGGATTTTGAAAAGCTTCATTGTGGGAAAGGATTATCAGTGACGCAAATATACCCAATCGTCCCTGAATCTCCCTTTTCCCAATGTCCAAATGTTTGTACGGATGACTATCGCTAGAGAATGTTAAGGCTCTGCTCGCGGATCTTCTCGAGCTCGTCCTTCATGCGGACGACGCATTTCTGGATGGCGGAGTGGTTGGCCTTGCTGCCGGTGGTGTTGATCTCGCGGCCCATCTCCTGGATGATGAAGCCGAGTTTCTTGCCGGGGTATGGGTCGCCGTCGATGGTGTCCATGAAGTACTTGCAGTGCTGACGGAGGCGGACTTTCTCCTCGTTGATGTCGAGCTTCTCGAGGTAATAGACCATCTCCTGCTCGAAGCGGTCCTGGTCGACCTTGACCCGGAGCTCCTCGAGGTTCTTCTGAAGGCGGGCGCGTACCGCGTCCAGGCGCTCGGCCTCGTAACTCTCGACCTCGTCGTAGAGACTCAGGATGGTACCGACGCGGGAAGTGACGTCGCAGTAGAGGGCCTCGCCCTCGTGGACGCGGTACGCGTCGATGGCCGCGAGGGCCTCGTCGATGGCCTTCTCCACCAGCGGCCAGTTCTCTTCGGTGATGACATCCTGCTTCTTGGCGTCGATGACGTCGGGCATGCGCAAAAGCGTGGCCAGCAGGTAGTTGGGCTCGTGGAGGGGGAGGTTGACCGCGCCGATCTGGCTGCCGAGGGCCTGGATCTGCGCGAAGTATTCCTTGGCCAGGTCGATGTTCACGGCCTTGGCTCCTTCGGCTGCGTTGGGCTCCCAGGTCAGGAACATGTCTATGCTTCCGCGCTGGAGCACGTCCGCAATCTTCTTGCGGAGCCCCATCTCCTTGTCCTTGGGGAGGAGGAAACTCTTGATGTTGATGTCGGCGTTCTTGCCGTTTACGGAGCGGAACTCGACGGTGAGCTTTCCGTTCTCCAGGAGGGCTTCGGACTTGCCGTAGCCTGTCATCGATCTTATCATGCCGAATTGTCGTTTTATCCGTGCAAAAATACGGATTATATTGCTAATTTTGCATAATTATCCTTGAATTAACTTTATATGGCAGAAATCAGCAAAACCGTGGAGGCGGCCGAAGAACCCCGCAAGCTCAACTTCCTCGAAGAGATCATCGAAAAGGACCTTGCGGAGGGCAGGTACGACAGCATCCTCACGCGTTTCCCGCCCGAGCCGAACGGCTACCTGCATCTCGGACACGCCAAGAGCCTTTGCATCAATTTCGGGCTCGCCCAGAAGTACGGCGGCAAGACCAATCTCCGCTACGACGACACCAACCCCACCAAGGAGGACACCGAGTACGTCGACGCCATCAAGGAGGACATCAAGTGGCTCGGCTTCCAGTGGGAGAAGGAATGCTATGCCTCCGACTATTTCGACCAGCTCTACGAGTGGGCCGAGCAGATGATAGAGCGCGGCCAGGCCTACGTCGACGACCAGACGCTCGAGGAGATGCGCGAGAACCGCGGTACCGTGGATCAGCCCGGCAAGGACAGCCCCTGGCGCGACCGCTCCGTCGAGGAGAATCTCCGCATCTTCCGTGAGATGAAGGCCGGCAAGTACGCCGACGGCGAGAAGGTCCTGCGCGCGAAGATAGACATGGCCCATCCGAACATGATGTTCCGCGACCCCATCCTCTACCGCATCAAGCACGCGCATCACCATCGCACCGGCGACAAGTGGTGCATCTATCCGATGTACGACTTCACCCACGGCCAGTGCGACTCCATCGAGCATATCACTCACTCCATCTGCACCCTGGAGTTTGACGTCCACCGTCCGCTATACGACTGGTTCATAGAGACTTTAGGCATCTACCCGAGCCATCAGTACGAGTTCGCCCGCCTGAATCTCACCTACACCCTGATGAGCAAGCGCAAGCTCCTGGAGCTCGTCCAGAAGGGCCTCGTAGCCGGCTGGGACGACCCCCGCATGCCTACGCTCTGCGGTGTCCGCCGCCGCGGCTACACTCCCGAGGCGCTCAAGATGTTCTGCGAAAAGATCGGCGTGAGCAAGCGCGACCAGCTCATGGACATCCAGCTGCTGGAGTGGTGCGTCCGCCAGGACCTCAACGCCCGCGCCAACCGCTACATGGTGGTCTCCGACGACCCCATAAAGGTCACCTTGACCAACTGGGAGCCCGGCAAGGTAGAGTGGTTCGACTGCCCGCTGAACCCCGCCGAGCCGGAAGGCGCGACGCGCAAGGTTCCCTTCACGGGAGAGCTGCTCATCGACCGCGCCGACTTCATGGAGGACGCCCCGAAGAAGTATTTCCGTCTCAAGCCCGACGGCGAAGTCCGCCTGAAATACACCTACATCATCAAGTGCAACGAAGTGGTCAAGGACGCTGACGGCAAGGTAGTGGAGCTCAAGTGCACCTACGACCCGGCCACCCGCCCCGGCGGCGGTGAATGGCGCTCGGTCAAGGGCACCATCCACTGGGTCTCCGCCGAGCACGCCAAGGAGATCGACCTGCGTCTGTACGACCTGCTCTTCACCCTCTCCGACATGAGCCAGGTGCCTGAGGATAAGGACTATAAGGATTTCCTCAATCCCAATTCCCTGGTCCTCGCCAAGGGCTATGCCGAGCCTGCCCTGCTGGAGGACACCTCCGGCATCGCCGTGCAGTTCGAGCGCGTGGGGTATTTCTTCAAGGACCCGGACAGCACGCCGGAGCGCCCGGTCTTCAACAAGACCACGGCGCTGAAGGATTCTTTCAAGATTCAGTAAAAGCTCTTACAGAGGCAGGCCGAGAAGCTTGCTCCTGGACAGAAGGCAGTCTCCGATCGAGGCTGCCTTTCTGCCCAGTTTGGAGAACTGTATGGTGGTGTCGCTGCTCACGCGGTTGAGCGAGAGCTTGTTGACGGCGGTCTTGATGGGGAACATCAGGTAGTCGCCGCCGACGATGAGGCGGCCGCCGACTATCACGAGACCGGGGTTGAAGATGTTGATGATGCCTGCGATGCCGCGGCCGAGCGCGTCGCCGATGTCGCCGATGCCGTCGATGGCCAGGACGTCCTCGTCCTCCACTGCCTTGAGGATCTCGTCGAGGGTCACGTCGCCGTGCTGGGCGAATTTCTTCGAGAGCGACGAAGTCTGGCCCTTGCTCAGACGCTCGACTATCATTCGGTGCAGCGCCGAGCCGGAAGCGCCGGTCTCCAGGCAGCCTTTCTTGCCGCAGCGGCAGATGAGGTCGTTGTCGAGGATGGGGAAGTGGCCTATCTCGCCGGAGAATCCTGACTTGCCGTAGTAGAGCCTGCCGTCCAGGATCATGCCCATGCCCAGGCCCCAGGAGAGGTTGATGAAAATGACGTTCTTCTCGTCCTTGACGCAGGTGAGATACTCGCCGTAGGCCATGGCCCTGGAGTCGTTCTCGATGCTCACCGGGACATCCAGCTCCCTCTGGAAGAAGTCCTTGAGGGGAATGTCCTCAGTGACGAAATAGGTGAGGCTGTAGCCCTTCTCGGGGTTCACGCGGCCCGAGAGGCTCACGCCCACGCCGAGGACCTGGTTCCAGTCCCTGCCCGTCTTCGCGACGGTGGTGCGTATCATGCGGCAGAGCGAGCGGAACGACTCAGGATTGTCCTCGAGCACGAACTCGATGTCCTGGATGAAGTCGATGAGCTCGCCCTTGAAGTCGCAGATGGCGATGTGGAAATGCTGGCGGGCGATGTCCACTCCTACGAAGAATCCCGCATCGGGATTGAGCCCGAATATGGACGGCCTGCGGCCGCCGGAGGTGCCCTGCTTGCCCAGGTCCTGGAGGAAGCTTTCGTCGATGAGCTCGTTGATGAGCTTGGTCACGGTGGGGACGCTGGCGTTGATGCGGGCGCTGAGATCCGCGATGCTGTAGCTGCCGGAATCTATGCAGAGTTTAATAATCTGACGTTTCAGGGCGGCATTCTTGCTGTCGGTCTCGCTGAAAAAATTCTTATTCATAAGCAGTGGGACTGGATTTATGCAAATTTATAAAAAATTTTTCCAAAAGACCGCGCCCGAATAAAATATTTTCTTGTTTTTTCGCGAAATATCCGTATGTGCTTACATTTCAAGAATTCTTTCTATCTTTGTAAATTGTAAAAGTGTGCATATGTTTTTGGGAAAGTTACGAAACAGACTGTCGAACATGCATCTGCCGCTGAGGGCCAAGCTCACGCTCAGCCTCAGTGCCATAGCCGTCGTGCTGGTCATCTCCTTCTTCATTTCGCTGATCGAGTACAACAGCATGAGCTCGTATGTCTCCGGGCTCATAGCCGACAACATCAATTCCATCAATGTGGCACAGAAACTGTCCGAGGTCAGCAACAGCTACAACCTCGACATCCTCTCCGTCATCGGCGACGAGACCGCCCGTGTCCCCAATTTCGACCAGGAGGAGTTCGTCGCCAAGTGCGACAGCCTCAAGAAGAACCTCACGTCAGTCAACCTTCTGCCCCTGGCGGACTCGGTGATGTACTCCTATGCCGCGTATATGCTTACTACACTGGAGCTTGAGGACGTGCTCCTGTCGGACTTCATCGACTCGCGCACCTGGTACTTCGACCGCCTGCAGCCCAAATACAACCGCCTGCGCAGCGACATCGACGCCCTGAGCGCCGGTATGTACAACGACTTGAAGAAGAATTCCCTGACCTTCGACCGAGGTTTCTACCGCAGCCTGATCCCGAGCTCCGTAGCCGTACTCGTGGGGCTCCTGCTTCTGGTCCTGCTCCTGTTCTTCATGCTGACTTACTACGTCAAGCCCATTTACAAGATGCTTGACGCACTCAAGAACTACCGGGTCTTCAACAAGAAATACACTTATACCTTCGAGGGCGACGACCAGCTCTCGGAGCTCAACTCCGGCATCTCCGAGATGGCGGCCGAGAACCACCAGCTGCGCAAGCGCCTGTCGGCTCTCAGGAACGCCACGATCGACCAGCAGCAGCCATGAACGTAAAGGCGATAAGCAGAAATGTGGGCTATGCGCTCCTCGTGAGCGCGCTCTTCATGTTCCTGTCGATACTCGTATCGGTGGCGAACGGCAACGACAGCGCCCTCGCCGCCCTTATCATCTCCTTCACGATCACTTTCACCGCCGGCATCTTCCCGTTCATCTTCGTGCGCAGGTCGTCCGCGATCACTCTTAAGGACGGCTACATGATCATAGTCCTGTCGTGGATACTGTCGTTCATAGTCGGGATGCTCCCTTATGCCCTCTGGGGCGGGCCTTTCACGGTGATGAACGCCTGGTTCGAGAGCGTCTCGGGCTACACTACGACGGGCGCGACCATACTCGACAACATAGAAGCCCTGCCCAACTCCCTTCTCTTCTGGCGCGCGTCCACGCATTTCATCGGGGGCTTGGGAGTCGTGGTGTTCCTGCTGCTCATCATTCCGTCGGCCAGTCCTATCCGCCTGAGACTCACCAATATGGAGCTCTCGTCCCTCTTCAAGGACGGGTACAATGTCAGGGCAAACAAGGTCGTGTTCATCTTTGCCTATGTGTATCTCGCCATCTGCGCACTGGCGTTCATCACATATGTGCTGGCCGGCATGTCCCCGCTCGATGCGGTCAACCACGCTTTCAGCGTGTGCGCCACCGGAGGTTTCAGCTCCAAGAATCTCTCCATCGCGGCGTTCGACTCCAGGCTGATTGAAGGGCTAACCATGTTCTTCATGTATGTGGCTTCCGTCCATTTCGGCCTGATATACATGGCTTTCGCCACGCGTTCGCTTAAGCCGCTGAACAATCCTGTGCTTAAGTTCTATACCGGAGTCCTGATCGTGTTCTCAGTCCTCCTGGCGATGGTTCTCAAGCCCGCCGGTGTAGAGCCCAGCTGGGGGAAGGCTTTGTGGGACAGCACTTTCCAGACCCTGTGCATAGCATCCAGTACCGGTTTCGCCATCGTGGACAATGCCGAATGGCCCCTGGCGGCGGGCGTCCTCACGCTCTTCACCGGCATCATCGGCGGCATGGCCGGGTCGACGGCCTGCGGCCTCAAGTCCGACCGCGTGCTGATGCTCTTTAAGTCCATCCGCCGCCAGGTCCGGCTGACCCTGCATCCCTCAGAAGTCAAGGGCATCAAGATTGGCCGGAATTATGTGCGTGACGACGACCTGATGCCCCAGCTGCTCTATGTGTCCCTTTTCACTATCCTGCTGGCCCTGTCGGTGTTCCTCAGCCTGATTTTCGGCGTCAATACCCACAGCGCTTTCTCCGCTTCGGTCAGTACCCTGACGAATGTGGGACCCGCCCTGGAGGAGCTTGGTACTATGGGCAGCTACAACAGCGTACCGACTGCCGCAAAGTTCATCTACTCCATGAACATGTTCTTCGGCCGCATCGAGATCTATCCCGTCCTGGCCGTCCTGTCCATGATATTCTCCCGTAACAACAGGAAGTGATGGACAGGGGGGGATTCCTTTACCGAGACTTCCTCTCGCACCTCGACCACGAACCTACCCCGTGCCAGGACAGGCTCCTGCGCGACATCGGGGAGTTCGTGACCGGCGACGACGCGGACATACTCGTGGTGAACGGATTTGCCGGCACCGGCAAGACCACCGCGCTGTCCGCGGTCATCGCATCCCTGACGGGGATGCACGTGCCCTGCGTCCTGCTGGCCCCCACGGGCCGGTCCGCCAAGGTCCTGTCGTCGTACTCCGGCCGTCCGGCATTCACTGTCCACAAGCATATCTACCGCCAGAAGTCCGTCGGCAGCGACGGCTACGGGCAGTTTACCCTGTCCCCGAACAAGGCCAAGGATACCCTTTTCGTCGTGGACGAGGTGTCGCTCATAGGCATCGAGGAGCAGCAGCAGAGGTCCTCGACGGTGTTCGGCACCGGCAATCTCCTGGAGGACCTCGTGCGTTTCGTGCGCTCCGGCGCCGACTGCCGCCTCATCCTGGTCGGCGACTCCGCGCAGCTTCCCCCGGTGGGACTTGACGCAAGTCCCGCATTGTCAAAGGATTATATGGAAGGCTTCGGGGGAGTGCGCTTCAGTACGCTCACGACGGTGGTGCGCCAGGCTCAGGAGTCCGGGATACTTCGCAACGCCACGTCGCTGCGCCGGCGTATAGCTGAGAGCTTCGGGGACGAACTTTACGACGACCTCAGGCTTGACCTGCGCGGCTTCCCGGACGTGGAGAGGGTGTCGGGCGGAGAGCTCATAGAGAAGATAAGCGACGCGTATGCACGCTACGGCGAGGACGAGACCGTCATCCTCTGCCGGTCCAACAAACGCGCGATACGCTACAACCTCGGCATCCGTGCGACCGTCCTCTTCAAGGAAGAACGCCTGGTACGTGGCGATAAGCTGATGATAGTCAAGAACTGCTACCAGTTCCTCGACGATATAGACGAGCTCGACTACATCGCCAACGGCGACATCGCCAGGCTCGAGAGCATCAAGCATTTCGAGGAGCGGTACGGGCTGCATTTCGCCGACGCGGTGCTTTCCTTCCCGGACTACGGCGGGCTGGAAGTCAAGGCCAAGGTCTGCCTGGACACCCTGGAGTCGGAGTCCGCTTCGCTCACGTATGAGCAGCAGAACGCCCTGTACAACGGCGTCAGCGCCGACTATGCCGACCGCGGGAGCAAGCGAAAGGTCTGGGAGGCCGTGCGCGAGGACAGGTATTTCAACGCATTACAGATCAAGCACGCCGAAGCCATCACCTGCCACAAGTCGCAGGGCGGCCAGTGGCGCTGCGTCTTCATAGACTGCCCCTTCTGGCAGGAGGAGCAGACCCTCGACGACCTCAAATGGCTCTACACGGCCCTGACGCGCGCCGTCGAGAAGGTGTATCTGGTCAATTTCAAGGACCGTTTCTTCGAATGATAAAACTTTGGATATGATGATGAAAAGAATGATTCCGGCCGTCATGGCCCTGATGCTGTGCGCGTTCCTTGCGGACGCGCAGGAGTTCGAGCGGGTGCCGCTCTCCTGGAAGTGGACCTCCGCCGGCGAAGTGGTGTTCACCTACGACGGGACCTACAACGATGCCGACGCCTTTGCCGTGGCAGTTCCTTCCAAGACCGTCATCAAGGGCGTGAAGGCTCCTGAGAAGTTCGAGAGGCTGCCCCTGCAGCCCGACGGGGCGGTGAACCTCACCTATTCGCCCGACTCTACCATGCTCGCCTTCACGCGCGACAACGACCTCTGGGTGGCGGACATCGCCACGGGTGCGGAGACCCGTCTGACCTTCGATGGTACCGACCTGATACTGAACGGTTTCGCTTCGTGGGTGTACTATGAGGAGATCCTCGGGCGCCCGTCGATGTACAGGGCTTTCTGGTGGTCTCCCGACTCGAAGAAGATAGCTTTCTACCGCTTCGACAATTCCGGAGTGCCGATGTTCCCCATCTATTCGCCCTTCGGGCAGGACGGCGAGCTGAACCGCACGCGCTATCCCAAGGCGGGGGAGACCAATCCCGAAGTGCGTATCGGCATCGTGGACCTGGGCTCTAGGGACATCGTCTGGGCCGACTTCGACGAGAAGGAGGACCAGTATTTCGGTATCCCGTTCTGGGGCGCGGACAGCAAGGGCTTCTTCGTCGCGCGTGAGCCCCGCCTGCAGCACGAGCTCGACCTCTACTGCGTCGACCCTTCCAACGGCTCAAAGAAGCACATCTATCACGAGTATTACAAGACCTGGCTCGACTGGCCCGAGGAGATGAGTTTCGGGGAAAAGGGCCTGTACATGGTGCGGGCCTTCGAGACTGGCTGGGAGCAGATCTACTACCTGTCCTATGACGGCTCTGAGTTCAGGCGACTTACCGACGGCGAGAACTGGCGCACTTCTATCGTCCGCGTGGACGAGAAGGCCGGCAATGTGTATTTCATGTCCAACCGCGACGCCACGGCCAAGGCAGCCCTTTACAAAGTGGACAAGAAGGGTGTCGTCACCGCCCTTACCGATCCGGAGTACAATGCCACGGGGGTGAAGTTCTCCCCTGACGGGAAATGGTTCGTGGTTTCTCTGTCGAACTTCACTACGCCCACCCAGGTCTGGCTGTACGAGACGGCAAATGCCCAGGCGGCGTGGAATACCCGCAAGGTGGTCGCTGCGGCGCGGGGCACCGGCCGCCGGATGAACCAGCGCTTCGCTTCGTCGGCGTACAAGGTCGCGGACATGGCAGGACGCTCCTTCGATCCTTCGAAATATGCTCTGCCTCAGATGATTTACCTCACTACGGACGACGGGTTCGTTCTTCCCGCTTCGGTCACCTATCCTGTCAATTTCGACCCTTCTAAAAAGTATCCGGTGCATTTCGAGATATACGGCGGGCCCAATACCGCTTATGTGCGCGAGCGCTGGACCAGCCCCAGCGCTTCGAACCAGTGGTGGAGCGACCACGGCATCATCACGGTCACGGCCGACACCCGCGTGGCGGGGCATAACGGCCGTGCCGGCACCGACGAGGACTTCCGCAATCTCACGGAGGCCCCCGTGAAGGATTTCGTCGCCTGGGCGGAGTATTTCCAGAGCCTTCCCTATGTCATCCCGGACAAGATAGGCGTGGAAGGATTCTCGTTCGGGGGCACGATGACTTCGCTCCTGCTCTTCCAGCACTCCGACAAGTTCCATTATGGCATAGCCGGCGGCGGAGTATATGACTGGATGCTGTACGACAGCCACTACACCGAGCGTTTCATGGAGACTCCGCAGGCCAATCCCGACGGCTATGCCGCCTCGCGCGTCATCAGCGCAGCGGCTTCATACCCTGTCACTTACGACAATAATGACGGGTCGGTCATGCTGAAGATCACCCACGGCACCGGCGACGACAACGTCCATTTCCAGAACACTCTCCAGCTGGTGGACGAGCTGCAGAAGCAGGGCAAGTGCTTCGAGCTGATGATCTATCCCGACGGTATGCACGGATACAGGGGCTATCAGGGACGGCACTCGACGGGGGCCGACCGGGACTTCTGGCTGAAGTATCTGAAAGGGGAGTGATCAGATGCGCTCCGTTACGGCCATCAGGCGCTCGGAAGGAGCGTCGCTGAAGTCGGCCGTGAAAGCGAATATATGGGCGTCGCCACCGGGGGTGACGCCCATTCTCTTTGTCAGCTCGTCGCTGGATACGGGCAGGTTGCGGGCAGTGACGCTGCAGCGGGGGAGGGCGCGGCCCAGTTCTTTGGCGCTCCGCCCGTTGAAGGGGAGCACTTCCTTGATTCTGAATAGCTTGCCGTACGCCTTGAGGCTCTCGTCAGGAGCGTCCGCGACATAGAGATGGGTGAAGCGGCCGAGCTTGGCGAGGCCGAGCCGGTCGCAGAGGAGATTGAAGCAGCCGGCCTTGAGCAGGGTGGCGGCGGGCTCGAAGAGCACGCCCGCCAGGGCGCTGCGCTCCGGCAGCAGCCGGGGCCGCGCCGCCGCCTCTTCCTGCGCGCTGAAGCGCAGGCCTTCGGCCACGGTGGTGCAGCCGCCGTCCCAGTCGCGCTGCATCCATATCAGGAGCTCCTTGCATTCCCCCTCCGAGCCGACCGCGTGGACTTCCCTGACACTGTCTCCCAGGCGCTTGCAGACCATGGAGATGTCGGCCATGGGGGAGAGCTTGATGAGGATGTCGGGCGCGGCGGCGAACAGGCCGTCCCGCAGGGCGGTGACGTCCGGGCTGCAGTCTTCCAGGAGGAAGACCTTGCGCCCGGTGCCGCTGCGCCGCGCCGGGTCGAGGAATATCACGTCCGGTCCGTCCGCTACCAGCCCGGCAAGGCTTTCCGGAGTCACTTCCACGCTGCTGAACGAAACGTTCGTGACGCCCAGCCTGCCGAAATTGCGTTCCGTCGCGGCGGCCAGCTCCCTGTCCATTTCGTTGTAATGCACTCTGTCACAGACCCTGCTGAAGAAGTAGCAGTCCACGCCCAGACCGCCGGTCAGGTCCGTCAGCTGGCGGCACGCAGGGCTGATCCGCCGCACCAGCGCGGCCTTGCAGGCCGCAGTGGCGGCGGAACTGCACTGCTCCGCCGCCAGCTGCGACGGGAGTTCGATGCCGGGCACGTCCGCCCACTCCGGTACCTTCCTGCGCAGGCGCGCCAGTCCGGCGTCGGAAATGTCGGCGAGAATGTCCGAAAAACTCCGTTTTTTCATATGGGCAAAGATAGGTATTCTCGAAGATAATTCGTAAATTTGTGACACTGACGCACGCTAAAACTATTCTAAAACCTTATATCGATGAAAGATTACAAAGAAGTGGCCCAGAGCTGGCTGAACGGTGATTTCGATCCGGAGACCAAGTGCCGGATCATAGAGCTCCGCAACAACGACCCCGCAGGGTTCGAGGACGCATTCTACAAGAATCTTGAGTTCGGCACCGGTGGCCTCAGAGGCATCATGGGCGTAGGCACCAACCGCATGAACAAGTATACGGTCGGCATGGCCACCCAGGGACTTGCCAACTATATCCTGAAACACGTCGAGAGCGACGACATCAAGGTCTGCATCTCCTACGACAGCCGCAACAACAGCCGCGAGTTCGCCCGCATCGCCGCCGACGTCCTCTCCGCCAACGGCATCCACGTCTACATCTTCGACAACATCCGTCCCACTCCCGAGATGAGCTACGCCGTCCGCAAGAAGGGCGCCGTGGCGGGCATCATGATCACCGCCTCGCACAATCCCAAGGAGTACAACGGCTACAAGGTCTCCTGGTCCGACGGCGGTCAGGTCACTTCGCCCGTGGACAAGGAGATCGTGGACGAAGTGGCGAAGATCACCGACCCCTCGCAGGTCAAGTTCTCGTCCGACCTTCGCTGCGGCTCCATCGACGTCATGGGCAAGGAGATGGACGAGTGCTACCTCTCCGACCTTCTCTCGCTGTCGCTCAGCCCCGAAGCCGCCGCCAGGCATTCCGACATAAAGATCGTCTATACCCCGCTGCACGGCTGCGGCGTGCGCCTCGTGCCCGAGATACTCTCCCGCGCCGGCTTCAAGAACGTCATCCACGTCCCCGAGCAGGACATCAGCGACGGCGACTTCCCGACGGTGGTGTCGCCTAATCCTGAGGAGCCGGCGGCTCTGAAGATGGCCGTGGACAAGGCCGAGGAGACCGGCGCCGACATCGTCATCGGCACCGACCCGGACGCCGACCGCATGGGCATCGCCGTCCGTGACAATGATGGTAAGATAGTGCTCTTCAACGGCAACCAGACCGCCTCGATGCTCACCTACTACATCCTGAACCGCTGGAAGGAGCTGGGCAAGCTCGGCGAAGGCAAGTATGTGGTCAAGACCATCGTCACCTCCGAGCTCATCACCGACATCTGCAAGAGCTTCGGAGTGCCCGTGTACAACGTCCTCACAGGCTTCAAGTACATAGCCGAGATAGTCAAGCGCGAGGAAGCCAGGGGAGGCGAGTTCATCTGCGGCGGCGAGGAGAGCTACGGCTTCAACGTAGGCGAGTTCGTCCGTGACAAGGATGCCCAGGTGTCCTGCCTCATGGTCGCCGAATGCGCCGCGTGGGCCGCGGACCAGGGCCTCACCCTGTACCAGCTCATGCAGAAGATATATTCCGAGTACGGCTACCGCAAGGAAGGCCTCGTCTCGCTCGTGCGTAAAGGAAAGACTGGCGCCGAGGAGATCGCCCGCATCATGGCCGACTTCCGTTCCAACCCCCCGGCTGAGCTCTGCGGATCTCCCGTCACGCAGGTCATCGACTACCTCGAGCCGGAGAAGACCGGCCAGCCCAAGTCCAACGTCCTCCAGTTCTTCGACGAGGCCGGGGACGTGGTCTCCATCCGTCCTTCCGGCACGGAGCCCAAGATAAAGTTCTATTTCGGGGCGAAGGGAGCCGACGCCGACGAAAAGATAGGACAGTTGAAGTCACAACTCGTTAAATGATACAGACAATGTCGACATTCATCCGGAAAGCTTTCGGGTTCGATCCCGAAAAGCACAATATCCGTACAGAGATTGTAGCGGGTATCACGACGTTCCTCACGATGGCCTACATCCTGGCCGTCAATCCTTCCATCTTCGGCGCCCTGGACGGCATGCCCAACGGTGCAGTGTTCACGGCTACCGCCCTTGCGGCCATCATTGCGACCCTGGTCATGGCATTCTATGCCAAGAAACCTTTCGCCCTGGCCCCGGGAATGGGACTCAACGCCTTCTTCGTGTACACGGTGTGCCTCACGATGGGCTACAGCTGGCAGTTCGCCCTGACCGCAGTCCTCATCGAGGGTATCATCTTCATCATCCTCACGCTCACGAAGGTACGTCAGTGGATACTTAATTCCATCCCTCTCAGTCTGAAGAACGCCATCGGCGCGGGTATCGGCCTGTTCATCGCCTTCATCGGCATGCAGAACGCCGGTCTCATCGTCAACTCCGACTCCACGCTCGTGACTCTCGGCGACGTCTGCCACGGCTCCGGCCTGCTGGCCGTGATCGGCATTTTCATCACCGCCATGTTCCTGATACTCAAGGTCCGCGGCGGCATCCTCCTCGGCATCATCATCACCTCGCTGCTCGGCCTCATCATCAAGGATCCCGCTACCGGCGTGGCGCTGACGCACTTCAGCGGCGTGGTGGACACCCCGCCTTCCGTCGCTCCCATCTTCATGAAGTTCGAGTGGACCCACATCCTCTCCTGGGATATGCTGGCAGTAGTGTTCACCTTCCTCTTCATCGATATGTTCGACACCATGGGCACCGTGATCGGCGTCTCCCAGAAGGCCGGCTTCGTGGATGAGAAGGGCAATGTAGAGGACATCGACAAGGTCTTCATGGCCGACTCCATCGGTACCGTCTGCGGCGCCTGCCTCGGTACCTCCACCACCACTACCTACGTAGAGAGCTCCGCCGGCGTCGGCGAGGGCGGCCGTACCGGCCTCACCGCCTTCAGCGCAGCCGTCTGCTTCGTGCTCGCTTTGTTCTTCGCCCCTATCTTCCTCGGCATCCCCAGCGCGGCTACCGCTCCCGCCCTCATCCTCGTCGGCGTCATGATGATGGAGCCCGTGGTCCGCATCGACTGGACCGACTTCCGCGAGGCTATCCCCGCTTTCGTCACGCTCATCCTCATGCCCGTGGCCTACAGCATCTCCGACGGTATCCTCATCGGTCTGATCACCTACGTCGTCCTCAACGCCATCACCGGCAAGGCAAAGAAGATCTCGCCCATGATGTGGGTGCTCGCGGTGCTGTTCATAGCACGGTATATTTTCATCTAGGGTTATTTCCCGGAATACTCACGGCACCAATCGCTCAGGCCGCACTCAGTGCACCTGGGCGATTTTGCCGTACATACGTAGCGGCCGTGGAGGATCAGCCAGTGGTGAGCGGTGGCGCGCTTGTCGGCAGGGATGTGCTTCTCCAGCTCTTCTTCGACGGCCAGGGGAGTCTTGCCGTCGGAGAGCCCGAGCCTGTGCGATACGCGGAATACGTGTGTGTCGACGGCGATGACCGGCTGGTTGTAAACCACTGATGCTACGACGTTTGC
>Ga0310696_10003735_pt1 | contig 18906 bp, 18 predicted proteins | sample AusTroGonzalo_MG_4_FD_203885 | JGI IMG/M metagenome (GOLD analysis project Ga0310696, IMG submission 203885) | Bovine rumen microbial communities from tropical cattle in Woodstock, Queensland, Australia - Gonzalo_02 (v2) (version 2) | ecosystem: Host-associated > Mammals > Digestive system >...
AAGGAAGGATTTTACCCTGTCTGAAAGCCTTACGCACTCAAGCACGTTCACCGTGCCCATGACGTTTGTGTCATAAGTAAGAACCGGGTTTCTGTAAGACTCGCGGACGAGCGGCTGCGCGGCCATGTGGATCACGATCTCAGGCTTTGACTCGTCAAAAGCCTTTTTAAGACTCTCAAGGTCTCTTACGTCGCCGACGAAAAGCTTGCAGAGTTCATTGCCGCCAATGATATCAAAAAGCGAAGGGTCGGTCGGAGGCTCAAGCGAATAGCCTGTAACGACGGCACCGGCAAGCGACAGAACCTTGAGCATCCACGAGCCCTTGAAGCCCGTTATGCCCGTGATGAAAACGCGCCTGCCCTTGTAGAAGTTAAAAAACGCGGGGCCGAAGCTGTATATTCCGTTTTGCTTGGATGAGGTGTGGTTCATTGGCGGTTTCGCAAATTCTGCTTACAGTTAAACGTTTACCAGGTCTTCCAGGGTGCCTTGCCGCTTTCCCAGAGCGCCTCGAGGTTTTTCTTGTCTCTTTGGGTGTCCATGCACTGCCAGAAGCCTGAATGTCTGTAAGCCATAAGCTGGCCCTCTTTCGAGAGAGTCTCAAGAGGCTCGTTTTCGAAAACGGTCGAATCGTCCTTAAGATAGTTGAATATCTCAGGCTCCATGACCATGAAGCCGCCGTTGATGGTGCTCGAGTCGTCGTCCTTCTTCTCTCTGAACTGGCTTACAACGTTTCCTTCGATACCTAAGACGCCAAAGCGCTGCACCGCAGAAACAGCTGTCAGTGTGCCGATTTTACCGTGGCTCTTATGGAACTTAAGCAGCTCGTCAAGGTTTACGTCCGAAACTCCGTCGCCATAAGTGAGCATAAATGTCTCGTCGCCGATATAGTCCCTGACCCTGAGAATTCTGCCGCCGGTCATCGTGTTAAGGCCGGTCTCCGCAAGGGTTACCTTCCACGGCTCGTGCTGGTTTTTCAGGTATTCAACTGTATTGTTACCGATGTCGAAAGTGACGTCGGACGTGTGCAGATAGTAGTTTGCGAAATAATCTTTTACGACGAAAGACTTGTAACCGAGGCAGATGATAAAGTCATTGAAGCCGTAGTGAGAATAGTGCTTCATAATGTGCCAAAGAATCGGTTCCTCACCGATTTCGATCATCGGCTTCGGTTTAAGATGGCTCTCCTCGGATATTCGCGTTCCGAGTCCGCCGGCAAGTATTACAACCTTCATGAATATACTCCCTGGGGGTGATATTTGACAAAAAGGACAGAATCCTTCTATCTTTTAAATTCTACCACAGACGCCGCCTTCTTTCAAGGAAAATCGGCCGTACGCCAAGGATATCAAGCTTTGTAAAAGGTTCCTCCGGATGTTTAAACTTGTCGGTTTCTCAATTGATTTACGTGTCGCATTGGCGTATAATGAAAATGTATATCTTTTAAGGAGGCAAGGTCCTGCCTGAAAGGGACCGACCGGAGAATGAAATTAGGTATTATAGGACTGCCGAACGTCGGCAAGAGCACCCTTTTTAACGCATTGACAAGTTCCAAAACAGCCGAGAGCGCAAACTACCCGTTCTGCACGATTGAACCGAACGTGGGAATCGTTCCGGTGCCTGACGAGAGGCTTGACGTGCTTGCGAAAATGTACAATCCCGAAAAGTACACGCCGGCAACAATCGAGTTCGTGGATATCGCAGGTCTTGTGAAAGGCGCAGGACGCGGCGAAGGCCTTGGCAATAAATTTCTCGCAAATATACGCGAATCCGACGCCATCATCCACGTTGTGAGATGCTTCGAGGACGAAAACATAATCCACGTCGAAGGCAGCGTCGACCCCAAGAGAGACGTTGAAACGATAAGGTACGAGCTCATTTTCTCTGACATTGAGATGCTTGAGAGGCGTATCGAGCGCACCGGCAAGATGTCAAAGAGCGGCGACAAGAAGCTGCTTGCCGAGGTAAAACTTCTCGAAAGTCTCAAGGCCCACCTCGAGGAAGGCAACCCGGTTAACTCCATGGACCTCAGCGAGGAGGAAAAAGCATACGTTGACTCGCTCTTCCTGCTCACCTCAAAGCCGGTCATCTATGCCGCCAATATTTCCGAAAACGACCTTGCCGATCCGATGTCCTGCAAATACGTGCAGGCACTCTCCGAAATCGCCAAAGAAGAAAAAGCCGAGATCATCGCCATCTGCTCAAAGCTTGAAGAAGACCTTTCCGAGCTCCCCGACGAAGAGAGACAGGCGTTCCTTGACGAGCTCGGCGCAGAGTCATCAGGTCTTGACAAACTTGTCAAAGCAAGTTACGCCCTCCTCGGACTCATCAGTTTTCTCACCGCAGGCCCCAAGGAAGTGAGAGCCTGGACGATCAAAAAAGGCACCAAGGCACCGCAGGCCGCAGGAAAGATTCACTCGGACTTCGAAAGAGGCTTCATAAGAGCAGAGATAGTTTCGTTTGACGACCTTGTCGCGTGCGAAACATACGCCAAGGCAAGAGACAAAGGCCTCGTAAGGTCAGAAGGCAAAGAATACGTTATGCAGGACGGCGACGTCACATTATTCAGATTCAACGTTTAACAGGAAAGCAGACATGAAACTAATCGAAGGAAAAAACTACTTTAAGAATATCGGACTGCTCGTCCCGGAAGTGCTTCTGCCAAACGACCGCGTCGACCCTGCAAAGTGGGCGTGCATTGCAGTTGACCAGTACACGTCGTCTCCGGAATACTGGCAGAACTATTACGCTTTCGTGGGCAACTCGCCCTCTGCCGCAAAACTGGTGCTTCCAGAGCTTTGCCTAACGCAAAACGTGTCGCTGCGCGGCGAAAAGCAGAACACACCCGTCGAAAACAGGATCGCAGCGATAAACTCGACAATGGAAAAGTACCTCGAAGACGGTACGCTTTCAAAGTCATTCACAGGACTCATCTACGTCGAGCGCACCCTTCCCTCAGGCAAAATCAGGAAAGGCTTAATCGCAGCACTCGACCTTGAAGAATACAGTCTGGTAAAAGGCGCAAAGACGCTTATAAGAGCCACCGAGGAGACTGTCATGGAGAGGATACCGCCAAGGCTTAAAGTCAGGCAGGACGCCTCCCTCGAGCTTCCGCACTCGCTGGTGCTTGTCGATGACACGCCGAACGGCATTGGCGATTTCCTCGCAAACAGGAAAAACAGCGCCGTTACGCTCTACGATTTCGAGCTTTCGGGCGGTTCGGGAAGAGTTGCCGGCTACGGAATCGACGACCCCGACACCATCACTTCTGTCGCGGCCATGCTCGTTGACCTCAAAAAGGACGACGCGCTTTATTTCGTGGGCGACGGAAACCACTCATTTGCTGCCGCCAAGGCACACTGGGATGCTCTCAAAAAAGCAGGTGCCCCGATGGACCACCCGGCAAGATTCATGCTCACCGAAATCGAGTCCATCCACGACCCGGCAATCATTCTAAAGCCTATACACAGGGTCATTTTCAACCACGACTTTGATTCGGTGACGGCCCTTTTCAAGCAGTATTTCAAGAGTTCGACGTCCTTCTGGCGCGAATACGAGGATGCGGCAACCGTTGAGGACATCGAGTCTTTCCTTGCCGAGAACAGCTTCAGTCTTGACTACAGTATTATTGCGGTTGTTTCGGGTATAAGAGCCGGCTGCCTCTACCTTGACCATTACACATACCCCTTCCCCGTCGCGGCAATCACTGATTTCATTGACTACATGCTGCCCGACAGCAAGATTGACTACGTGCACGGAACGGAAGACGCTCTTAAGCTTACAGAAGCCAAACAAGCGCGACATATTTGCAATTGCTTCATCAGGAAAGATACTTCCGAGAAAGACATTCTCAATGGGAGAAGCCGAAACCAAACGTTTCTACGTTGAAGCAAGAAAGATCAAACAGTAAACAGTACCAAAAGAAAGGTTATAAAAAATGAAGGTAATCAAATTCGGCGGAAGCTCACTTGCCGACGCTCAGCAGATCAAAAAAGTTTGCAGCATTATTTTAAGCGATCCCGAGAGAAGACTCGTTGTTGTATCGGCTCCGGGAAAAAGATTTAAAACAGACGACAAGGTCACAGACCTTCTCATCGCCCTTGCGGAAGCGGCTCTTGCAGGCGTTGACACAGAGCCCACTCTCCAGAAAGTAATCGACAGATACGACTCTATCGCCAAGGATCTTTCTCTCACATGCGACTTCAAAAAAGAGCTCAGAGAAGACCTTACAGAAAGACTTGCGGCCTCCCGAAGCAACAAAAACAGGTTTATGGATCTTCTTAAAGCTGCCGGCGAGGACAACAGCGCAAAGCTCGTTGCGGCTTATCTGAAGTCCATTGGCGTTAATGCCGAATACATCAACCCCCGCGATGCAGGTCTCGTACTCTCCGACGAATTCGGAAACGCTCAGGTGCTCCCGAAGTCATACAATAAGCTCGCAAGGCTTGCAAGAAACGAATCGATAATGATTTTCCCCGGCTTCTTCGGCTACTCCGAAACGGGCGAAGTTGTGACCTTCTCAAGAGGCGGTTCCGACGTCACCGGCGCAATTCTTGCGGCTGCAGTAAACGCCGAGGTTTACGAGAACTTCACAGACGTCGATTCGGTATTTGCGGCTGACCCGAGGATTGTCGAAAATCCGACTCCCATTCCGATGTTCTCATACGAGGAAATGAGAGAGCTCTCATACGCGGGCTTCAACGTTCTTCATGAGGAGGCGCTCGCACCTGTTTACCACAAGGGTATAACGGTTAACATTAAGAACACTAACAACCCGGACAGCCCCGGAACACTCATAGTCCCGACTCACAGCCTCACCAAGGAACACAAAAAGTATAAGGTTGTCGGCATCGCGGCTGACAAGGGATTCATGACGCTCCACGTCGAGAAGTACATGATGAACCGCGAAATCGGTTTCGGACGCAGACTTCTCCAAATTCTTGAGGACGAGGGAATCTCCTACGAGCACACCCCCTCCGGAATCGACAGTATTTCCGTAATTATCCGCGAAAAGTACTACAACGAAGAGCTCTTCGACAGGATTATCAAGACAATCTACTCAGAGCTTTCAGTCGACAACGTAAAGACCGATTTTGACCAGGCCATCGTAATGATTGTCGGCAACGGAATGACCCACTCCATCGGTACGCTCGCTACCGCTACGAGAGCTCTTGCAGACGCCAACATCAACATCAACATGATCAACCAGGGCTCATCCGAGGTAAGTATAATGTTCGGTATAGACGCTCAAGACGCCAAGGCATCCGTCAAGGCTCTCTACGACGCATTCTTTGCTTAAGCTACAGTATAAACGCCGGCACGGCGCACCCGCGGGGACGGTTTCGTCCCCGCTTTTTTTGTTTTGTAAGGGGTTTTCGGGTGCGCCGGGTTACATTGGCGGCAAAAGATGTAAGTTGACTCCTTCGGGGCACTCTGGTATAATTTTGATAGATAAACTATCAAATAGATTTAAAACCTCTCAGGAACTCTTTTTGAGAGATTTTTCGGATATTTCAGACTTAAGGCAGGTGATCTTTATGACGATGCTCGATGTGAAAAAGAACTACATTATCGACGAAGCCGCAGGTCAGTTTTCAAAAAGGCCGATTAAGGACGTGACGATAAGGGACATTGCAAATGCCGCGGGAGTCGGCGAAGCGACGGTTTACAGATATTTCGGAACGAAGGCCGAGCTTGTTATTGCCTGCGCAGAGAAGCTTGAGAAGGAAGTTTCCGCGATATTTATCGAAAAAGAGGAAACCGTTCCCGCCTATAACATTATTGAGAGATTTTTCAACGCATACCTTAAGATATTCTGCGAAAAGCTTTACCTTTACAGGTTCCTTTACGAGTTTGACGCGTTTGTCGTGAGCGAAGGCATTACCGGTCTTGAAAGCTATGCAGATTCAATAGACGTTTACAAAAAAGCTTTCACGGATGCGTACCGAAAAGGTTTGAAGGACGGAAGCGTTAAACGCATTGACGATATCGACCTCTTCTACTACTCCGCGACTCACGCGATCCTGTCGCTTTGCAAAAAACTTTCAACGGAGGAAGTCGTGATAAGGCAGGACAGGCTTATAAGGAAACAGAAGGAAGTCGAGACGCTCATAAATATTGTGCTCGGCGCACTTAAGAACGATTAATGACGCAGTCTGAAGCGTTGGCGTATTCAAAATAACCAAGGGAGGAGAAAGGCATTTCAGACGTGCCCTCAAAGTAAACATGAAAAGACTCACCAAAAAGCAGATGATCATATTTGCGATCGGACAGCTCGGATGGTCAATGCTGAGCGGCGTTATAAATGCCTGGCTCGTCACGTTTTACCTTCCGACTGCAGGAGACAAGGAAAACGGCGCAATAGAGTATATCCAGCCGGGGCTTGTCATTTTCGGATTTCTGACCATTCTCGGTCTCATCACAGCGCTCAGCAGAATCTTCGACGCGGTCACGGACCCTCTTATCGCCAATCTCAGCGACAGGAGCAAAAACAGGCGCGGCAGGAGAATTCCTTTCATGCAGTATGCGGCTATACCTCTTTCGGTCGTAACCGTCCTGCTCTTCATGCAGCCTGTTGAGGCGATTTCGGGCATCAACATCGTCTGGGTTTCAATATTCATCGTTCTCTTCTACCTCTTTATGACGATGTACTGCACGCCCTACAACGCGCTCATATCCGAGTTCGGAAAGACTCAGGACGACAGGATGTTCATATCAACAGCTATTTCGCTCACGTTCTTCGTCGGAACGCTCATAGCATATACGCCTTTCGTTTTTGCGGGTATGTTAAGAGGCGCCGTCGGATACGGCTGGAGCTACAGGATATGCTTCATTGTCATTGCCGTCATCGCCTGCATATGCATGCTGCTGCCCACTTTCTTCCTTAAAGAGAAAGAATTTGTGGACGTAAAGCCCGCAGAATCCAACATGTTCAAGTCGCTCAAAGGCGCCTTCAGCAACAGGGCCTTCAGAGTGTTTATATTCTCAGACTTCATGTACTGGATCGGACTCACGCTCTTCCAGACGGGACTGCCCTTCTTCGTCAAGGTGTCGATGAGGCTTGACGAGAGCTACACCATGTACTTTATGGGCGGCATGACCATACTTTCGGCCTGCTTCTACCCGTTCGTCGGAAAGATCGTAAAGAAATACGGCAAGAAAAAGACAACCATGGCGGCTTTCATAGGCCTCGCCCTCGCATACGTTGTAACCGCGATCATACCGGTGCTGCCTGACTTTATTCCAAATTACGTACCCGGAATACTTATCTGCGTGATGGCCGCGCTTCCGATGGCAAGGCTCGGTATCATACCTCAGTCGATCGTTGCCGATATCGCCGAAGCCGACGCTATCAAGAACGGTGAAAACAAGGAAGGCATGTTCTTTGCGGCAAGGACTTTCGCTATGAAATGGGGCCAGTCCGTTGCGATGCTCGTCTTCACTTCTCTCGCAATTATAGGTGCAAGCAACGCTTCAAGCACTACTTCAAACGAAATAACCGCGTCGGTGATAGGCATGACTCTTGTCGCGATAACAGCCGTCGTGTTCTGCGTTGCCGGAGCCGTGATACTTATCATGTATGACGAAAACAGAATCAACAGAATTTTAGCGCGCAAAAAAGACGTCCCCGATGACGAACCGGAAGACGCCAATGAGCCCGCAGGTGATTCTGCCGAGTAATAATAACTTTTTCCTTTTCAACGATAAATCCTGCCTGTGATCTAAGTTTCAGGCAGGATTTATTGTTTATTGTTATGTTTTGAGGTTTCTTAGATTTGTTTGTAATACCTGAGGAAGTCTTTAAGCTTTAGCATTGCATCCTCAAGCACTTCAACTCTCGGAAGATAAACAACTCTGAAATGGTCCGGTTCCATCCAGTTGAAGCCCTTTCCGTTAATGATAAGTATCTTTTTCTCGCGAAGAAGATCGAGAGCAAACTTCTCATCGTTTTTAATGTTAAAGCGCTTTACATCAATCTTCGGGAAGATGTAGAAAGCCGCTTTCGGTTTAACAGCGCTGATTCCGGGTATCTCGTTCAAAGCCTTGTAGACGTAGTCGCGCTGCTCGCAAAGACGTCCGCCCGGAACAACGTATGTCTTTACGCTCTGGTAGCCCCAGAGAGCCGTCTGAACTACGGACTGAGCGGGAACGTTGGAGCAGAGACGCATATTGGCGAGCATGTTGAGGCCCTGGATGTAGTCCTTGGCGATTTTTTTGTTGCCCGAAAGAACCATCCAGCCGATCCGGAAGCCCGCGATCATGTGCGACTTCGAAAGGCCGCTGAAAGTGACGCAGAAGAGGTCCGGCGCAAGGGATGCGGTCGATATGTGCTCAAGACCGTCCATGACAAGCCTGTCGTAAATCTCGTCGGAGAAGATGATAAGCTGATTCTGGCGCGCGATCTCGACAATCTGCTCAAGCACGTCCTTAGAGTAAAGAGCACCAGTCGGGTTGTTCGGGTTAATGATAACGATTGCCTTGGTCCTCGGCGAAACAAGTCTCTTAATGTCCGCGATATCGGGGTTCCAGTCCGCCTTCTCGTCGCACCTGTAGTGAACCGCCTTGCCGCCCGCCAATGTGACGCACGCGGTCCAGAGCGGATAGTCAGGAGAAGGAATCAGCACCTCGTCGCCCGAGTCAAGAAGCGCCTGCATCGAAAGGTTTATAAGCTCGCTGACACCGTTTCCCGTATATATATCGTCAATTGTAACGTTGGGAACGTTCTTAATCTGGCAATACTGCATAATCGCCTTGCGCGCGGAAAACAGGCCCTTTGAGTCTGAATAGCCCTCGCACTCGGTGAGCTGGCTCCTCATGTCGTATATGACCTCGTCAGGCGTTCTGAAGCCGAAAGGCGCAGGGTTTCCGATGTTAAGCTTAAGCACATGCGTACCCTCGCTCTCCATCCTCGCAGCCTCCTCGACAACCGGGCCTCTAACGTCATAAAGAACATTGTCAAGCTTTGCGGATTTTTTAAAGGTTCTTACTCCTTCAAAGGGATCCTTCACGGCTTCTTCAACATCGCCAATGAAATTCTCAGGTTCAACGCTGAACACCGACGCCAGAAAGTCCAGAGTGTCCTTCCTCGGAACCGTCTTTCCGGATAAATACTGCGAAAGCTGACTCTTACCGAGCTTGAACCCGCGTTCCTCCGCGATTCTGATAAGGTCAACCTGCTTTAAACCGTCACGTTCAAGATATTTGTTTAACTTATTAGCGAAAATTGAACTTTCCATAAGAAAACCCCCGCATAAATTGAATACGCAGGGGATTTTACCACGTTCAAACCGCTTTTGCAACCGTTTTCCGGAATTTTCTTGAACTTGTTCAATTATTTTGTTGAACTTTCGGCGTTTTGTTTGCCGCCTAAAGTTTTAAACTTTTAACTAATTTGAGTTGTTTGCAAAATCGCCAAGGCTCTCGCCCGCTTCTTTGCCTAAAAATTCAAGACCTTTTGCGCTGTAGTGCCCGCCGATCGTCGGATGCATCATTCCCGGCATGCCGTCCATCTTCTCCGCGGTCTCAGAGAGCATAATAAACGTTTCTGGATATTTTTCCGCCGCATCCTCCTGCGCCCCGATTATCTCGTCGTCTCTTGCGTCTCCGGTAAACCGCCCTACTTTTATAATGCCGAACCGCTTCATCCCGATGTCCTTCTTAAGGTCACCGCCAAGCCTGCTTAGCTTCTCAAGGTACTCCGCCCTTTTCTTTTGGAAAATTGCGTCGCTCTCACCCTGAAGCCACACAACGTAAACGTCGCCGGTTTCCGCGCCTGACTTTTCAAGCGCAGCCCTTGCCGCCAAGGTCTTCCTCACTAAAAACTCATACCCGAGATTGCCCTTCATCCAGTACTCAATCTCGGTGCTGCCCTTGGCGGCAGAAACAGCAGCAACAGACTGCCCTGTTTTCCTTATATATGCCCTGCAGAATTCGGGCACGAGATTGGTGTTGCCGTAACAGGCGGAGCCCAAAGCGTGCGCAGCGACCCAGGCCTCGCCGTCCGTATCCGGCCGGACCCTGCAGCCTTCGCTTCCGTCGGGTCTAACGTCCTCGCCGACGGGGTTTTTAAGAGGCGCAAAAGTGCCTGTAAGCATTTTGTACTCAAACGCGCCTTTAACTTCTTTTGACTCTGTCAGCCTGTCGCTCTGACCCTGCATGTTGCTCTGACCGCTGAACACGACAATATCGTAAACCATGGCAGTCTCCTTCTTTGTGTTTTTACAGATTATCATATATACCTCTTCAAAAATCAAGATTTTCTTAACCGCTCCCCCCTCTCAGATTTTCTCACGCAAAGCCCCGGTTTTTCGAAAAAAACCTCTTGACAAAAACCGCCAATGATTGTAGAATCCGGTTATGCGGAACATTTGTTCCGTTTTCACGGAGGACAAAAAAATGCGCACCTTAAATCCTGAAAACCTGAAAACCGTAGAAGATTATATATGCGATTTTATAGACAGAAACGGTATACCGCCCACCATGGACGAGATATCCGCAGGGACGGGCTTCCCGAAGACAACGGTACACAGATACGTGTCTGCCCTTAAATGCGGCGGCGCTCTTGACGCCGACGGGCACAGAAGCATCGTCCTTAAGAAGACAAACAATAAGACTGTCCGCGTGCCGGTGCTCGGAGCCGTCGCATGCGGCCTTCCGAAGTTTGCAGAGGAAAACATTGAAGAATACGTCAGACTGCCCTCCTCTATCTTCGGAGACGGTGATTTTTACATTCTGAGGGCTGAAGGCGACTCGATGAAGGATGCGGGAATAGACAGCGGTGACCTCGTACTCATAAAGCACGTCACATCAGCCGAGCCCGGAAACATTGTCGTTGCCCTTGTCGGCGATGAAGCAACGCTGAAGCGGTTCTACCCCGAGCCGCGCTTTAAAAGAATAAGGCTCCATCCCGAGAACAGGGATTTTGACGATATCTACGTCGACAGCTGCGAAATCCAGGGTGTCGCGGTGAAAGTGCTCAAGGATCTTGCATAAGTGAGGCGTAAAAATGTCTGTACCGTGCAAAAGGACCTATTTTTGCATAGATATGAAATCTTTTTACGCGTCCGTCGAGTGTGCGGAAAGAGGCCTGAACCCTTTTGAGACAAGCCTTGCCGTTGCCGATATGACAAGAGGAAAAAACGCCTTATGCCTTGCGATTTCGCCAAAGATGAAGGCCCTTGGCGTCAAAAACAGGTGCAGACTCTCGGAGATACCCGCGGGAATAAAGTACGAGGTGGTGCCGCCGAGGATGGCGCTTTACATCGAATATGCCGCAGACATATATTCGCTGTACCTTGACTATATATCGGCGTCAGACATACACGTTTACTCGATTGACGAGTCGTTTCTTGACGTCACGGCATACCTCGATCTTTATAAAAAAACGCCTGAAGAGATGGCGCGTATGCTGATGAACGAAATTGCATACCGCTGCGGGATTCCGTCAACTGCGGGGATCGGTACAAATCTCTACCTTGCAAAGATTGCGCTCGACATTACCGCAAAACATGCAAGGGATCACATTGGCGTGCTCGATGAAGAAAAGTACAGAAGGGAGCTTTGGGACCACCGCCCTATCACGGACTTCTGGATGATTGCGTCCGGAACCGCGAGAAGGCTTGAGCGCTACGGCGTTTACGACATGAGAGGAATAACCACGCTGCCGACGGAGCTAATGTATAAAGTGTTCGGGAAGAATGCCGAGCTGCTCATCGACCACGCCTGGGGAAGAGAGCCCTGCCTCATCTCGGACATTAAAAGCTATAAAACAAAGTCGCAGTCCGTATCGTTTTCGCAGATACTTCCGAGGGATTATTCGTATAACGAGGCTGCGACCGTCATTCAGGAGATGGCGGTAAACGGCGCCGAGGAGCTCATGCGGAGGAAGGTTATAACGAACAAAATTTCCCTGTTTGTAGGGTATTCAAGGGATTTTCGCGCGCCTGACGGAGGCTCGGTAAAGCTGCTTTCGGCGACAAGCCTCGCCTCACCCATCAGGAAAGCAGTGGTTGAGCTCTATTTTAAGACTGCATGTATTGACGTGCCTATAAGGAGGCTCGGGCTGAGCTTTAATGACGTTGTAGATGAAGGGTGCGAAGGGTACGACCTTTTCACGAATTTTGACGCGGCGGAGAAAGAGAGGTCAGTGCAGAGAGCAAAGCTTTTTGTGAACGAGAGGTACGGGAAAAACGCTGTTCTTCACGGGACCAACTATCTGCCCGAAGGAACTCAGCGGGAAAGAAACGGTTTCATAGGAGGTCACAGAGCCGGTTATGATGACAAGGCAGGAACGAGCTAAACAGTTTGCCCCGTTCGATGCGATGAAGGGACTTCAGGAGGCGCTGAGAGACCGCGAGGAGCGCCACGACAGGGTTCCAAAGCGTGAACTGTCGGAGGATGCGAAGAAAAGCATATCTGACGTTCTAAAGAGACTCTGCCGCGGGATGAAAGTAGACATAACCTATTACGGAGCTTTTCACGAGGCGCGTATCAAAGGGTTTGTGACGGACGTTGATTTGCGGAGGGGATGCATTGGCGTCAATGACACTGATGTCTGGATTGACGACGTTTACTCCATTGAGATAACGGATTACGTCTCAAAAACGGCTCAGGCGTGAAACGGGGAAGGCAAAAGTTAAAAGGCTTTAAAAATATATGTTTTGGTATATAATAGGCAGTGAAAAACAGTCTGAAAGGAGCCCGAAAATGGCACCGGTGTACAAAGGAACAATTGATATTATCGGGAACACGCCTCTTCTTGAGGTTACGAATATTGAGGAGGAACTCGGTCTTAAGGCAAGAGTTCTCGTTAAGCTTGAGTGCATGAATCCTGCGGGAAGCGCCAAGGACAGAATTGCAAAATACATGATTGAGGATGCCGAGGCCCGCGGGCTTATAGAAGAAGGCGCGGTCATAATCGAGCCGACGTCGGGAAACACGGGTATCGGCCTTGCTGCAATCGCGGCATCAAAAGGATATAAAGTGATTCTCACAATGCCCGATACCATGAGCAAAGAGCGCATAAACATCCTCAAGGCATACGGTGCGGAGATTGTTTTGACTCCCGGGAAAGACGGTATGGCAGGAGCAATAAAGAAAGCCGAGGAACTTTCAAAAGAGATTAAAGGAAGCTTCATTCCGGGTCAGTTTGACAACCCCGCAAATCCGCGTGCACACAAGGAGACGACAGGCCCCGAAATCTGGAAAGACACGGACGGTAAAGTGGATATGATTGTCGCGGGAGTCGGAACCGGCGGAACCATAACGGGAGTCGGAGAATACCTCAAGGAGATGAATCCCGCCGTGAAGGTTATCGCAGTTGAGCCTGACACCTCCCCTCTTCTTTCAAAAGGATACGCGGGAAGCCACAAGCTTCAGGGTATAGGCGCAAACTTCATCCCCAAGGTTTTAAACAGGGATATACTTGACGGGATAATTGCGGTGTCAGCCGAGGATGCATTTGAATACGCAAAAAAGCTTTCAAAAAAAGAAGGAGTAAGTACGGGCATAACATCCGGAGCCGCGCTGTTTGCGGCCGTGGAGCTTGCAAAAAGACCGGAAAACGAAGGCCGGACGATTGTCGCACTTCTTCCCGACGGCGGAGACAGATACTACTCAACCCCGCTTTTTGAAAATTGATAAACGTTTAAAGAAAGCGCCCTGTCGCCAATATGCGTCTTGACAAAGAAACCGGGCGGGGATAAAATCAATTTGCGAATTAATCGCAAATTCAAAATCAAGCAAACAAGCGCTGACTTTGAATTAAAACCTGCATTATAAGCGCGGAGGAAAACATGAAAGGGAGCAGAAGGATAATTGCGGTAATACTTGCAATTGCGGTCGCATTGGCGGTTTCGGCTGCTTTCATGTTCGTTGCCATGGAGGCGGATCACGACTGCTGCGGCCATGACTGCCCTGTCTGCGCTGTTATTGCGTTCATCGGAAGGGTCGTAAGGGCCTTGGTTGTTTCGGCGGTCACGGTGCTCATATGCGGGATATCCCTCCATCTTACGCTGAGAGTTAAATGTACTGTTTCGGACTCAAAAGGCGAGACGCCTGTCACGATGAAGACGAGGCTGCTTAATTGAAACTGTGTTTAGGTAATTTTTGTCTGCCGGAGAAGGATTTTAATCCGGCAAAGCCTTAAACAAGGCGGTTTCAATTAAGGAGAAAACATGAAAAGATTAATTTTACTTTTGGTAATTGTTGCGGTCGCACTGTCAATGGTATCGTGCGGCGGCATCGCAAAGAAAAACAGTTCAAAGATCACCATTGTCACAACAATCTTCCCTCAGTATGACTGGGTTCGCGAAATTGTCGGGGGTAATTCTGATATCGATATCGTACTGCTCCAGAAAAACGGTGTGGACCTTCACAGCTACCAGCCGAAGGCAAAAGACATCGTCACCATTTCTTCGTGCGACATGTTCGTGTATATTGGCGGAGAGTCTGACGACTGGGTTGACGAGGTTATTGCCACGGCAAACAACAAGAAGATGGTCGTTGTAAACCTGCTTGAGTCCCTTGGCGATGACGCCAAGGACGAAGAGCTCAAGGAAGGCATGGAACACGAGCACGAGCATGACGAAGAAGATGAAGACGAACACGACGAGGACCATGACCATGACGAGGAGCACGATCACGAAGCTGAGAAGGACGAGCACATCTGGCTCTCTCTTAAGAACGCAAAGAAGCTCTGCAATATACTGAAGGATAAGATTTGCGAGATCGACCCCGACAATAAAGCTGCTTACAGTGCAAACTGCTCAAAGTACGTTGAAAAGATTGAGAAACTCGACAAGAGCTTCAAGGACACCGTATCTGCCGCCAAGACAAAGACGGTTCTCTTTGGCGACCGCTTCCCGTTCAGATACCTTTTTGACGACTACGGACTTGACTATTTCGCTGCTTTCTCAGGATGCTCTGCGGAGAGCGAGGCAAGTATTCCTACGATTGCTTTTCTTGTGAAGAAGGTTGACGATCTCGGTCTTAAGTTTATCGTTAAGCTTGAGGATTCAAACGGCAAGATTGCAGGCACTATCAAAGACTCATCTGCCGCAAAAGATCAGGAAGTCCTGACCATGTACTCTATTCAGGCTGTCACGTCGACAGACATTTCAAACGGGATAACTTATCTCGGCGAAATGGAAAAGAATCTTGAAACGCTTAAAAAAGCACTCGGATAAGGAGTATGTGCCATGGCTTTGCTGACCGCTTGCGACCTTTCCATAGGTTATGACGGAAAAACTATATTAAAAGATCTCAATTTCAGCGTCAGTTCCGGTGATTATCTCTGTATTGTGGGAGAAAACGGCTCCGGCAAGTCGACGCTCATGAAGACGATATTGGGACTTTGCAATCCGATCTCCGGAAAGATAACCACAGGGGACGGTCTTATGCGAAAAGAGATAGGATATCTTCCTCAGCAGACGGCTGTTCAGAAGGATTTTCCGGCGTCCGTCAAAGAGGTTGTCATGTCCGGTTTCTGCGGAGCCATGGGACTCAGGCCGTTTTACAACAAACAGGAGAAAAAAGAAGCTTTCGAGAATCTCGAAAAGCTCGGTATATCAGGTCTTTCGAAGCGCTGCTACAGGGAGCTTTCGGGAGGCCAGCAGCAAAGGGTTCTTCTTGCAAGGGCCCTTTGCGCAACCAAGAAGCTGCTGCTGCTTGATGAGCCTGTTTCCGGGCTTGACCCGAAGGCGGCTTTTGAGATGTACGGCATTATAGAAAGCCTTAACAAAGAGACAGGAATAACGGTCATCATGATATCGCATGACGTATTGTCGTCAGCGAGCAGCAGCATGACACACGTTCTCGAACTCGGCAAGGATTATTTCTTCGGAACAAAAGAAGAATATGACAGAAGCGGAAGATCCGTTTTCAAGGCGTTCGGAGGTGATAAAAATGAGTGAGACTTTCGAACTTCTTGTCATGTATCTGAAGCTTCCGTTTGTAAGGTATGCGCTCATCGTCGGTGTGCTGGTTGCGCTCTGCTCCGCCCTCCTCGGTGTGACGCTTGTGTTAAAACGCTTCTCGTTTATAGGCGACGGGCTTTCACACGTGGCATTCGGGGCAATGGCTCTTGCGTCCGTATTGAACATTATAAACGAAATGCCGGTCGTTTTGGTGTTCACCATAGTTACAGCCGTCCTGCTGCTCAAAACGGGCCAAATGGCCAAAATAAGAGGCGACGCGGCACTTGCAATGATATCGGTGGGTTCGCTTGCCGTAGGATATCTGCTTTTGAACATATTTCCGCCCTCCGGAAACCTCACGGCGGACGTCTGCAAGACGCTCTTCGGCTCTGATTCGATACTTACTCTGAAGGCCACCGAAGTCTGGCTTTCGATTGCGCTTGCGATAATCGTTGTAAGCATATTCATTTTCTTTTACAACAAAATCTTTTCGATAACATTTGACGAGAGCTTTTCAAAAGCTACGGGAACAAAGGCCGGGATTTACAATCTTGTCATTGCCGTTGTAATTGCTGTAGTGATAGTTCTTTCGATGAAGCTCGTAGGCTCGCTCCTCATTTCGGCTCTCGTTATATTCCCCGCACTTTCGGCGATGAGGGTGTTCAAAAACTTCAAGGCGGTCACAATCTGCGCGGCCGTGCTCTCGGTGATATGCACCCTTGTCGGTATCATAACTTCAATACTTGCAAATCTTCCGATCGGATCTACAATCGTTGCGGTCGATATCGTTGCTTTCTTTGCGTTCAGCATTGCCGGCATCGTAAAAAGAGGTGTTTCAAAATGAAAAGGACTTTGTGTATAATAATTGCATTGGCGATATGCGTAATACTTTGTTCGTGCGGCGAAACGGACAACGCGGGCCGGTCGGGTCTTAAGGTGAACAGCGGAACCGTGTCTGATACGATAAAGCAGAGGATTGACGGCGCCAAGGCGACAGCGGCTCCGACAGACGACGGCTCGTTTAAAGGCGACGCTTCCGCGTATACGGGCAAGGTTGACATTGACCTCACCAAGATGGGTTCAACGATGACTTATTCGCAGGTCAGTAACTTCATCACAAGCCCCGGCAATTACCTTGGCAAGGTCGTCAGGATGAAAGGCAATTTCACGTACGGGGTCGGCGAGGACAGGTACTATTTTGCGTGCATCATTCCCGATGCGACGGGCTGCTGCTCACAGGGAATCGAGTTTATCCTCAAAAACGAAAGGCAGTTTCCCGATGAATACCCCGAGGTTGGAGCCGTGATTACCGTTGTCGGCGTCTTTGACACGTACATGGAGGGCAAATATCAATATTGCCAGCTTATAGACGCCTACATGGAATAAACTTTAAGGAGGCAGAACATGCCGTTTGACAGTCTGGTTAAACTTCTTTCCGAAAGCGCTCCGGGAGCATATATGGCTGCCGAGATGTCAACACACGGGTATAAGGAGCACATGTTCCGGCCCGGTCAGGGAGCACACAACATCTATTCGATTTCAAAATCAATCACCGGGTGCGCCGTGGGCATACTTGAAGACGAAGGCAGGCTCTCGGATGACGCCAAGGTATACGACCTCATCGCACCGCTCTTTCCGAAAGATTTTGACCCCAAGTGGAAAGAAGTTAGGCTGAAGGACGTTATGACTCACCGTACGGGCGTTCCTTACGATGCAAACATTGACATTGACGTCATGGACTTTTGGAAAGACGGCAACGAGGATTTTCTTAAGTTTTTTCTTTCAAAAAAGATTGTTTTTGAGCCGGGTCACGGACCGTTTGTTTACTGCGATACAAACTACTACCTGGTCGCAAGGATTGTAGAAGAAATCACAAAAGTTACATGCGCGGAGTTTCTGCAGGAGAAGATGTTTAACAGGCTCGGCTGGATCGGCAACGCATGGGGTACGTGTCCATACAATCATACCCTTGGCGGCACAGGTCTTTTTGTGAGAGCAAAAGATCTTGCCTCGTACGGGTATATGCTCGCTTGCGGCGGCGTTTTCAACGGGACGCGCATTCTGTCCTCAGAATGGATTGAAAAGGCAAGAGGTGAAAAAGGCTGCTACGGATACGGGTTTACGAACTCGCAGGACGGAAGATGGTTTATGACGGGCGGCATGCTCGGTCAGGGAGTGTATATCTTCCCTGAGTCAAAAAGAGCTTTTTCGGTTCTCGGACACGATGTTCCGCTTGACCTCATATCGAAGGAAGTTGTTCCGCTTTACTTATAAAAATGATGAGCGCCGGTCTTTTTAAGTGAGGACCGGCGCTTGTAAATAAATTTTGAGTAGTTTAGCCCAAGAGATTGGCGGTTACTTGAGAAGTTCCGCAAGTCTCCTTGCGGCTTCTTTTGTATCTTCAAGGCTTCCGAAAGAAGACAGCCTGAAGTAGCCCTCTCCGCAGGAACCGAAACCGGCTCCCGGAGTACCGATAACCTGAATTTCGTTAAGAAGACAGTCGAAGAAAGACCAGCTGTCCATGCCTTTCGGGCACTCCATCCAGACGTAAGGAGCATTCTTTCCGCCGCAGTACCAGATGCCGAGCGGGTCGAGAGCGGCCATGATCGTCTTGGCGTTTTCTTTGTACTTGTTGATGTTCTCCATAATCTGCTGCTGACCCTTGTCGGTAAAGACTGCAGCGCCGCCCTTCTGGATGATATACGAGACGCCGTTGGTCTTTGTGGTGCGGTTTCTGACCCACATCGCGTTAAATGACATGTTGTACCTGACAAGGTCCTTGGGAATGACTGTATAGCCAAGGCGCGTTCCGGTAAATCCCGCAGTTTTAGAGAGCGAGCAGATTTCAATCGCGCAGGTTCTTGCGCCTTCAAGCTCAAAGATACTGTGCGGAACGTCGGGAGACTCGATGAAAGCCTCGTATGCAGCATCAAACAGTATCACGGAACCGTTTTTGTTCGCAAAATCAATCCACGCTTTTAAAGTATCTTTATTA
>Ga0310696_10003737_pt1 | contig 18901 bp, 13 predicted proteins | sample AusTroGonzalo_MG_4_FD_203885 | JGI IMG/M metagenome (GOLD analysis project Ga0310696, IMG submission 203885) | Bovine rumen microbial communities from tropical cattle in Woodstock, Queensland, Australia - Gonzalo_02 (v2) (version 2) | ecosystem: Host-associated > Mammals > Digestive system >...
TTAAAATGCATATTGATTCTACCGATACCACTCTCAAAAGATACCTAGAAGATATTCGTCGCACTGCACCTCTCTCCCGCGAAGAAGAACAGATTCTATTCCAGAAAGCTAAAGAAGGCGACAAAATTGCCCGTAAAAAGCTGATTTCCGCAAACATGCGCTTTGTTTTGAAGGTCGCCATCCAGTACCGTGGTTGCCCGATTCCGCTTCCGGACTTGGTCAGCGAAGGCGCTATGGGCCTCGTCCGCGCTATCGAATCGTTCGAACACACCCGTGGTCTTAAGTTCATCAGTTACGGCGTTTGGTGGATCAAGGCATATATTACTCGTGCTATTAACGAACAAGGCAACCTTATCCGCTTGCCGGCAAACCAGCACCTCCGCGTGCGTAAGGCTTTGCACGAACAGTCCCGCGGTAAGGAAATCAACGAAGAAATCCGCGAACTCATCCAGATCGGTCAGCGTGGTGTTTCGTTCGACAGTCCGCTCAAGGCTGACTCCAAGGCTACTTACGCCGAAGTCCTCCCGGACAGTGGCGCTTCGAACCCAGAAGCCGACTCCGAAATCCAGAGCGTCGAAGCATTGGCCCGCGACCTCATGGAACAGCTCCCGGAACGTGAAGCCCGAGTCATCACCGGCATTTTCGGCATTAACCAGGAAGCTCCGCAGACGCTTCGCGAAGTGGGTGAATCCATGAACATTTCCCACGAACGTGTACGTCAATTGCGCGACCAGGCTCTCCGCCGCATCCGCAAGTACAACAGCAAGGACTTCTTGCAAGAAAAGAAGGACGCTTTCCTCGCGGCTATTAATAAGTAGCAAGCCGAGAGTCGCGACCATGTTTACATGGTCATGACCGAGGCGATGCTCTTATGGATGCGAAGCATCAACAAGTAGCAAGGCCACGACAACAACTTTCAAACGCCCTCGACTTTAGTCGAGGGTATTTTTATTTTCGGAACAAAGCGTCATTGAGCCATCAACAGTAATAAAAGGATTCCTAACCGCCCCCCCCCCCCGTGACGGTCAAACCTATAAAACAATCACCATCGGATCCCAAACATGGATGGCAGAAAACCTGAATTACCGTTGCCTCAAAAATTAAACGCAAGCGTTCAGCACATCAGTCACTACGCTATCCATAAAAATCCAGCCTCGGCCGGCAAGTTTCAGCACACCACCGTCGGCCGTTGCAAAGCCTTTTTCGACCCACGGCATATAGCCCTCTGGCGAAACAACGATACCATCGGATTTTAGAGCGTTTAAATCAAGCCCCGAGCGTTGGCGCAACGAGAGCCACACACGTTCCGTCAAAACGTCGTTATCATCCAGTTCATCGTAAATCAGCGCAGAATCTGGCGAGCCCGCATTCACATAATCGCGCCAGCGCGGGTACATTTCCGGTGCGCAAAAACGGCGCCCGTCAAAAAAGCTGTGGGCCCCCGGTCCAAAGCCAATGTATTCACCGCGATTCCAGTAATTCATATTGTGCAGGCTTTCGTCACCCGGCTTTGCAAAATTCGAGACTTCGTAACGAGCAAAACCTTTCCTTTCAAGGATTTCAACTCCGCCCAAATACATCGGCTCGTACAAACTATCGTCAACAGTTTCTTCGCCACGCGCTACGCGCCCGCCAAGACGTGTTCTCTCGCCCACATTCAATCCGTAAAAACTCACGTGGCTCAGCGAAAAATCAGACAAACGATCAACATCGTTCAAAAAAGAATCGACTGTCTGCCCCGGCAAATCGAACATCAAGTCACCCGTGACTTTTACCTGCGACAAGGACGTCAAGAGGCGTAGCGCTTCAAAGCCGCGTTCCACAGTATGTTTGCGGCCAATACGGTCCAAAAGCGACTGCGAAAACGTCTGGAGCCCAAGACTAAAGCGACGTACTCCGCAAGCAAGCGCCGTATGCACAGATTCTTCCGTACACGATTCTGGATTGAATTCCATCGAAACTTCGTCTAGAGTCTTGACACGGACTCCACAAGCTTCAAGAGTCGCGAAAACGCGCTCCAGGCATACGCTCGGTAAAATCGATGGCGTTCCACCGCCGAGATAAAGCGTACGCGCCTGTGAAAGCGCTTCGGGATGCGCCTCATCAAACGCACGAATTTCACGTTCCAGCAAATCTGTATATTCCTCGAACAGCCGTGTATTCGCAGGCATCACACGAAAATCGCAATAATCGCAAATTTTCGCGCAAAAAGGAACATGAATATAAATACCGAGCATAAAAAAAATATAACTTTTTTAGTCCTACCCCCTTTACAATCGGAATTTTTATTTCTATAATTGGGTCACCTCGCGGGAATAGCTCAGTTGGTAGAGCACGACCTTGCCAAGGTCGGGGTCGAGGGTCCGAGTCCCTTTTCCCGCTCTAAAACAAAGAAGACGTCTTAATGACGTCTTTTTTGTTTTATACTGAAATTGACTTGGGCACGAGACCCCTTGGGGTCGAGGGGGCGACTAAACAACAAGATGCACGAAGTGCGTACGTGTTGTTTAGGAACTCTCGCCTCATGGCGAGAGGCCCGCAAGGGTGGCAAGCCAGCCTTGCGCAAGCAAGGATTCTGGCGAAGCCATCATTCCCTTTTGACGCCTACGGCGTCCGCTGCGTCGATTACGCTATGACAAAATGCAAGCATTTTTTCGCATCATAATCTAGCACGCTACTCCCGCTCTAAAACATTCCTTCAAAGCCAGGCGTTACGGGCTGGCGTCTGAAGCCCGTTAGAAGGGGTAGCGAAAGACCCGGCATAGATTGCTTCGTCACTTTGTTCCTCGCAATGACGTAGTTTAAGCCGGGGCTGAAGCGAGGGGGAAGCCTCCCCCATCTAATTTATTAGAACGCCATTTTAACCTTAAGGTCAGCCATAATCGGAGTATCCGAACCAAGCAATTCCTCATGCCCAAAGGCGGTCTTTGCAGTAGCCTGAACGGTAACATTCGGAGTGATTGCGTACTTTAAACCGATATAAGGATAAACAGCGGTTTTACCCGTAAGATTCTTTCCATCATTTTCCCCATCTTCAGTAATCCTGCCAAGTAGCATCAGAGCATCTGCACCGATAAACGGAGTCAACGGAATGTTCAGCTTAAAATCGGCCTCAGCGCCAAAATTCAGCCTATACGGAGGAGAAAAATCAGAACTTTCTTTCGTGTTCATAGAAAAGCCCAATTCCGCACCGAAGTCAACAATTCCAAAATTCTGAGAATACTGAGCACCGAAATTGAAGACCCATACATTATAACAATTATATGTATGACTTATAGGAACTAAGGCTTCCAAGAACACATTCACAAAAGGTAAAAACTGGTATCGAGCCATAAGCTCCGGATTTGTAAGTCCGTTATCATTGTTCATGCTCAAATTCACATAGTACGGGAGCAACACGGCCAATTCCAAATTTGGCAAAACCGTAAAACGCGATCCCAAATAAGGAGTAAGCTGCGTGGGGCGGGAATCTCCCTGCCAGACAAATCCTGTACCTATAGCCATTTCGCCCTTGTGATTTTCAAGGACCGGGAATTTATCCCAGGTTGCAAAAGATGCGGTTGCACAAAGTGCAGCGGCGAGAACTAATTTTTTGAACATACAAATCCTCCGTATAAATTATTTGTAATGAAAATCATTTGATTCTCATTTGGCGACGAAATTACAAAAGCATACAACCACTAGAAAAGCCTTTTTCATACAAAACCTTAATCATTACGAATAAAAACAAAAACCAGTCACTTTCATGACTGGCTTTACACAAAATAATGACAATTGACAAATCAGGCTCTCGCCCGACGCATTTGTCAACTTATAGTTTAATGTCAGAAAGTCTCGTGCTTTCTACGCGGTCAAATTCGAGTTGGATTTCAGCGGAGGGTTCCTTGGTGCAGAGGCTAACGACGACAATCGTCAAGAACGAAAGCACAAAGCCCGGCACGAGTTCGTAAATCTGGAAGATTTCAGCGGAGAATCCGGAGAGGTAGAACTTCCAGACAAACGTCGTAATGCCACCGACGAGCATACCGGCAATGGCCCCCGGGAGCGTCGTGCGCTTCCAGAAGAGAGCGAGGAGCATGATCGGGCCAAACGTTGCACCGAAGCCGCCCCAGGCGAAGCTCACGAGGCTCATCACCACGTCCAGGAAGCTCTTGCCCTGCTTAACGCCATCGGCACTCGGGGCGCCCTGCATAGCGACAATCACAGCGATAAGCGTAATAAGAACGACGATGCCGCGGCTCACCCACATCACTTCCTTGTTGCTTGCGTTCTTGCGGAACAAGTGCTTGTAAAGGTCGTTACTGAAAGCGGAGGCGGACACCAAAAGCTGGGAGTCTGCGGTACTCATGATAGCGGCGAGAATGGCAGCCATGAGGATGGCGGCAATCGCCGGATGGCAAAGGGCCTGGCAGAGGACCATGAAGATGCGTTCCGGGTCATCGACCTTGATGCCATGGGATTCAACGTAGTAGCGGCCGAGAAGGGCAATCATAATCACAGCGCCCAAGCAGATGGTCACCCAAGTCATGGCAATGCGGCGGGAATCCTTGATTTCTTCGGCATTTTTGATGGACATGAAACGCACGAGGATGTGCGGCATGCCAAAGTAGCCGAGGCCCCAGGCGAGGCTAGAAATAAGGGCGATAAGGCCGATAGACTTGCCCGTCGTAGCATTTGTGAAGAGGCTCATCAAGTAGGGGTTCTGTGCATTCACGGCATCCATGGTGGCTGCAAATCCGCCGGAACCGGCCATAATCATCGAAGGAATCACGATGACGGCGACAAGCATCATCAAGGCCTGGATAAAGTCGGTCCAGCACACAGCAAAGAAGCCTCCCATAAAAGTGTAGCTCACGACCACGATAGCACCGAGGATAAGACCCGTAGTGTAATCCATGCCGAAAATCGTGCCGAAAAGTTTTGCACTAGCCACGAAGCCAGACACTGTATAGAAAAGGAAGAACGCGAGAATGAAGATCGAGGCGATAACGCGGATGATTCCCTTCTTGTCGCGGAAGCGGTTCGAGAAGAAATCCGGGAGCGTAATGGAGTCACCGCAGAAGTGGCTGTACTTGCGGAGCCTGCGGCCCACGATTTTCCAGTTGAGGTACGTGCCGATGACAAGGCCGATACCGATCCAGGCTTCAGAAAAGCCACTCACGAAAACGGCACCCGGGAGGCCCATCAAGAGCCAGCCGCTCATATCCGAGGCCTGGGCAGACATGGCGACCACCCACTTATTCATGCCGCGGTTGCCGAGGTAGTAGGCGTTCAAGCTATTGGCTTTGCGAGAGAAATACGCTCCAATGCCAAGCATCATCAGCAAATAAAGAATAAAGACAGCAATTGTCATGAATACTCCTTAGTGTATTTGTAACATTCGATTATAAACAATGCGCTTGCCCTTCACGCCATCGGTCGCACAAACATGGTCCGCGGGCGGTTTCAACATATTCGCTAAGAGGTGGGCCGCAACCGTTTCTGCATGCACAGGGCGGAAACGCGCAGGCAAAAATTCGGGATGCGCCCCAAAAAGCTTTTGCATGAGTTCCTCGCCAAATCGCTTGTCCTTATGTTTACCAAGCAACAGCGACGGACGAACAAGCGTAAGCGATTCAAAGCCCATCATCGTAAGGCCTTCTTCGAGTTGTCCTTTCAAGCGGTTGTAAAAGAAAGGCGATTGAGAATTTGCGCCCATAGCGCTAACACACAGAAAATGCTTTACGCCCTGACGTTTCGCTAAGGCGGCAAGCGTAAGCGGCAAACGCAAATCAATTTTTTCTTGGGCAGCCTTGCTCCCTGCCTGCTTGAGAGTCGTTCCCAAGCAACAAATCACGGCATCGCAACCGGCAAAATTCAAACAAACGCTAGACTTCCACTGTTCTTCGGAATGAGCCGCAATCAACGCGTCAAAATCGACCGCATCAAAATTGAATTTCGAGGAGCCCTGCAAAACACCTAACTGAGCCAAATCAGGAACCGAGCGTACCGGGCAATACACGCATTCCACTGCGTCTAAACGCGCAAGCAACTGAACAACGTTCTTACCGACAAGCCCTGTCGATCCTAAAAGAGCTATTTTCATTGAGCAGATTCGTCCACTTCGTCTCTAGGCACCATCCAGCCAACAGTGTCTCCGCGAACCGGGAGCGCAGTCACTGCACCCGCTTCATCAACAATCACAGCAATACCCGACAAGTAGTTGACCCAACGGAACGGGGACTCATAAACTCTCAGGTTGATCGTTCTATTCGAGACAAAAACGACAAGCGGTTCAACCAGCATATCATGGCTAACGAGCACGCTCACGCGCTTCCATTTCGGCATGTTTGCCACAATGACTTCGTTCACGAACTGGTTTCCACGGTCGAATAAATCATAGAAGTATCTTGCAAGAGTTCCGCCGATGACGTTTGCGTAAGAATAAGGGGCACCATAAGCATATTGCGCAATGTACTTCGGATTTCCACCCTTGCTAGAGACAAGAGCATCCAGGGAATCGCTGGGCACCGTCAAGAAATAACCACCGTTAATTCCGTCCCAGGTTGCAACTTCAACATTTTCTTCGCCACGGCCTTTAGCAATGTTTTCGCAAGTGGCACGAGTACGCAAGAAGTTTGTCGAAGCGTAATAGAAAGGTTCTTCGCTAGCAAGCTTCGTTCCCAGCGTCTGGGCCATCTGGATACCAATCGGCGTAAGCGACGATTCCGTTCCAGTATTATTCTTTTCGCGTTTGGAATGGCGAATCACAAAGGCTATTTTACTTGTCTTTGGCGCGGCCTTATAAATGTCGCCCATGTCATAAAAGCCATCTTCATCAGGAACAACGGCAAGCGCACCCGGCGTCGTTGCAAAGGTAAATGGGCCATTGATGGGGACAACCGCAGCAGAGCTCGACAACAGAACGGCATCGGACGAACTCGACGGGCTGCTTGAGATCAACGGAGAAGATTCACTCGACAAAGCACTTACGCTAGAGGAGGAAAGCTCGACCGGCGGATTCTGCGGAGTTTCGCTCGACGAAGACACCGCCACCGAATACGGAGCAACCGGGAATGCAGTGGGCGAATCATCGCCACAACCAGTAAAAGCGCAAAGGCCCACCAAAAGGCCTCCTACAAAATACTTAGCGTAAATACTTTTCATATTCAAAAATTTCCTCTATACTAACAGTGAAATTTAGATTATTCACTAAAATATCCTCGTAAAAGTTTATTAAACACAATCGCAAGTTTTACATTTTCTCTATTTATCGCCCTAGCCTTTACAAATTGCTTCATACTTCAAGTTGGAGTATTATCTATTGGAGTAATAATTATCACACTATATGCGGCAAAATGGCCAATTACAACCGCGATTCTAGTAAAATTTTCTAAACTTTAGCATGTAAATTTTAACACCAGGGTAGGTCCTATTTATGGCAAAAAACACCAAAAATGCAAGTGATATTACCGTGCTCGGCACCGATGCGGAAGCCTTCCGCAAGGCATTCACCGACCACATCCACCACACGCTCGCCCGCAGCAACTACACGGTTACGGACCATGAAAAGTTCCTCGCCGTGGCATACGCCGTGCGTGACCGTCTTGTCGACCGCTGGATCAAGACGCAGAACACCTACTACGAAAAAGACGTCAAGCGCGTCTACTACCTGTCTCTCGAATTTTTGATTGGCCGTACACTCGGCAACTCCGTGTTGAACCTCGATGTCGAAAGCGCTGTCACCGAAGCTCTTGACGAAATCGGCATGACCCTCGAAGAACTCCGCGAACAGGAAGTGGACGCGGGTCTCGGTAACGGTGGTCTCGGCCGCCTTGCTGCTTGCTTCCTCGATTCCATGGCAACGCTCGAACTCCCGGCAACGGGTATGGGCATCCGTTACGAATACGGTATGTTCAGCCAGAAAATCGTGAACGGCGAACAGGAAGAACAGCCGGATAACTGGCTGCGTCTCCCGAACCCGTGGGAAATCGCCCGCCCGGCAAACGCCATCAAGGTTCCGTTCTATGGCTACGTGGTCAGCTGGATGGATGAAAATGGCAAGCTCCGCAACCGTTGGGAAACGAAGGACTACGTGATGGCCCTCCCCTACGACACGCCGATTCCGGGTTACAAGAACAATACCGTGAACAACCTCCGCCTCTGGAGCGCCAAGTCCGCTGATGACTTCGGTCTTAGCTACTTCAACAACGGTGACTACATCGCTGCCGTGCAGGACATGGAACTCTCCGAAACAATTTCGAAGGTTCTCTACCCGAACGACGCCTCCATGAACGGTAAGGAACTCCGCCTTAAGCAGCAGTACTTCCTCTGCTCTGCATCTTTGCAGGACATCATCAAGCGTTTCAAGAAGCTCCACAAGGGCGAATGGAAGCTCTTCCCCGAAAAGGTCGCCATCCAGTTGAACGACACGCACCCGGCAATTTCTATCGCCGAAATGATGCGCATCTTGCTCGACGAAGAAAACCTGGAATGGGACGAAGCATGGGAAATCGTGACGCACACGTTTGCTTACACGAACCACACCTTGATGCCCGAAGCTCTCGAAAAGTGGCCGGTCAGCTTGTTCGAAAAGCTCTTGCCGCGTCACCTCCAGATCATTTACGAAATCAACGCCCGCTTCCTCCGTCAGGTGTCCCTCAAGTGGCCCGGCGACAACGGTCGCCTTGCCCGCATGAGCCTCATCGAAGAAGGCAACTGCAAGATGGTCCGCATGGCTTACCTCTCCATCGTGGGTTCGTTCGCCGTGAACGGTGTGGCAGCACTCCACTCCGACCTCTTGAAGACCACACTCTTCAAGGACTTCTACGAACTGTGGCCTGAAAAGTTCAACAACAAGACGAACGGCGTCACGCCGCGTCGCTGGGTGCGCAAGGCAAACCCGGCCATGTCCGACCTCATTTCGTCCAAAATTGGTGATTCTTGGGTCAAGGACTTGGATGATTTGAAGAAGCTCGAAAAGTTCGCCAAGGACGCCGCTTTCCAGAAGGAATTCATGGCCGTCAAGAAGCAGAACAAGGAACGCCTCGCCAAGTACCTCAAGGCAACGCAGAACGTGGACGTCGATACCAATACGTTCTTTGACGTGCAGGTCAAGCGTATTCACGAATACAAGCGCCAGCTCTTGAACATCCTCCACGCCATCCACCTGTACATCCAGTTGAAGGACGGCAAGGAAATTATGCCGCGCACCATCATGATCGGCGGTAAGTCCGCTCCGGGTTACTGGATGGCTAAGCAGATCATCCGCCTCGCGAACGCCGTTGCCGCCATCATCGATGCCGACCCGGTTTGCAAGGGCAAGCTCAAGATGGTGTTCCTCGAAAACTACCGCGTGTCTTTCGCCGAAAAGATCATTCCGGCTGCAGACCTCTCCGAACAGATTTCTACCGCAGGCACCGAAGCCTCTGGTACCGGTAACATGAAGTTCGCCTTGAACGGCGCACTCACCATCGGTACACTCGACGGCGCCAACGTTGAAATGAAGGAAGAAGTCGGTGACGAAAACATCTTCATCTTCGGTCTCACCGTTGAAGAAGTGACCGACTTGCTCGCCAAGGGCTACCGTCCGCGCGACTTCTACGAGAAGGACGACGATCTCCGCCGCGTGATCGACCTGATCGCTTCCGGCTTCTTCAGCCCCGACCGTCCGGAACTCTTCAAGCACATTGCCGAAAAGCTCCTCTCGAACGACCCGTACATGCTCTGCGCAGACTTCCGCAGCTACGTCGACATGCAGAAGACGGTTGCCGAAGCATACCAGGACAAGAAGCACTGGGCAGAAATGGCCATCCTCAACGTCGCTCGCATGGGCAAGTTCAGCTCTGACCGTACCATCAAGCAGTACGCCGAAGAAATCTGGAATGCCAAGCCGTGCAGCATTAAGTTGTAGTAGATTGCGAGGGGTGAGGTCGCTCGCCCCGCTCGCTCTGAGCTATGAGCAGTCAGTTACGAACTGTTAGCGAACAGAGTCATCCTGAGGACGTAAGGACGAAGGATCCAGAGCATTTCTAATAATCACTGGATTCTTCGCGGTTATCACCGCTCAGAATGACGAACTGAATATCTACAATCCCGCGAGAAATCGCGGGATTTTTTTGTTTTGAAAAAAAGTTTTTTCAAAAAAGTTTAAATCAAAGAAAAGTATATGTTATATAAAAAAAGTAGGAGAAAACATGAAACCCGATGAAATCAAGAAACACGAAGACGAATTCTTTTCGACACTAACCACAAATAAAAAGAAGTTCACCCTAAAACAAACAACAGACATCGGGAACAATATAAAGATATACTCTATCCGTCCTAGCTACAGTTCCTACTATCATGCCACCCAAACGAAAAAGAAAAGCATTTGTCTGCACTTTACAGTAGGATATATCAAGTCCGACATCTCTACACTTACCCAAGAAGACAATCACGTTTCGGTTTCCTACGTAGTCGATCGATCTGGAAGAATTTACGAACTATTCCCTGATACTGACTGGAGCTTCCATCTCGGGAAAGATGCTATCGGCAAAAACGAAGACATGTCGAAACAATCCATTGGCATCGAAATTAGCAACTACGGGCCTCTAACGTTATATGGCAATCAGCTGAAAACAATCTATCCCGCAAAAGCCGAACTAAAAGACCGCGATACCTACTGCGAAGCATCGGAAACGGAATTCTATTACAAGCACAGTTACAAGGGATACGACTACTATGCCTCCATGACGGATATTCAAACCGAAGCGGTCGCCGCATTAATCAAGTACCTCAGCAGAAAGCATAACATTCCAATGAACTTCATGGAAAGCGACAGAGCTTTCGCAAGTGCCAAAGAAGCCACTTCCTTCAAAGGTATTTTTTACCACACCAATGTAAGAAGCGACAAGTACGACTGGCCGTATGGTCCTGCTCTGAAAGCTGTCATTGCGGCCTGCTCCAATGAACTGCCGAACAAGGTCGAAAGCAAGCCCGATGCCACCAAGACGGAAATAAAAAACGAAGAGCCCCTACCCGAAGTAAAGCCGGAAACACCTCCAAAACCGCAATCCCAACCACAGCCCACACAGCAACAAGAAACCAAGGTCGAACCCAAACCAGCCACAAAACCCGCTCCAACGACGAGTCAAGCAAATAGCTCAACGGGCAAGAAGTCCTTTATTCAAGCCATCATCGAGTTCATTATGCAATTATTCGGCAAAAAAAAGTAGCCTGGGGAACCTTGGATTCCATTAAACTTGAGACATTGTCGCGAGTTTCACGGAATCCGCGGCCGCTTGCGCCGCACGATGGCCCCATTCGGAGCACGCGCCGGCGATTAACTTCAAGAAAAACTTATGCTCATTTTCAAGTGAATCGGAGACGTGAACAACATCTCCGTTTTCATCATGTGGCGCAAGACTCACCGAATAATCGTACGCCGGGCGCCCCGGGAGACGAGGCAATTCTACAGAAATTGTCCTAACATCGATATCGCTATTTCTATCTACGATAAAGCTTAGTTCAGCACCCGCAAAATCGCCTTTTACAACATTTATTTGCATTTGAGCACGATCTTCGTTTTGCGAGACTACAAATTTCGACACGTTCAAATCATCATAGCGGAACATCGAAAGGCAAAGGCTCAAGTCATGAACCAGCAAATCCAAAGCAACATTCACATCGCGACAACGAGACGAATACTTATGTTCACGACGGAATTCCAGACACATAGGCGTTCCTGCTAGATTCGACGCAACAGCACCAGCTTTCATCAGTTTAAGTTCCGCCATAAAATGCTTGCGGAAATTCAAGAATACCGGATTAAAGCACTCCGATTGCGCTACAAAAAGCGTCACATTATTGCGGACGGCCAAATCAACTAGTTCTTGCGCACAATCGCCCGTAACAGCAAGAGGTTTTTCCACGAACACGGATATTTTCCGTTCAAGGCAAATTTTTACATATTGATAATGTGTCTGCGCTGGAGATGCGATTACCGCAAAGTCAATTTTTTCAGTTACAAGAAGTTCATCAAGCAAAGAAACCGGAAAATTTCCGTCAGCATCCAAACTTTCCAAATCAAAAAATTTCAAAAAACGCACGCCTGAATTTTCAAAAAAAATCCGATGGCGTTCACCCATGGTTCCATTACCGAACAGCACAGCTCTATAACTTTTATTCATAATAAATCTTCCACCCCCAAATCAATTACACAATTGGGTCCGCGTATTTCATATTCTTTTCCATATACATTCGCTTATCCGAAATTTCCATAGCAGTTTCAATAGCTAGCGACGGCGAAGGCACTTCACAACAACCAAACGAAACGCGAATCGGTTTGTCTTTGAGGAGCAACGTGCGCGATATTTCATTCATGTTATCAATGTATTTTTTGCATTCTTCCAGCGTCGTATTCGGAAGAATAATAAAAAATTCGTCACCGCCCATGCGGAACATTACAGCTCTTTCGGGGAGTCCCACACGGAAAAGCGAAGCGGTAAGCCTGATCAGTTCATCGCCAATCACATGTCCATAGGAATCATTGATATTTTTCAGGCCATCGCAATCCGCCGAAATCACACACAACGGATACATTTCAGGTTTCATTGAATTGGCATGCCATTCATCCAAATAATGCCTGTTATAAAGTCCCGTCAACATATCAGTGTGTGCGTACTTTTCAAGTTTCCTTTCAAGCAAAACTTTTTCGGTTACATCATTGATTAAACCAACAATGCCAATGATATTTCCATCATCATCTCGCACCGGATTTTTTATCAATTCCAGATATTCAGTTACACCATCTTGCTGGATTTCAATGATGTATTGAGTTCCTTTTCCTGTACGGAGAATTTCACGATCTTGTTCCATGGCAAGTTTCGCATTTTCTTTGTCTTTGCGGATTTCCAAATCCGTCTTGCCAGCAATATCCCATGCAGGATCCTCAGCCCCTCGAAGATGACGCCAATAATGTGTAGAAAAAACGTAACGGCATTCTGTGTCCTTGAAGAAAATATTCGACGGAATCTCTTTCAAGATTTTCTTAAAAAGATCATAATCTATTTTCATCAAATCCATAAAATGCTCCTTCTCCACACAAACAACACAGCAACAATATTTTTTTAATTTAGCATTCACTGCAGACTATTGCAACTGATAGCTCCAAAAATTTATATTTGAAAATGGAATATTCAAGGGTGCAATACCCCATTGAGGATTTTATGGACATCAAAAAAACTAATGCCGCTCGCATTTTGGATAGACAAAAAATTTCGTACGAACTGATTCCCTACAAGGTCGACGAAAACGACCTCGGTGCACAGCATGTGGCCGACAGTTTGGGCGAAGATATCAATCAAGTTTTCAAGACCATACTAGTACACGGCGACAAAATCGGCTATCTCATTTGCGTAGTGCCCGGCAATCTTGAAGTCGATTTAAAGGGCGCCGCAAAAGTAAGCGGGAACAAGAAAATCGATACCGTTCCGCTCAAGGATTTAACGCCGCTAACAGGTTACATTCGTGGCGGTTGCAGCCCGCTCGGACTCAAGAAGAACTTTCCAATTTTCATTCACGAAACAGCAATGCAGTTTCCATACATTTACGTGAGCGCAGGTGAACGCGGTTTGCAGCTGAAAGTAGCGCCGGCGGACTTGGTCAAAGCAACACGAGCAACAGTTGGTGTGATTGCACGTGTTCCGCCAGAAGAGCCGAACGATTAATTAATTTATAAGGGACGGTTTGGAATATGAATTTCGATTTAAGAAAAATTGGGGCTGGTATTACCGCAATTGCATTAGCAGTTGGCTTGGGAGCGTGTTCTGGAGATGATTCACCCAGTTCCGCAGAATTCGCCGAAACGAGTTCGTCATCAATCATTTCCGCTGAAAGTTCCGCGGAGTCTTCTTCATCTGTCATTCCCGCTTCGAGCGAGAAACTCCTTTCGAGCTCTAGCGAAGATGCAATCGAAAGTTCCGCGACATCCTCCTCATCCGTCATTCTGAGCAGCGACAGCCGCGAAGAATCCAGTGACTCTAGGAGTTCCTCGAGCAGCACGGCAGTTCAATCATCAAACAGCGTTGAATCGGCATCGTCGAGCAGCTCGGAAACGAGTTCTTCGAGCAGCGCGGAACCATCTGCACAATACCTCTGGAACGATGAATTTGAAGGCGATGCGATAGACACAAGCAAATGGACTTACGACATTGGCACAGGTGCAAGCGGCTGGGGTAACAACGAATGGGAATATTACACAAGCCGCAAAGAAAACGCCTACGTTAAGGACGGAGTTCTGCACATTCGCGCGCAAAAAGAAGACTACGAAGGTTCTAAGTACACATCAGCACGCATGCTCACCAAAGGCAAGTTCGCGTTCAAGTATGGTACTGTAGAAGCGCGTATTGCTCTCCCGACAGGCAAAGGAATTTGGCCTGCATTCTGGATGCTCGGCGAGAACTTCGACAAAGTCGGTTGGCCCGCCTGCGGTGAAATCGACATCATCGAAGCGGTCAACAGCGAGAACAAAATATACGGCACAAACCATTGGACTAACGGTTCTGAATACGCGACTTACGGAAACAACACCGGCAATTATCGCGACCAAAAATTCGAACTTGACATCACGCAGTTCCATACATACAAATTCACATGGGATAAAAAATATATCCGCATGTTCGTTGACGATTTCATGTACCACGAAATTTTAATCGAAAATAACGAGGGCGACACTGAAGAATTCCACAAGCCATTCTTTTTCTTGTTGAACGTTGCAGTCGCAGGCAATTGGCCCGGCTTTGAAGTAGACGACACGCAGTTCCCGAACGAAATGCTTGTTGATTATATTAGAGTAGGAAGTAGGAAGCAGTAGGATGTTTGCAGAGGCGTCATCCTGAGCAGCGCGATTTTCAGCTACAACAAATTTTTCAAATCAATGCACCTTACTTCTTGTGGTGCATTTTTTTTATCGTTCTTGAGGCAATACGCATAGCGGTAGCCGTCATGCAAGTCGATTTCGCGGAATGTGAATTCCGGGCGGTCGCCTTCGTGAAATAGCGAAATACGTTCGTTTTCATCTACATGCAATGCAAATTTATCCGGCATCAAGGACATCCCGCGGCCAGTCACTTTCATATAACATTCCTTGAGCGTCCACAACCTATAAAACGCTTCGGACTGCGATTCAAGCGATTCAAAATGTTTTATCCACGCAGATTCTTCGGGCTTAAAAAAGCGTTCTGCAAGTTTACCGCGATCGCCCTTGATGATTTCTACATCACAACCCACTTCGAAAGGCGAAATCACCCCCATCACACGTTCACCAGAATGGGACAAATTAAAATACACATTAGGAAAATCAACCAAATACGGTTTTCCATTTTCACCATACGCGACATGTTCATCAGCACCCTCAAGTCCCATTTCTTTGCAAGCAAGCTGGAGCAAAAGACCAACGCCTAATGATTGCATTTTCCCTTTTTCAAACTTAAATGACTTTACCTTCTTTTGGCGATACTCAGGAACACGCTCCAACAACCGTTCTAAAACGGGAGCATTTTTCAACGCAGAAATATCGGCAATGTAAACTCGAGTTATCTCAACCACAAAAAAAATATAAAAATCTGATTTTCCAATTTTTATTTATATAGATTAGAATAAGTACAATTAAGCAAGGAGATTCTACCATGGCAAAATACAAATGCGAAACCTGCGGTTACATTTACGACCCTGCAGTCGGTGACCCTGACAACGGAATCGCACCCGGCACAGCCTTTGAAGATTTACCAGAAGATTGGGTTTGCCCGATTTGCGGTGTCGGCAAAGAAGAATTTACTAAAGTAGAATAACAACGAGTTTCTAGTTTAAATTCGCCGAGGGCTCAAAGCCTTCGGTTTTTTGCAAGCTTGCTAGTCTGCTGCTCCAATAGCGGTACATTCTCGAACGATTCTAACCTTTTTTCGTGAATGAAATTCAAACTTTAAAAATCGAATAAATCTCACGATTACGTTACGTTGGGATTTTTATTCAAGACAATTAACGTGCATATTTCCTTGGTAAGAAAATGCAACAGAAAAAAGCACCACAGAAAAATATGCTGTGGCAAAAACACGATTAAGGATTATCTTATATTTTCCGGAAAAAGGATTCAGAGTATTATGAGATGGATTTTCATTGCACTTTGCGCAAGCATTTTTATTTGCTGTTCGGAAAGCAGTACCTCATCGGAACCAGTCTCGTATGCTTTTATACAAGAAGACGTCAAGCACACCGACATGATGCTTATAACGCCCAAGGATTCTACCGTAAAACTAAATTCCAAACTCACTGTTGAATTCACGTACAGTTTTTCCATCAGCAAGCACGAAGTCACGCGCGAAGAATACTCCAGATACATCAAGAAAGCACATTACGATAATCCAGAACTACCCGTCACGGACATAACCTTTTTTGACGCAATCCTTTTTGCCAACGAAAAAAGCAAAAGCGAAAATCTAGATACGGCATACTCGTACACAAATGCGGCCTTTGATTCCGAAGGCCACTGTACCGGTTTGTCAAGTTACGAATTCCATGCCGACCGGGACGCCTACAGGCTCCCCACAGAAGCGGAATGGACGCTAGTCGCATCACAAAGCTGGAATCCGCAAAATGCATGGACTGCCGTAAATTCAGGCTATGTTCTGCACGAGCCCTGTACGGCCGACACGCTTAACGGTTTCTGCGACTTTGCCGGAAACGTTATGGAATGGGTGAATGACTGGATGGGTAATCTTCACGACACTATCGTCACGAATTACGTAGGCGCGCCAGATGGCGGAAATATCAGCGAGCGGGTAATCAAAGGCGGAAGCTACCGCAGCGATCCCTCAAAAACATCACTGGACAACCGAGGAGATGTCTACACGGTCACATCCTCCACGGCCGCACACTATGTCGGATTTAGACTCGCTTTCGGCAAAATACCTAACGCCGTTTGGATGAGTCGAAAAGGAAATATTACCACGCAGCCCATCAATGTTCTGTCGACATCCGCTCAGCTAAAAACATTCACAGGCACCCATCTCAACAAACTCGTTTTTCGCAACAACGAAACAGGCAACATCGCCTTCGTCAACTTCGCTAACGGAAATCCGATCGTCAAGGAAATCGAAGATTCTCTTGACGCCTACCACCCCACTCTTTCGCCGGACGGAAAATTCATCGCCTTTTCAACAAAGTTCGAAGGCATCTCAGGAACTTCCGAACTTTACGTACAAAGCGTCGATTCCGTAGACGCCCAAAAAATAAAGCTCAACGTCAATAGCGCCGCAATTCCACGATGGCGTGTCCTCGACGCCGATACCGAAATTGTCTACAATACAAGTGCAGAAAGCAACGCCGACGAAACCAAATGGAAAAGCGCCTCCACATGGAGCGTTCCCTTTAAAAACGGAAAATTCGGCAAGCCCAAAAAACTTTTCGACGGGACTTTCAATGGTGGCATCAGTAAAGACGGGAAGCTAGCCATTTCGGGCGCAAGGCTCCTCCGCGCAAACGTGAACGGCAAAAACGAAACATGGTACAACAAAGAACAGGCTTGTAACGCATCGCTCTCGGAAATTACAAAACAAACTCTATTCCTTGATTTTGGCGGAAAAACCGGAAAAGAATTTGCAGGCCATAAGTATGCAACCCATGAACAGCTATTGATTGCGGACAGCACGGGGAAACTTGTAAAAATGATCCCCGCCCCCAAAGGCTATACATTTGACCATACAGAATGGGTCCGCAACAGCGCAAATCTCGCAACAGCCACCCTCACGAAAGCAGACGGTTCACACCCCAAAATCGTACTCATCAACACGACAGATTCTAGCATCACTGAAATTGCAAGCGGAGCCGACCTGTGGCTTCCGGAATTATGGACCGGAACTATTCAAGATTTCAAGACGACCCTGAACGTTGACAGCGCCGGCATGTACGAACTCAATTCTCCATTTACAGGAGATCAGAGCCCCATGAACATCCGCTACGATTTGGAAATGCTCTATGCCCATCGTGATTCCATCAACGTTCTGATATCGGGATCATCAAGACCATGGGCCGGAATAAACCCGCTCATTTTAAACAAGAGTCCAGGAATTTTTTCAATCAATGCCGCAAATCCCGCAGTCGACCTATCGGTTGCAAAACGACTCCTGTTCCGGTACGGATCCAACCTTCTGCCAAAATTAAAAGTCGTCACAGTCTCCTTTGATCTAGATATTTTATTCTGGCGCTATTACGAAACGCCCTATTACTGGGACTACATTTGTCTAAAATCGCCCGGTTTCGTTTATGACGAATCGCATGATTTTTGGTCTGATGGATACCCGGAAGGTTTATACGAACTCACCCGCGATTCCTATGGTTCCGACGAACAGAGTAGAAATGACGTGCAAAAAAGACTCGGCAACAAATATACGCCAGGCAATGGATGGCAAGGAAGCCCCGTATACGTTGATTCGACTTACATGGACGCAGAAGAACCAAATCCAGACAAAATGTTGACTGAAGAAATCGAAGATTTCATCAAAGAAACCGAAAGCAAGAACCTCTACCTTATAGGCATCATCTTTCCGCAAGCACCGGGTTATAAAGAAACGGGGGCATTCGGACGCTATGGATTACGCCGTTCTGTAGCAGAGAAAATGATTAAAAGAATCAGAAAATACGAAGAAAAGTACCCCCACTTCATACTAATGGACGAAAACAAGATGGGCGACCATGATTACGAAGATGACATGGCATTCAATAGCGACCATCTTTCATACAAAGGTGCAGAAAAACTTACGAAGCGTCTGGATTCGTTGATACAAACTTTAAAAATCGATTGGAACAAGTAAAAGTCCTTTTGTTAGTCACATACAAACAAAAAAAACGTAGGCTCAAAGGAACCTACGTTTGTAATTGTAATCAG
>Ga0310696_10003738_pt1 | contig 18900 bp, 29 predicted proteins | sample AusTroGonzalo_MG_4_FD_203885 | JGI IMG/M metagenome (GOLD analysis project Ga0310696, IMG submission 203885) | Bovine rumen microbial communities from tropical cattle in Woodstock, Queensland, Australia - Gonzalo_02 (v2) (version 2) | ecosystem: Host-associated > Mammals > Digestive system >...
CCTGCGGCCGCGGCGGTTTCGCCGCTGACCCATGGGGGCTATCTAAGGATCACGCACCCGTCCGGTCCGATCGTCCAGCGCTTCGGCTTGCGCTCTCTCTCCTCATCGTGACACGTCTTACACAGTAGCTCCAGGTTGTCCCAGTTCAGTGTCACGTTCGGATCTGTGATATTTCTCTCCGTCAATGGTATCTTGTGATGCACTTCCAGCGGTCTGTCTTTTGATCCCGCCTCTATGATTCCCTTCTTCAGGCAGCGCTCACACAGATTCCCTTTTGACGTTGCGAACGAAGTTCTACACGACCGCCACTTCCACGACGTGTAGAACGTTTCGATACTTGTCGCTCTGTTCAAAGGCCCACCAGCTCCCACCTCTGCTATAAACGGCGAACCGCCCGACGTCCAGGAAGGAGTGGATTCCTGTACGCTCTCCAATTATTGTGAACAGATGAAACGCATCGGATAATGCTTTATTGCTATTATCCGACGATAACACAATATCACAGAATCATTCCCCATCGAATATGAAAATCAATCCGTTTTGCGTTTGTTCAGCGCTTCAAAGAATTCTCTCCTTTTCTTGAAAAAAGCGTTCGCGTCTGATGTCGGCATCAGCGCCCGGTCCATCTGTGTGTAACTCTTCCCGATGCACACATTCTGAATGATCGCCGAATACCACTCTCCACCCTCGACCATCCTGGCGCACTCGTCGACGATCCTGATCTTCTCGATCAGTTTCTCCCGCCGTTCTGCCGCCATCGACACCGGATCACTCTTCCCGTTCCCGTGCGGCTGGCCGTCCATCTTTATCGCCCTGATCCCCAGTAAGCTGTTCGCTTCCGTCTTCCATTCCGGATACTGCCGGCAGAAGTGCAGCAGTTCCCGGTACCGGTCCTGCGATATTCCGATCTGCTTCCAGCACGGCAAGTATCTCACACGTTCACCTTCTCCCTCAGCCAACGCTCGTAACCGTCCGCCGCCTCGCGTACTTCCTCCGGCAGCTTGCTGTTGTCGAACTCCCCGGCCCTGATCCGGTCCGATACGCTCCCCTGCCGCATGAAGTTGTAATAATACAGAACCTCATAGAGGAACAGGAACCGCGCCTTCGGGTGCATCTTCCTGGCGAATCCCAGGTCATCCGTGTGCTCCCAGTCCGGGAAACGCTCCTCCCCGATGAACGCCCTCCGCCATGCTTTGTTCCACACCGCCGGATACACCCGGCTGTTGCTCTGTAGTTTCGTCCCCAGTCCCTTGAACTCGAACCCGTACGCCAGGATGTCGAACTCGTCCCGGCCCTTCACCGATTCCGCGATCATCTGGAACGCCCCGTCCAGGTACCAGTCATCGTCATCCGCGAACAGAATCCACTCTCCCTGTGCCACGTCCAGCCCATCGTTCCGGCTCAATCCCGCCTTGCCGTTGTCCACGATCAGCACCTGGTCGTTGTGATCCGGCCGGATGTACGCCTTCGCGATCTCCACTGTGTTGTCCGTGCACCGGTCGCACACCATGATCAGCTCATAGTCCTGGAAACTCTGCTTCCGGATCTGCTCCAGTCCCTTCCGCATGAACTCCTCGCAGTTGTGCATCGGAATGATTACGCTGAATAACGGCTTATCGTAACTCATCTGTTTCTTCGCCCTCCTCCCGGCTTCTCCCTCATCACGCAGCGGATAAACGCTCCATCCACCACGTCGCTGAATCTCATGATCGTCTTCGTGTGTGTGTAGTTCGGATACAGCTTCTCCATGATTTCCTTCGCGCTGTTCGGGAAGTCGACCGCCAGCCTCCGCACCCGTGCGTTGCTGACCTTCGTGTCACTGGTCCTCACCTTCGGCTGCTTCAGGTTCCGGCTCCGCGCCCACTTCCGCCGGTTCTTCTGCTGCTTACTGATGTACCTGGCGATCGCTTCCAGTCCGTTCTCGTCCGGCTGCAGGTTGTCGGCATTCGCGTACCCCTGCCCCCAGATCTGCTCCAGTTCCTCCCGGCTGATCCCTCCGTTGATGATCGCGTGGATGTGGATCCGCTTCCGCTTGCCGTCCTGCTCGTCCTCGATCGTGTACACGTACTTCAGCTCGTCCAGGCTCCGCTGCTCCCGCTTCCGCTTCACCGCCCGGAGGAAGTTCTTCACATCCTTCCGCGCCTGCTCGTACTCCGGCGGCCGGCCCGCATATGTCAGCGTCACGTGGTAGTCCCGCTCGTCAAAGTTCGCGTCGATCATCTGCACCAGCCTCCGCCGGCTCCGCTCCTCGTTGTTCCGCTGCACGGCCTCCGGCGTCAGGTTCTTCTTCGCCGCCCGGAGCCGTCCGCTGTTCTCCCTTCCGAAGATCGGGTAGATCTCGACCTCCAGCCGCGGCCCCGCCTTGATCGTCCGCGTCCGGTATCCCATCCGCCCGACCCGGATCTCCGTCGGCTGCTCCCGCCAGTAGCTGTCCAGCAGTCCCGCCTCCGGTTCTGCCCCGACGTCGAACAGGTCCTCAAACTCCCAGCTCATGTAACTCCTCCCAAACGGGGAGAGGCTCCCGCCTCTCCCCCATCCCCTCTCCGCTACGGCTGCAAAGGAACGGTTGCTGATGTCTACTCTTTATTTTTTGTTCAATTGTTAATACTCCATACAAGCCTTCTTTGCGGGACGCCACCCCCGCGTTCGGAATCCTCCCGGCGACCGGTTCCTTCCTATATAAGTCGGATGCGGATCTCTGTCCTGTCTTAATCCGGCTCATTCTGTTTTTCCACTTCCCGCACGCACTTCCAGCTGCAGAAGTAGATCTTGATGTACTTTGTCTTCGTCTTCCTGGCCTTCTTGAAGTACAGCCACTCTGCCGGCTGATCGACCCTGAAATCCTTCCCGCATACCGGGCATTTGTTCCACCCGCCCTGGAACGGTTCCCTCATACTGGCACCTCCCAGATCAGCGGCCTCCCGCACTGTTTGCAGAACTTGTCTTTCGGGCTGACCGGTGTTCTACATTCTCCGCACACGTTCCACCAGTTTGTTCCTCCGCCTTCCAGTTCCACCTTGACCGGTGCCCGCTTCTTCTCATCCTCCGCGGCCGCCTTCATCAGTTCGCTCCACCGGAAGCACTGGAAGCTGATCCCCTGGAACACGGTCCGCAGTTCCGCTGACAACTCTGCCGCGTCCTTTGACGCATCCTCCAGCTTTTGGATCTTCTCCTCCTGCGTCATACCTTCACCCCCAGCTGTCGGCAGATCGGCGGCAGCTCCTGCAGGAAGTCCGGCAGCTGTTCGATGCTCATGTTGAACAGGTCGCCACCGCTTTCCATCACCATCCTGTTCCGATCATCGGACAAGTAGTATTCGATCCCGGTCTTCCTGCTCGCCAGTCTCAGGATCTGGACGTCCGGCTCCTGCTGTTTTTTCCCCATCCAGATTCCGTCTGCATTCGCTACGATTTCCATGTCCATCGCATCGCCCTCCGGCTGCTGCGTGTTCACGCTGGCGACGATCTCCGCCTTCTTGACCGTCCTGGGCTTCTCCGGCTTCGGCTTTTTCGGTTTCTCCACCTGCAGCGCCTTCTTCGGCGGCTTCTCCCGCAGGTTCGGGATCTTCGCGAACGTCTCCGGGTCTGTTTTCTTCACTACGCTCCGGATGTACGTCCACATCCCGGCCGGGTTCACTGAATACTTCCCCAGGTACTCGATCGGGTCTCCGCCCTCGATCGCGATCCGTACGGCTTCCAGTTTCGCTTCCTGCGGGATCTCTCTCTTCACCTGCTCCACTCCTTTTGTCTCTCCTTTTCTCAGGCAGCCCCAGCTGCACACGTACTCGCTGTTGATCTTGTACCGCCACATCTGCGGGTGCAGGATCTCGAACTCCTTTTTGCACACCGGACAGATCGAAACCATTCCACTCCCTCCTTGTTCACTTTTTTTGCCTAAAGCTAACAGATTGATTACTTATTTCCCCACCGGAATCCGAAGTCCGAACGCTTGATTTTGCATTTCGGTTCTCCGTCCTTCCAGAACACGATCCCTTCCATGTAGTTCCCATTCAGAAAATCACGGATTCCTTCAAACGTTCTCGGCCCGTCAAGCTGATGCAGTACACACCTTCCGTGTTTTACGAGCATATCGAAGGTCAGATTGTACGGATTCCCTTGAAAATGCGGTCCGATTGCTTCGTATGTTCCCTCCGTCAGTACATAGTTTGCTTCTGAATAGTTCTTTGCTTCTGTAAACCACTTGTCCGCAGGATTTTTTTCGTCCACCGGAATCCAATGGGGCCAATGTCCGGTGATAGGGTCAGGATCATCACACGGGATAGCGTTGACAGGCGGTTTCTTGCCTTTCTTTGCATCGTACCGCTTGTAGAATTTGCCATCTATGAAAGCACAGCAAGCACCATCAATCTTTTCCGTTGCATCACCTTCGCCATCAAGCACCCACCGCAGAGATTCAGAAGTCAGTTCCGGTTTGATGTTTTTGATGCTGTGTCCTTCAAATTCACGGACAAATAATGTCGGTATCTTTTTCATGTTTTTCTTCCTTTCGTTCCGTTCGCTTTTTGTTTCATTAAACTTCCGTTCTCCGGATCGTCCCCATCCGGATCGGGCAGTCCTCCGGCCGGCCGGGAGCGTACGTGTTCACGATCACGTACCTGTCGCCCCTGGCCTCCTTCGCCCTGCACAGCGCCCGGATGTCTTCCCGCTCGTTTTTGATGTTGCACATGAGCGGACACACTACGCACCGCTGCGGCATCGGGATGTCGATCGCTATCATCAGGCATACCTCCGATACTCGATCTTGACGTCCTCCGGTTTTTGCATGACGTATTCCATCGTCGTCTCGATCTTTTCATGCCCCAACAGATGCGACACCGTCTGGATCGGCATCCCGTGCCGCGCCAGTTCCGTCGCCTTCGTCCTCCGGAATTTGTGCGGATGCACGTGCTGCACGCCCGCCCGCTTTCCGATCTTCTTCAGCAGCACCCGGACTCCGTTCGGCTGCAGCCGTTTCGGCGTCTTGTCGCAGATCCCCTGGCCGACGAACAGCGCCTCGTCTTTGTCCTTTCTCCGCTTCAGGTACCGCTCCAGCAGGTCCGCCGTGACCGAATCGAAGTACACGACCCGCTCCTTGTCGCCCTTTCCGTATACCACGACCTCCTGGCTCTTCAGGTTCAGCTGGCTCCGGTTCAGTCCGACCATCTCGCTCACCCGGCACGCCGTCGACGCGAGGAAACTGATGATTGCCTTCTCCCGCAGTGTCTTGCACGCCGCCATCAGCTTCGCCATTTCCACATCGCTGAATGTTTCCTTCTGCTTCTTCGGCACCTTGATCGCCCCGACGTTGTTCATCGGGTTCTTCTCGATCAGGTCCTCCCGGTGCAGCCATCCGAAGTATGAGCTGAGCACCTGCCGGCATCCCTCCAGGCTGCTCTCCTTCAGTCCCCGGTCCTTCTCTGCCGCCAGCCAGTTCCGGATGTGGTACACGCTGATCCTCCGCGTCGGGCATTTTGCATACTCCATGAACTTCCCGATCATCAGTTTGTAGCGGTACATTGTTTTTTCGCTCCGGCCCTGGATCTTCATCGAGGCCAGGAAGCTCTCCAGCAGGTCGTCCTTTCCCTCGTTTTCCCAGGCGGCGACCTCCCTCATGTCGTACCCCTCCAGCACGTCGCTGGCGATCTGCAGCATCTTCTGCAGGTCCTTCTGTGTCAGTTTGTCCGCGCAGCTGTCTTCCAGCTGCCGCAGGAAACTCATCTTTGCGTCAATTGCCATCGGAACCACTCCTTTCCCCGGCAATCCGTCACCACATCGTCTTCGCGTACGTCCATTCGATGTGCTGGTTGCACATCGCGAACACCGCGTCCGGTTTTGCCTCGTTCTCTTTCATCTGGCACCAGTTCAGCGCCACCAGCGCGAGGATGACGACCATCACGATTGCGAACGCCGTCCAGAATTCCCGCTTTTCCATGTCTCCTTGCTCCTTTCGTACTCCCGTTCATTCTCCGGCTCTGAATACCATGCCCGGCAGGCGGACAAGATCCCCGCCGCCGTCTTCGTATAGTCCGGCCGGCTCTTTGCCGTCTCTGTTTCTATCCGTATCCGCTCCACGTGGTCTCGCCCCCTCCCGGTCGCAGTTGTGCTCCGCGCTGATGATGATCCCGTACAGGACGCACATCACGCATCCCTCCGCGAACCTCCGCGCCTCCGCGCAATCCCTGCACTTCATTTGCAGCTCCACCGGTGCGGCCGGTACGCCCATTCGCCCCGAAGCTCGTCCAGGCTCTTTTCCAGCGCCTGCACCTTGCTCCCGTCCGGTCTTACGTACTCTTCTCCCTCCGGATCTGCCGCCACCCATACGATCTCCGCGTCGACCACGATCTTCCGGTAGATTCCGCTCTCGATGATCTTCACCGGCTTCCCGCAGAATCTGCAGGTCTTCTCTCCGTCTTTCTTCATCTCCAGAACCTCCTCCGCCTGGGCTTCGGATACCCGACCACCGGCTGGATGATCTCGACCTTCTCGACCACCACCGGCGCCGGCTGTTCCGTTCGCATCTCATAGATGAACGTGTTCCCGTCCTGGAAGCTCACGCGCACCTTCTCCGGATACCGGCTGTGCTTCCCCTTGTAGTACGTGACGCCCATCGGCATCATCGCGGGCCTCTCCGGGAACAGCAGCCCGTTCTTCTCCGCCCACCTGCGCTCACTGTCCCGCATCTTCGGCCTCCTTCCCGAAGCACTCATGCGCTCCGCTCATCATCCGGATCTCCTCGTCGCTCATCTGGTATCCGAACTGCGTCAGCCATTCGTAGCAAAGGTCCAGTTTCTTGTGCTCCGTGTGCTTCGGCATCTCATAGCTGCCGCCGCTCGCGTATCCGATCTTCTTCGGTTCTGCCTCTCCCTCGAAGAACTTCAGGATCAGCTCCGGCCACTTGTTCTGGCTCGTCTCCATCAGCCAGTCCCGTACCTCCTGCAGTTCCTCATGGATGTTGTAGCTTTTCAGCGGGATCTCTTTCCGCAGCCGCTGCGTTGGTGTGTTGTAGGTAATCATGCAGCCCACCGCCGCGATCAGCGCCCACTGCATCATCTCCATCGCGTTCTTCGGGGTCACCTTCATTCCCCGCACGAACGCCCGCCGCAGTTCTGTCGCCGTCTCGTTGATCCGCTCGACTGTCTTCCACGCCAGGGCGATCCGCTTTTCCTTCTCGATCTGCTCCGGCGTCTTCTTCTCCGTGGGTTCCTTCTGCTTCTTCTCTTTGATGTAGAACTCGACGTCCGTCCCGTTCCTCATCCAGTACAGCTGATCCTGAACGTGCGGGATAAATTCGCTCTTTCCGTCCCACTTGTCCAGTTCCAGCTCCAGGTTGTACAGCTTCTTCCACGATCCGTAATACAGCTTCGTCCGTTCGCTCTCCGGGATTTCTTTCAGCTTCGGCTCATATTTCGCGATTATCCGCTGTGCCGCCGGCCATACCTTGTCTGCCTGCTGCACCTTGATCGCCCGGTTCAGCTGCCAGTCGAAATTGTTCTCTCCGTATTCCTTCAGCAGTTCGTTCCGCTTTTCGATGTCCTCGATCTTTCCCAGCTGGTCCAGCACTTCCACCGTGATCTGCTTCCCGACCGCCGCCTGGAACGTCTTCTTGTCCAGCTGGGCCATCTTCAGCCTCCGCCCGACTGTCGTCTCGCTGAATCCGGTTTTTTCGCTGATCTCGTGGGCGCTGTATCCCAGGTCCATCATCATCTGGAAGCCCTGCGCCTGCTCATACACCGTCAGGTCGCTCCGCTGCATATTCTCTTCCAGCATCGTGGCGATCTGCGTCCGCGGGTCCATGTCGCTGATCACGCACGGCACCGCCTCCAGCCCGGCGGCCTTCGCCGCTTCCATCCGCCGGTTCCCGATCACCACCGTGTACAGATCCGGCACGAACTTGTTCCTGACCACCGTCAGGTTCTGCATGATTCCGTTCTTCCGGATGCTCTCCGTCAGTTCTGTCAGATCTCCCAGGTCCTTCCGCGGGTTCTCCGGATGATGCTCCAGCTGCTCCACGGGGATCATGATGATTTCCTTCATCCTTCCGCACCCCCGTTCATCTTCTGCAGCTCCGCGGCGATCCCGTTCAGCGCCTCCGCCAGCTTCTCGACCTGGCTTGCGAAGAACCGCATCATCTTCGTCGTGTCGCTCATCTCCGGCTTCTTCTCCGGCTTAGCCGCTTCCAGGTCCATTTCCATCTGCCCCGGCACCTGCACCATCGTGTAGTCGACGACCTCCGGATCCTCCGCGGCCTTCGCCTTGTTCTCCGCCGTCTTCCGGTTGCTCGCCTTCCTGTTCTCCAGGTATGTCTGCAGGTCGAATCCCGCCCTCTTGATTTTGCTCACCGTGCTCGGATGACAGCCCAGTGCCTGTGCGACGGCATCCTCAGAGCTACCCTTCTCAATCAAGAACTTCGCCACGTCGCAACTCGTCTGTGTGATCGTCTCTCTCTTCTTCTTGTCCACTCCGTTCATTTTTTTCCACTCCTTTTTATTCAGTTGTCAGATGTTGTATGTGCTCTCCCGCAGCTGACCTGCCACGGGATTGAACAGCCACACGTCACCGCCCGTCTTCCGGGCGACCTGCTGCGCTTCCTCCGGGTTCCTCGTCCACCATGCGTCCCACGGGCAGGTGCTCCACCGAAGCTCCGGCCCGCCCATCACCAGTCCGACCAGGTACTCGTTCCCGCGCTTGATGATCAGTTTCGTCTCCGCTCTGATGTCCGCCATCACTCCCACTCCTTTGATTAACGTCGCACGTTATGCGACTGTTTCGGGATAAAAAATACGGGTGAATTCGTCCCTGTCCAGTTTCGCCAGGTCTTTGATCAGGTCCACCGTCCCGATGTTGATCCGCTCCGGCTTCGCCAGCCACCGGTACACCGTAGACTCGCTAACCTTTGCCGCTTCAGCGATCATCGGCACGGATACATCGTGCACAATGAGCGCCTTCCGAAGCTCCTTCTTATCAACCATTTCGTTTCCCTCCTATGGACTTTTCACTGTTGCATTTCATGCGACACCCATATAATAATCTGATGTGTCGCACTTGTCAATAACAAATTTGCATTTTCTGCGAAAATTTTTTATAATGATACCGGAGGTGGAAAAAATGACGATTGCCGACCGAATTCGTAACCGGAGAATTGAACTCGGTCTTTCTGTTGATGAGCTTGCCGAACGGATGCAGAAGAACCGGGCGACTGTTTACCGGTATGAAAGCAATTATATAAAATCCTATTCCCCGGATGTTCTCGCTGCCCTTGCTGAAGTTCTTCAGACTACACCGGCGTACTTTTACGGGTATGACGATTTCTCCAGCCTTACTAAAGAAGAAGAATATTTACTCTCTGTCTACCGCGGCGCGAATGACCAGGCGAAGATCGACGCGGTCTGTCTGCTCGAAAACCATCAGCGAAAGAAAGAGGATTCTCATACGGCTTGATCGCAATCTGTATGTACTGAGAGAGGAGGATTCATTATGAAAAAATGGTTTGCGCTCTTCCTGGCCCTTGTGCTTCTCCTGCCCGCCGCCGCCCTCGCGGATCTGACGGAGGATCTCTCCGGCCGCTGGTGCTTCTACTGGGACACCCGCCCCATGAATGAAACCTATAACAACGGAAAGCCCATGATGTCCTTCCTCGTCCAGAATTACGATTTCTATATCTATTCCGACGGAACGATGTCCTTCGTCTCCGCTTCTGTGAAGACCAGCGGCGCCTTCTCCCTCAATTATCCGGCAGTGGACGGTCTCTGGATGGCGACCGATGCGGATCATATCACCATCCGGACCATGAACCGCACCCTTCCGGCCCGCCTGGATGATCAGGGCCGTCTCCTCGTCTACTTTGTCGAGGATGTCCCCTATCCCTTTATCAAAATCCCGTCTTACGATTATATTGAAGAGACAAGAAAATGAGCATAAAAACAAAAAAGCCGTCCTGTTCTCCCAGGACGGCCGTCGCCTATGCCCGCTATTCCTCCGCGGGTCAGCGGGATGTATCTATCGAACAACAATTGGCGGATATACGCGCCTTCGCGAAGCGTGAAGGCTACACTTTGGTGCACGAATACGCGGACCACGCCCGCTCCGGGTTCAAGAATACCTCCGCCCGCACCGCCTTCCAGTCGATGATCGCCGCCGCTTCGGAAGGATCGTATGATACCATCATCGCGTGGAAGGTCGACCGCTTCGGCCGGAACCGGGAGGACAGCGCCATCTATAAGGGAAAGCTGCGCCGCTTCGGTGTCCGGGTGCTCTACGCCATGGAGCCGATCCCTGAAGGCTCCGCCGGTGTTCTCCTTGAAGGGATGCTGGAGGCCACGGCCGAATGGTATTCCCGTCAGCTCTCCGAAAACGTCACCCGCGGCATGACCGATAACGCGCAACGCTGCCTCTATAACGGCACCCGCATCCTCGGATACTCCCGCGGCCCGGACGGGCGCTATGCCCTGAACCCGGAAGAAGCCGATGTCGTTCGTGAAATATTTCGTATGTACGCCTCCGGCATGGCCGCCGCCCGGATCTGCCGCCAGCTGAACTCCATGGGCCTCCGCACTTCCCGCGGGAAACCCTTCGCCCCGGAAGGTCTCATGCGGATCATCACCAACGAACGATACACCGGCGTGTATATCTGGGGATCCATTCGCGTCCCCGGCGGGATGCCCGCCATTATTGACCGCACCACCTTTGAGGAGGCCCAGCGCATGAGAGGAAAGACTTCCCGCCATATTGAGCAGGGCGCCGTTGACTATCTCCTCACCGGGAAGGCTTTCTGCGGGCACTGCGGTGCAGCCATGATCGGCGACTCCGGAACCTCGAAGGACGGTACCCGGCATTATTACTATACCTGTCAGTCCCGGAAGGCGCGGAAGGGCTGTGCGAAGAAATCCCTCCCGAAGGATTACCTGGAGTCCGCCGTCGTCGACTTCGTCCTCGACACCGTCCTCTCTGAGGATCAGATCCAGCGCACCGCCGACGCTGTCATGGCGCTCCAGGAGGAAGAACTGAAACACTCCCCCCTCGCCGCCATGGAAGCCGAATACGCGGAAACACAGAAGAAGATCTCAAACATCAACGACGCCATCATGGCCGGCATCTGGAACACGTCGACCTCCGCCCGCCTCCGGGAACTGGAGGACGCAGCGGACACCCTCCGCGTCTCCATCGAAACCCTCCGTTATTCCCAGTCCCAGCTGATCGACCGCGACCGGGTTCTCTTCTTCCTTCACCGCTTCACGAAGGGCGACCGCTCCGATCCGCTCCTCCGCCGTCATGTCATCGAGACCTTCATCAATTCCGTCTACGTCTATGACGATCACCTGAAGATCCTCATCAACAACCTGGAAGGAAACCAGCGCTTCCCCCTCTCCGATCTCCCGCCCGATTGTTCGGATAACGTTTCTTCTGGTGTACCAATTGTAACACATCCGAACACCCGCGTCACGGTGTACCTGGTCGCGGTGTAGCGGAAAAAGAAAAATGACCCCCGGATTCGTTCCGGGGGTCGTTGTATTTTACGCTTTTTGTTTAAGACGCACACCCTGCCGTTGATGGATGTGCGTCACTCTTGGGGCGGTTGGTCTTTATTGTACTGCGCGGTGGAAATACCCAGGAGTGCACCCAGCAGCGTACACACCACCGCGGAAGTCTTCGCGATGGAGTCCGCATAGGGCCATCCCCAGATGGAGCTGAGGCCGACGTACGCTGTGGTCAGCGCCGGGATCACGACCATCACGATCCACTTGAGGATGTCGTAGACTTTGTCAGGAAGTTTCATGCTGTTCTCCTCCTTATTTGATAAAATGTCCGATGCCGGCGCCCACGACACCGGCGATCAACGCGGCGACGATGGCGTCCCACCGTTTGCCTGGCTTGTCGCGGATTTCGGCGACTTCATTTGTCAGAGTTTCGACGTCGTGCTCCGTGCTGGATTGCTTCGTGGCCAGTTCCTGCACGCTCAGCGCCAGCGTCTGCACAGATTCTGTCAGTTTTTCCAGGTTTCCCATACGCCTGTCGAGGCTTTTTATCTGCTCTTCCATTCGTGCGATGGCCGCACCGGTGTCATCCATTTTTCTCACCCTTCCTTCCGGATCTCCGCGTCCGGATATACTGTCCTGAAACTGTCCGCTTCTTCTTTTGTGAGATTTCTGATCGTGACCGTGTATTTTTCCTCTGCCAGCGGCTCCTCGTTCTCCATCGCCGCGAGGGTTTTCGGGCCGACGATGCCGTCCGGCTCCAGCCCGTGATTCCGCTGGAACTGCCGGACCGCTTCCTCCGTCTTCCGGCCGAAGTCTCCGTCCGCGCCGTACGGCTGCAGATCGTATCCCAGGTCCATCAGGATCGCCTGGATGTACGCGACCTCTGTTCCGCGGTCTCCGCGCCGCAGCGTCGTCTTTTTCGCCGGTTCCGCGCCTCCGCCTCCGGCGCCATAGTCATAGCTGACCTTGTCCCACAGGCCCACCGCGTTCCATCCTCCGCTGATGGTCTTTCCCTTGAATTTGCTCTCCGCTACGCACCCGCGGCTCTTGCTGCTGTGGATCGCGCCCTCGCCCTTGTTCCCGGTGCAGATTCCGATGTGGCTGGCGTTGCCCAGGCCGTCGTGGTATCCGCGCTTCTCTTCGCCGCCGTTAAACGCGTGGATGAACAGGAAGGCCCCTTTCGGCACACAGCCCAGCTGCTTCACGCATTCTTCCGGCGTCATGATCGCGCCGTTCTTCATCACTTCCCGATACCATGCGTTGCTCCCGCCCAGGTCCTTGTTCAGCCCGCACTGCCGCAGGCACCACTCGATGAACGCCTGGCAGTCCATTTGGCTGTATGGTGTCCCGAGCTTCTGAAAGCCAACTTCGCCCAGTTTGTTTCCGTCTACCACGTTATCACCCTCTTTCGTTCTGTTCACAATTTGGCCCAATAAAACACAGGTTAAACGTTATTCGATGCCGTCACATCGCTGTGCAGCGTGTACGAACCGGAACCGCAGATGTTGTTCGCAACCATGACCCGTGTCACGCTTGTTGGATTCACAACCATTCCGGTATTCGACCCGGATGATACGTTTCCTTGGATAATCCCGTTCTGCACATTTGCTCCTTCAATATCGTATGGATCAGCGTCTGATGTTTGTGCAATATTATTTGCCACCATAAGACGGGAAGTGTTCCCTGTGTGTTTAATGAATCCTCCACTATCTCCGCAATTGTTCCCGGTTACAGATACCAATGTGCAGTTATCACCAATGACTATTGCATAACCGCCAGATGCCCTTAACGTGTTCCCAGAAATATTCAATCCATTTACACCCTCGGCAGCGATCAGATCACCATAACTCATGCTGATATGATTCCCTGTGATATTCATGTCCTTTATAGGTCGCACAGGACTCTGATCGTTGAACATCTCTATTACGTGTTCGCATCCACCATGCCCTTGAATCGTGTTTCCTACTATTTCTATCTCGGCAACAGGGTTGTTATCATCAAGGCTGTCCGTTCTTGCATCAAACACAATGCACCGAAAATCCCTGTTTGTTCCTGCCGGATAACCACCGGAACCACCTGAATATCCGTTTACTTCCAGATCATTCCCTACAATCTGGAAGTTTGCCGTAAATCTCGGCTTGTTTATATAAATCAGATACTTCGCATAATTGATAATATTGTTTTCAATGTTCACTTGATGAATGTTTGCCGTTGAATCTATCTCAATTCCATAAAGCTGTGTTGCATAGATATGATTCCCGGAAAAAATGCAATCTCTGCATTGGTTGCTGATTACTATCCCCTTCTTCATGTGATGGATATAGCAATCCTTAACGTTCGCTTTGAAACAGGCATCAATGCTCACAGCGGTTCCTGCTTCTGACCCTTGGAACCGTAAATCAGAGATTTCAAATCCGCCCTCATTGTTCATGAGATTGGCATCCATCGTATTCGGATTCGCCGTCATGGAACTTGTCATAGATCCTTGTACATGAAAAACGGTAATATCACCAACCGGAAGGATCGTGCAGTTCCGTCCGCCTATGAAATGGCATTTTGCAGGATCTACTTCGATTGTGTCTGTTATTTTCAGACGAACATCAGCCAGAAATACGCCCGGATATGTATCGACAATGTTCTGGAGTGCTTCTGTATCATCTGCCACCCCATCACCAACAATGTCCGGATACGGAGTTATAGGAGTTCCATTGTAATCGTATATCATAGTTTATCCTCCTTTATTCCGTTTCTCTGCCCTGCATGATAACGCTCCACTCTGATGTGTCTACTTCGCTCATGTCCTCCGTACCATTTGCACCGGAGAATGTAACCCCTACATAATGGTTTCCGTCCCATAGGTCTTCTGTGAACATCAGTTTTGTATGCAAGTCATTCCATCCAGAGCCAGCAACTTGCACAAAATCATTGAGTGATTCTGACCATTCGAAAGCAACCATGCTTCGCCTGTATCCTTGTGGATAAACCATTACTAATCCTGTCATATCTTGACGGATCGGAATAGCATAGTAAATTGTATCGTCGCCATTGGCATCTTTGAGTGGCACGATGCCAACCGTTGAATCACACAGAATCCTTGCCGTGTTTGTTTTTATTTGCACCTTCTTCTGTGTGCTGTTGTTCGTGCTGTTCACGTATCCGTTCGCAAAAACGAAATCATACACAAGGACGGTAAACGTTGCTGTCTTGCCCTCGTAGGTAACTGTGATCGTACAATTCCCCAAGGCAAGAGAACCGGACAGCGTGTATCCCGTTGTCACTTCCACGGGTGTCTGGCTGTCAGAATATGTTGCCATGACAGTAAGGTTGTCTTTCAGAATATCAATATCGTCCCACGCATAGACAATGGCTGAAGGATCGAACGTTGCAGAGATTGAAACCAGTTCGTGTGTAGGAGTGCCGTGTACCAATGCATAAAGAGCATTATATGCAGTTGCTCCTGCTTCATCCGTAAAAGCTACGTGCTGAAGCACCGTAAGGAGTGCTGAATTGATGCTGCTCTGGTTCGTTATTTGGCTCAAAACACTCTGCAGTTCTTCCGCAGATTTGTCCGCGCTCCACACCTTGTCCGTGTCCCCGTCGCCGGCCGTATCGTCGATCAGATCCGTCAGCACCGGGATCACGCCGTCCGCCATGTCGCTGGCCGGGATGCCGCCGGACGGCTTCGTGTACTTCTCGTTTACGGCGGATTCCGTCGCTGCGCCCAGGTCGCTCAGGCTCTTGTTTCCCTTCAGCGTGACCCCGCCGATCTGCGGCAGGTTCTCCAGCTCTTCGTAGTCGCTGGTTCCTCCGCCTCCGCCGCTCTGATCGACCCATTCTGTGTCGTAGTCCTCGTCTGACTTCTTTGCGAGGACCTGGCCCGTCGTGCCGCCGGCCGGGAAGGTCTCCTCGACCTGATCCAGCAGCTTATCGGCGCGTGTGATGAAGTCCTCGTAACCGGACGGGACGCTGCCGGTCGACTGCTGCGACCGGCAGATGTGCGTCCGCACGTTAATGGATCTCGCAATATGCGGTTCCTGTGTAAAGACGATCTGGATCTCCCCGTCGCCTTCCGCAGCCAGGTCGCAGTCCCTCACGTCCCAGATGACCAGGTCCCCGTCCCGTTCGATCTGTCCGGGATACGGTTCTCCCTCCGGAGGCGTCACCGTCATGCTGACGGACGCCTGCGGATACTGGTCGAACATCTTTTTGCAGTCGATGATCTGGCGGGTGTGAAGATTCTCACCCACAAATCCAAGGTTGAGTGTTACGTTTTTAAGGTCATCCAGCCTCCACGTTGAGGATCTCATAGTCTCGCGCCCCTCTCATTAAATTCCCATGCCGGTCTTGACGTATGTGACGATCATCTTCGCAGTGATGTCCGGCCGCTGGCTGTTCGTCGCATTATAGACGTACATCGCGTTGTTCGATGTCGGGTCTGCGCAGCACAGGCTCACGTACTTTGAACCGGTGTATGCCCCGCGAAGTGCCAGGATCTTGTACCCGGACGGCGTTGTCATCCCTAAGTTCGTTTTCGTGATGATCACGTTGCTGTTCGCCGCAGCCGTATACTTGTACGTGTAGGTGACCGTTTTGAACATATCCTGGCACCGGTCGTTCAGGATCTTGCCCTGCTTCGCGCTCAGCACCTTCTGGGAGTCGTTCGTCTCCAGGTTGTCCGCAATGTCCGTGGACTTAACGACCACGTCTCTCTCCAGGCGGTTTTTCAGGTCCAGGCCGTAGCTGGTCAGGCTTCCGACCGGCTCTGACGTCCCCTCGAACATCTCCAGCCCGTGTCCGTTTGCCGTATAGTTCCCGCTGACCGCCAGTGCACCCGTCAGCGCGGTGACCGTTTCGCTTGCCTGCACCAGGTAAATGTAGTCCTCATCGTATATGTACGGCCTGCCGGAACTCTCCGCTGTCGCGAGGTTCTCCGCGTCGTATTCCATTAACTCGACCCACTTGTAGGCGTTTCCGCCCGCGATGTCGATATAGTCCCGCACGTTGCCCACGGAGCATAACCCGTCCGGGAAGCACGCCGTCATCACCGCCGACAGGTTGATCGTCTGCTTGCTGTACGGCGCGAAGTCTCCCTTGTATCCGGTCGTCCAGTCGCTCCACGTCGCCCAGATCGCCGTATCGGAACCTCCGCCCGTGACCCACACGTATCCGTCCGCCGGAACCTGGAACATGATCCCGCTGGCCGGCGTGATGTCCGTCAGCACGCCTGATTCCGTCTCGCTGAACTCGATCTTCGTGTAGCTTCCGCTGATGGCGTATCCGTAACTGTCCGAATATTTGACCACCATGGCGTAACCGGCCGTCTGGTTGTACAGGTTCCATCCTGTCGCGATAAATCCTGTCGGGTCCGCGTTCGTGATCGTTCCGCGTTCTTCCTGCTCCCATACGGCCACGATGCTGTCGCCGTTTTCCGGCGTGCCGGTCACCGTGATGCCGTAGTCCGTCGGGTCCTCGCTCCATTCCGTCGTGTAGCTCAGCGTCAGCGTTCCGCTTTCAACCATCGCCTCCCGGAATGTGTCCATGTCCGTCACGCTGGCTTCGCAGGTGTCTGAGTTTACGGAAAATTCCAGGCTCTCCGGTACGAATCCCGTCTGCACGCTGTTTCCCAGCACCCTCATCAGTGAGGCAGGACCGTCTGAGATGGACGCTTCTCCGCCTGTTGTGCGGATAATGTATTCTCCGTTGCTCTGCTGCTTCACGCTGCTGTCCAGGTTATCAGCCAGCGGCACTTTGTTCAGCTGCACGTTTCCGTTCGCGTCCGCGGATGTGTTGTTGACCTTTTTGACGCATCCGGCCGCGCCGGTCTCCAGGTCGATGATCCGCGCGGCGACCGTCGTCTCGTCCGACGCGCTCATCTGGATGCTGTCGGCGGTCTTGTCCGCCGCTGCGATGGCTTCCTCGATTGTCGGCGCTTCTTCCTCACTGTTCAGCGGGATGTCCGCGCCGGTCTTCCCCTGTTCCGCCTCGATGGCGGCCTTCAGCGTCGTGTTGTCCGTGCTGCTCATCGGGATCCCCGTGCCGTCGATCAGGATCTGCCCCTGATTGTCAGCGGCCTCTTCGTTGACCTTGATGTTCTTGACGTCCTCCACGTTCGCCTTCAGGGCCAGCGCGGCCCCAACGGCCGCTGCGTCCGCCGCTTCTCCGCTGTTGCTCAGCGTGTCGTCGATCGGCACCGTGATCACGGTCGCGTCGTCCATCTCTTCCTCGAAGGCCTCATCCAGGTCTTCTTCGTTTTCGACTGTGTTGTTCTCGATCTCGCTCATCGTCAAATCCTCCCGTGTACAGTGTCGATCCGCAGGGACCCCTGGAAGACCGTCCGCACCGGCACGCCTTCGATCATCTTCGCGTCCGATGTCAGTGCGTTCACGCAGCGGGCCTCGCTCGGTGTTCCGTCCCAGATCGGGTTCACATCATACCGGCGTTCCGTCTGATAGGTCCCCGGTGCCCATTCGTCCGTGTCGTCGTTGTGGAATTCGATCAGCACGAATCCGTCCCCCAGCCCCCACTGATCGTCAAGCCGGTAGATCCGCTGCAGCATGATCGTTCCCGACTGGTCCCGGATCGTGTACAGCATCCGTGCCGTGTCCGGCCATGCGTTCCCGCTTTTCCTGCTGCAGTGCACCTTGAACGAACCCGTGTCCCCCTGGTTCATCTCGATGTTGCCCGTCTCCTTGTTGTGGTTGAATCCTGTCGCTTTAGCCATCTTCCGTCACCGCCTCTTCTCCGATCTTTTCCCCGGCACTGAACAGTTCCATCGTTTCCTTTTTTCCGTCCCGGACCTCCATCAGAGTCTGGTAGATGCCCAGCATCCGGTTTACATTGTCGTACGTCGCCGGGATCATCATCTGCTCCAGCGTGTTCAATACGGCCTGGATCTTTTCCCTGTCGTTCATAAGCCCTCCTTATGTGCGGAACAGCAGCATCTTCGATGTTCCGTCGACCGTCACATATACGTAATGGTATGTATATCGTGTGTCCAGCGTGAATGTGGCCCATGCGCCGGACGGCTGACCGTTTTGTTCCTGTAGATTTCCGTGGCTCCACGTCGGCGCGGTGATCGTGTACGTCGGCGTGTTGTTGTATTTCACGCCGCTCCCGTTCTGGATCTCCACCGTGTTCCCGTTCAGCCCCAGCTGGATGATCCGGCTCGTATTGTTCAGCGGATTTGACGCCCCGTCCAGTCCTCCGAACAGTTCGATGTAATACTGTCCGCTCGATGCGTTGAACCGGTAGTCCACGCTGAAGTTGCTGTCCGATGCTCCGCTTGCAGTCGCTTTGACGCATTTGTTGCCACTGCTCCACGACTGCGTGATGGAGGTGGCTTTGCTAAAAGTTATTTCGTCTCCTCTGACAGGTTTTAGCTTCAGGACGCCGTCTTCGACCTTGGCCTCCTTGATCATCCCTTCCAG
>Ga0310696_10003739_pt1 | contig 18896 bp, 20 predicted proteins | sample AusTroGonzalo_MG_4_FD_203885 | JGI IMG/M metagenome (GOLD analysis project Ga0310696, IMG submission 203885) | Bovine rumen microbial communities from tropical cattle in Woodstock, Queensland, Australia - Gonzalo_02 (v2) (version 2) | ecosystem: Host-associated > Mammals > Digestive system >...
GCGGTGTACGTCTGCGACGTATTCATCCTGAACAAGGATCTCAGGAAGAAGAAGAGAGATATGGCCATCCTGGAACGCTACGACACCTCCGGCAAAAAAGAGTGAGGTATTAGACCCCCACCCCTCCATTTCCACTGGAGACCAAAATAGGGTCAAGGGTGTTTTTTTTCTCAGAACAAGGTCTTCTGTTTGGGAGGCTTGTAGCTCTCGATATCCTTGAAGACCTCATCAGTCATCAGCAGATCCAGAAGGAAATCCCTCGATACATTGAGCTCTATCTCTTTGGTACGTCCCTGCCTTCCGAACGATTTGACCCTTGCATGGACGATCCCCAGCATATCCAATTCAGAGATCAGGTCCGCGACCCTCCTCTGAGTTATGACTGGAGTGTTAGTGTATTCACAGAGAGTCTTGTAGGTCGTATAGACATCCCCGGTGATCATCACGGTCTGTCCTTCCTGACTGTTCCTTATGATGCTCATGAGGACCATTTTCAGTTGCAGATTCAATGTCTTCACGACTTCCGCGACAGCATCCATCTCAAGATTGTTCTTAGCGGATTTCACATGAGCCTCGGATATGATCGTGTCACCGTTCCGCTCTGCTATGTCCGCAGACATCCTGAGAAGATGGAGAGCCCTTCTAGCATCTCCTCCTTCCTGAGCAGTCAATGCTGCGCAATAAGGAATGACCCCATCTGAGAGAACTCCTTCATCGAAAGCTTCCTTAGCTCTCTCGTAAAGGATATCCTGAAGCTGATCCACAGTGTAAGGAGGGAAGACGATCTTCGTCTCTCCCAATCTGCTCTTGATCTTCGTGCTTATGAACTCGGTGAATTTCGTATTGTTCGTGATTCCGATAAGAGTCAAGATCGAATTCTTTAGACTTCCATTTATCGAGATCAGATAATAGAAGATGTCATCTCCGTTCTTCTGGAATGTCCTATCGATTTCATCCAGAGTCACAATGAAGACCTTGTTCTTCTCGTCGATATAGTTGACGAGCTCTGAGATGATCTTATCCACGCTCCATCCTGTGAACGGGATCTTCCTTGAAGGATCTGAAATGATCTGATTCGCTATGTTGTAGAGGATACCGTAAGGAGTGTCGACGATCTCGCAGTTGATGTAGATGAACGAGCAGTTCTCTTCGTAAGGATCCGCTTTCTTCAATTCCTTCCCGATATAGTTCACAACCGCTGTCTTTCCTGTTCCGGTCTTTCCGATTATGAGTATGTTCGAGGGTTTGTTCTTAGAGAGCGCAGGAGCCACTATATTCGCTATCTCTCCTATCAGTTCATCTCTGTGAGGAAGATACTCTGGCACATATGTAGATTGCAGAATTTTCTTGTTCTTCACTAAAGTATTTCTCTTGTCGAGATATTGAGTGAAAATATTCGGTTCTGTCATTCGTCCCATCTCCAGTGGCCCATACCGCTTTTCTGTTTTCTTTCCTCTGTAATAATATGTAGAATATAAGCATTCGCTACTAACATCGAATGTTAGCAATTCGAGAATTCTCATTTTCTTCGTCGTAAGGTTTTATATCGTTTCAGCAATAACCATTTCCAGAGGTTACTCTAATGAAAGGTTGGATCACCATAGGGCTCTGCATCCTCGGAATCGCTGGTTTCATAGGATTTCTGTGCCTTTTGAACATGCTCATGGCATGAAAAAAATGGGGGCATGCCCCTTTTCCATCTCCAGTGGAAATGGAGGGGTGGGGGTCTTGTCCCATTGACTGCAGTGTATATGCTTTAAGTGTACATTTTGAAAATGGCCCGTTCGGGTCTTTGAATTGAAAATCTATCAGCTTGCTGGATTGTCTGTGATAGTCCTGATATCGATATTCGCATACTTCTCGGATGAGCACAATGCTGAATACGACCTGTCAGGGATCGTCCATGATATCAGTTCATCTTCGAAGGGATTCATTTTTCAAATTGATACAACTGAAAGCAGCTATCGCTGTTTCTTCGATGAATCCCCGATCGAATTGGGATATTATGCGGTCAGGGGCAGCTTCTCCGATGACGGAGGGATATTCTTCATTGAAAAGATGATGAATATGGATAATTACAAGGAACATGATTGAGAGTCCATGTACGTAGCCGTCGATGATACGGATTCGATGAAAGGGAACTGCACGACATTCCTGGCCACCGAGATCATCAGGGAGTTCTCGGATCTGGACCTCATCGGCAATCCCAGGCTCGTACGTCTCAATCCGGCCACGCCTTGGAAGACCAGGGGCAACGGCTCTTTGGTCATGAGATTCGGCAAAGGTACCGGAAAGAAGCGGTTCATAGGGATAATCGGTGACAAGAAGATATTCTGCTACGATTCATGCACATCCTTCGAGCCGGATCCTAAGATGATGAGGGAAAGGATTATCCCGCATATCGAGGCGCATCATGAGGACGATGCGGATCCAGGTCTGCTGATCTCCAAGATGAAGCCCTCCCAGAGCCTCTATTGGAAAGGTGTGAGGACCATAATGGACCGCAAGGTCATCGATAAGGAGATCAAAAGGATCGGAGGGACCACTTTCGAGATCGGCTGTGGCAGGGGATTGATAGGCTGCACATGCGGGATGGCATGGAGGCCACGCGACACCACGTTCGAATTATTGTCGTACAGGCCTTCAGACAGGTGGGGGACCCAGCGCATATTCGATCCCATCACGATTAGGGATGTGGAGCACGGGTATCCGACGACCTTCAACAGCTGGGAGGACAGGATGCAGAAGGTTGCCATGGTGCCGTCCACACCGTGCCCGGTCATGTACGGTCTCAGAGGGGATGTCGAGGAGGATCTCATCGAGGCATCCAGGAGGATATCCACCGAGCCTATCGAGAGATGGATGGTCTTTCTGACGAACCAGGGGACCGACGACCATCTTATCAGAGAACCCTCTGAACTGATTCCCAACCAATCATACATCCTCAGGGGCACCGTGGTCTCGCAGCCACGTCACACATTCGGCGGGCATGTGTTCATCGATATCGAGACCAGATTCGGTGTGGTGACATGCGGCGCCTACGAACCGTCCAAAGAATTCAGGTTCCTGATAGATTGGCTGATACCCGGGGATGAGGTGGAGATGGTGGGGGAGCTGAGGGATCAGCCTCGCACCCTGAACATCGAGAAGGTGCATCTGATCTATGCTGCGGACGAGTACCGCAAGATATCGAATCCGGTCTGTCCAGTATGCGGCAGGACAATGAAGTCCACGGGAGCGGGCCAGCCTTACAAATGCAAGCAGTGCCGCACGAAGGCCTCGGAGCCGGTCATGGAACCGGTCATCAGGCAGGCTGTGCCTGGATGGTACGAGCCTCCCACTGCCGCCAGGAGGCATCTCTCCAAACCCCTCAAGAGGATGGGATTGGAGCAGCCTGTGGAGTTCCTCAACGGCAGATGTTGACTTCCAATTGTATTCGATGATTGTCGAATACGAACAACGTCAATCTTTAATATCAAATGCATATCATTCAGTTTCAGAGGATTGATATCCCATGGACGAAGCAGTAATTCTAAGCGCAGTAAGGACGCCCATCGGAAAATACGGAAAGACACTCACAGGCATCAAGGCCACGGACCTCGGTGCGATGGTGGTCAAGGAGGCCGTCAGCAGAGCTGGCCTCCAGCCTACGGACATTGAGGAATGCATCATGGGCAACGTCATAAGCGCAGGGCTCGGACAGAATCCTGCCAGGCAGGCGGCCATAGGTGCGGGGCTTCCCGTGGAGATCGGATCATTCACGGTGAACGCCGTATGCGGTTCCGGAATGAAGGCAGCGATGCTCGCCGCCGACGCCATCAAGGCCGGAGAGTACAACGTCCTGGCCGTGGGCGGAATGGAGAGCATGTCCAACGCCCCTTACATAATGAACGGGGCCAGATGGGGATACAGGATGAACGACCAGAAGGTCGTGGATGCCATGGTCCATGACGGACTTTGGGACATATTCAACGACCAGCACATGGGATTCACCGGAGAGATCGTTGCCGAGAGGTTCAACGTCACGAGGGAGGATGCGGACCAGCTGTCCGTGGAGTCCCACCAGAAGGCCGCCAAGGCGATCAAGGAGGGAAGGTTCAAGAAGGAGATCCTCCCGGTGACCATCCCCTCCAAGAAGGGAGACATCATATTCGACACGGACGAGGGAGTGAGGGAGGATTCCACGATGGAGACTCTCGGGAAGCTCAAGCCCGTTTTCAAGAAGGACGGAATAGTCACTGCAGGGAACTCGTCGCAGCTCAGTGACGGGGCGGCATCCCTGGTCATCGCTTCCAGGAAGTGGGCCGAGGAGCACGGCTACAAGCCCATGGCCGTCATTGAGGCGTACGGAGAGAGGGGAGTCAAGCCCGAGTACATCATGGAGGCGCCCATCCCCACGACAAGGCATGTCCTCAAGAAGGCGGGCATGACGATCGACGACATCGACCTGTTCGAGCACAACGAGGCCTTCGCCTCCGCATCCTGCGCAGTCAAGAAAGATCTCAATGTGCCAGATGAGATTTTCAACGTCAACGGCGGAGCAGTTGCCCTCGGTCATCCCATCGGATGTTCCGGAGCCCGTCTGCTCACGACCCTCGTGTATGCGCTTCATGATCGCAACAAGGACGTCGGTCTCGGTACCCTCTGCCTGGGCGGAGGCAACGCAGTCACCACGATAATCCGCAGGTGCTGATCATTTTCAACGGCGGATCGGGGCCTTCCCGGTCCGCTGAAACATTTTCGCTGGTTGTACGTCCACGTTTATATCCGACCTACATTATCGAAGGTCCATGAGCAGCATAGTCTACCGCTACGGCTCGCGCTACTACATCAACATGACCAACAGGTGCCCCTGCAGATGCGTCTTCTGTGTAAGGGACAGCACGCCGGCCCTCGGCGATGCTGACAGCCTGTGGCTGGACAAGGAGCCCACCGTTCAGGAGGTAGAGGATGCGCTTCTCGCTCTGGATCTCTCCGGAACGGAAGAGATAGTGTTCTGCGGCTACGGGGAGCCCACCGAGAGGTTCGACGACCTGAAGGTCGTGGCGGCATTCATCAAAGAGACCCTGCACAAGCGCGTCAGATTGGACACCAACGGCTTGGGCAACTTGATCAACGGAAGGGACATAATCCCCGAGATGGCGGGACTGATCGATTCTGTATCCATCAGCCTGAACGCGAAGGATGCGGATGAATATCTAGAGGTCACCAGGAGCAGGTTCGGTCAGGGCTCTTACGAAGCGGTCCTGAGCTTCATCGAGGGATGCAGGAAGATCATACCGGGGGTAACCGTCTCCATCGTGGGCGGCTCGATCAGCCAGGCATCCGAGGACGAATGCGCGAGGATCGCCGAGAGGATGAACGTGGCCTTCAGGGTCAGATGACGTCCTCGTCCTTGAAAAGAGGGCACATGTGCCTGTAGACGCACCAGTTGCAGAGGGTCGATTTCTGAGCCGGCCATTCCTTGCACGTCTCTATCTCGTGGATCTCCTTCACGACACCGTCTATGGTCCTCTCCAATTCGAAGTTCGTCCTTGTGGATTCCACATCCCTGTCGAACTTCAGCATATGCCATACCAGCTTCACCTTCTTGTCCTTGCCGTACTTCGCCCTTACCCAAGCGGCGTACATCGCAAGCTGCCTGTCGGTATCGGCATCGTACTGCGATTTCATCCTGTTGCCAGTCTTGTAGTCACAGACGTAGAATGTATCGCCTTTGAACGCGAATTTATCGATCCTCACGGACCATGTGTTCCCATCGGGGAGTTCGAGGACATCATCCGTTTCGAGGCCTGCGATGACCAGCTGATCGAACGGATAGAAGCGCTTGTAGTACTCCTCGATGCAGCGGACCCCGTCATCATGGTGGATGTAATCGTCGAATTGGGAGCTGTTTATGATGCCATCGTGCCATCTGTCGTCCCATATCGCTTCGTAGTATTCGAGAAGATCCTCAAGGGAGTTCATCTTGTCGTTCTGCAGGTCCCTGTATAGCTTCTCTAGCACCTCGTGCACCCTGGAGCCGAGGAAGGCCTCTATCGTCTCGTAGGGGGACTTGTATCCTTCGTTATAGTGGAGGTTGTAAGCGAACTTGCAGTTCTCGTACTGCGTAAGTTTGGAATGGGAGTAGTTGGTCATGTTCGGGCATCCGTATGTCGTGTATCTATAATAACATCTGTTTGTTATCTTTGTTACCGTATTTTTTGCAACAGTTCGTTTCTTTTCGGTATAGGGCCGGATCGCACCATCGGCACTCAAACTCTTGCGTCGTGCCCTTTTGTGGTAATCGCTCTATTGATTATTACCTGTTGCGTTGTTTCGAATGGTCATGTTTTTCATTGAAATAGGCCAAATAATGAAAATTTAAGATGAAAATACGCGGTCGCAAGAGCATCCAAAAAACAGTCCTTGCAAACATGGAAAATCCACCCAAAAAACAGGGGATAAATGGTGCTTTAGAGGGGGCATTTCTACCCCTAAATTTTTTCTAACGCAGAGAGTGAGATTTAGGTATGACTAATAGCTTATTTTGGTACGAAACCAATGGCTCCAAAAATAATTCTCGAAAGGACAATAAAATATGTATCCAGCAATTTTAATACCCGTGAGAAAGCGGAGCCGGTTTTACGGTCATTCTTTCCTTGTTCTCCGGGAGAAAAAATTACCTGCTTTTATGGGGTCGGTTTTTGACGTTTTGTGATTTAATTTTGAGGCTTTTCTAAGACATTTTTTTCAAGTGTTTTTTCACCCCCGGAAAACCGCGTTTTTTGCCCTTAAAACAGTTCATTTTTCCAGTTTGTAAGATGCATTTTTCACGAAAAAGGAGAAGCGGACACGAAAGTCCATTGAACAGCTCTGATGTATGATACTAATCGTAGCATTTAGTCTGTTTGGCCCTCATTGACGACTAATTTGTAGTATTCGTCGTCATCGGTCTCGATCAGGCCTTCATGCGCCATAAGTTCGAGATATAGTTTTATGACCTTTCTCGGTACCTCGGCATACCCTTCGGTGGATCTTAGTCCCTTGATGCTCCTTGCATCGTAGGACTGTCCCGGGGCCATGATGGACAGGATCTCCTGTACAATAGAGACCCCCTTGACCGAGAACAGTTCCAATTCGTCCGTCCTGATGTACAATCCTGCCGAGGAATACACGTATCCTTTTTGCTGCAGTTTATAGAGGCTGTCCATGACAGTATCGACCTTGGTGACCCTGTAACCGTTGGCCTCCAGACCTTCGCATATCTCTTCTAGGCTATAGGCCTGACCGGGCACCATAATTGTAAGGACGTCCTGCATTCCCATTCAGTATCCTCCTTGCAAAGCGCGGAATGCACAGTAAATTATGCTCAGTGGATACATCCAAATCGGTATAGTGTAACTGAGTATTTTATGGGAATCATGGATGTTTTAACATCCATCCAGACGTTTAAGTCGTAAGGTCTTAGTTGATCTGAAATGTCGGCCTCTTGCCCCCGATTCCTCGGGAAGAGCAAGAGGCCGTTTTGACAACAAAGCGTTTCTCTATTTGGAATCAGAACAGCTTCTTCTTCTCGTTGTTGACGTTGACGATCTCGGCCGTTCCGCCCTCGAGGTAGAAGAATCCGAGCTTCCATCCCATCTCCTTGTACATCTTGGCCAGATCGGGCATCATGTTCTCGACGATGGCCATGGGTCTGACGTCATCGGTGAAAACGGCCTTTCCGTCCCAGCGGAGGAACTCCGGGCCGACCGATGCGAGGATCTCGCACTTGGGGTTGGCCTGCAACTGCTTGTAGACGTCCTTGAACGTGCCGACCGCGAAGAGGAGCTTGCCGTCCAGTTTGATCTTGAGTCCGAGGACCCTCATCCTGGGCTGGTCGCCGCATGTGGTGGCGAGCGTGAAGGACTGGGCCTTGGTGAGGTATTCGTCGATGAAGTCTATGGCATCGATCTCGATGGTCAGAGGCTCGATCAGCTGCTTGATCCAGTCCTTCTCCTTCTCGGAGACCTCTCCGTCCACTGCGCATACGAGGAGGCAGAGGAACACGATATCGTCCTTGACGTCCTCGCTGACGAGTCCGATCACGTCCACCATGGTGTCGATGACGTCCTTGTAGGAGTCGGCGTCGTTGAGTCCGATCTCCTCGAACACTTTAACTCCCTCGGCGTACGTCAGGTCTTTGTCGGCCATGCGGTCGAACAGGGGCTTGATCAGCACGAACTCCCCTTCGGACAGCTTTCCGTCGGCGGCGATCGTGGCCAGGATGAACTGGATGTAAGCGGTGAGTCCGTCCTTTCCGTTGGCCGTGAGAGCTGTGAGCTCTGCGATAACCTGGACCGATTTCTCGTTGAATATCTGTGTGAAAGTCTCGGGGTCCATCTCCTCGAGCTGCTTGCAAAGATCGTCGAATTTAGACATGTTAGCCCGAATCGCAGAATCCGTTTTTAAGCATTCTGAAAAACGGTCCAGCGTCCCGTCCGCTATGGTGAGGCATCTTTAGTCTCAGGACTACCTATTGTGAGAATCAGGCTCTTCACACGGTCCTTCCGCCGTCCATCTGAGTCCCGGCCTCCAGGACGGTGTTGTCGGCGATGACCGCATTGGAGATCCTGCACCCCTCTTTGACGGTGCAGCCCTCTCCTATGATGGAATTGGATATGTGAGCGCCTTTGACCTTGCATCCCGCCATGACCAGCGTCCTGTTCAGGTTGGAATCGCAGACCACGCTGTCCTTCAGAACTATTGAGGACACCAGCTCGGAGTTGGCGACCTTGCTGTTCTCCCCCATGTAGAACTCCCCGCGGACGCAGGCGTCCTCGCACGGGAACGGTCTGTCACCGAATTCGCGCCTCACGACCGAAAGGTTGGCCTCTAAGAGGTCGTAGGGCCTACCGACGTCCATCCAGTATCCTTTCAGCTTGTATCCCTGGATGCGCTTGCCCTCTTTCATCACTATGGGCAGAAGGTCCTTCGAGAAGTCGAAGAACTTTCCTTCGGGAACATAGGACAGCATGGAGCGCTGGATCACGTAGACCCCGGCGTTTATGAGGTTGGAGAAAGCCTCCTCGGGGGCAGGTTTCTCCTTGAACTCGGTTATGCGGCCGGTCTCATCCACGCGTGCTATGCCGAACTCCGACGGGTTCTCCACCGGCGTCAGTGATATGGTGATGTCGGACGAGGTGCTCTGATGGAGGGCCATCTCCTCGGCTATATCGATATCCGCGAAGACGTCCCCATTGGCCGCCAGGAACGTCTCGTCCAGACGGTCCTCGATGAGCTTCATGGCACCGGCGGTGCCCAGGGGCTCATCCTCGTAGGAATAGATGATCTTCAGACCTAGGTCCGAGCCGTCGCCCAGAACCTCCATGTGGCCGGGTTTGTATCCGCAGGCGAGGATGACCTCCTCTATACCTGCACGGGCCATGGACCTGAGAAGATACCAGATGCAGGGTCTATCGGCCACTGACAGGATAGGTTTCGGATGATTCTCGGTGAGCGGCAGAAGCCTGGTGCCTTTTCCTCCCACCATCACGACGGCCTGTCTGATCCTCATGTAGCTCATACTCCTGATAGTCTGGATGTATTGACCACGATGGTCTCTTAACTAAAGTTAATGGTTTGGATTCTACTTAGAACCTTTGTTTAACATTTTTACCCCTAAGTCGGTAGATGATCGTCAATCCGTTCGTGGTGAAATCATCGAAAAATGATATGCTGGCACATTAGGTTACATCGGATTAAGTCGACCGTTGGACATCGTCGTGTTCTGTCATGCCCTTTTATCCATGGACGGTTATCTATGCAGCATGAGTGAGCAGGTCCCCGTATACGACAATCATCTCCATATGAGCCCTTCCGGCAGGAACGTCGAGGCTCTGAAGGAGTTCCAGGCTGCCGGGGGCACGGGATTGACTCTGGTGACGCTCCCTCACAAGGAGGTTCCGATAACCTGCGGAGAGGATTTCGCCAGATCCTACGAGGTCACATACAGTCTGGCCGCCAAGGCCAGGGAGCAGACCGACCTCGAGATCAATATCGCCGTGGGGCCCTATCCGATCCTTTTGATCTCACTGGCGGAGGTCTACGGACTTGAGAAGGCGGAGGAGATCATGGTCAAGGGTATGGAGGATGCCGCAAGGGACATCGCTGAGGGCCGTGCCTGCGCCATCGGCGAGATCGGCAGGCCCCATTTCCCTGTGGACAAGGAGATATGGGACGCCTCCAACAGGGTCCTGCTAAGGGGCTTCGAACTGGCCAGAGAACTGGACGTCCCTGTCATTATCCATTGCGAGAACGAGGACGACACGGACAGGTCGCTGGCCGAGCTGGCCGACAAGGCTGGGCTCGACCGGGGGCTGGTCATCAAGCACTCATCGCCTCCCTGGGTGACCCCCGAGGAGACCCATGGCGTTATGCCCTCGATCCCGGCATCCAAATCCAACCTCAAGGAGGCCCTGTCGAAGGGCACTGACAGGTTCATGATCGAGACGGATTACATCGACGACCCGGAGAAGCCGACGGCCATCATGGCCGTGACCACCGTGCCCAAGAAGGTGGCCTCATGGGTGGCTAACGGGCAGGTCCCGATGGAATCGATTTATAGGATTTGCAAGGATATACCCGACTCGTTATACCATCGCTGAGGGAGCGCCATGACCACGAAGATCACATGTGTTTACGACGAGGGATCGCAGCCGGGCACCAGCCTCATTGGCGCCAAGGGAACGTCCATGCTCATCGAGAAGGACGGCAAGAGGATCCTCTTCAACACAGGTCTCCGCGACAGGTATCTCGCCCACAACCTGGAGCATCTGGACATCGAGGCGTCCACAATAGATGCCGTTATAGTCTCCCAGAGCAACCCGAACGATTCGGCCGCCCTCAACGGACTGCTCAAACTGAGGGAGGAGCCCATCGACGTCTACTGTCCGGAGGGCCTTTACGGCAAGAGGGGCCTGATGTCTGGTAGGGTGGGGATCAGCGACTCCAACGACGGGAAGGCGGTGTTCCATGAGATCGGATCATGGCTGGAGCCCTTCCCCGGCATACACATCACCCCGTTCTACTACGACGCCAAGGGATACGGTGAGACCTTCGCGGCCGTCCAGGACGGTACAAGAGTGGCGATTCTCAGCGGGCGCTGCTCCTGTCTGCCGGACAAGGTCATATCCGATGTAGAATCCAAGCTGGGCAGGAAGCCCACGGCGTTCATCGGACCGGTATTCCTGGAAAAGAAGAAGAAGCCGGTGGCCAAGGAGTACGCGGACATACTGGCCCAGATCCCCGAGCTCTACATCAACCACTGCGTGGGAAGGGACGGCATGGTGAATCTGAGGACGAACCTCGGTCTGGCGGGCGTCAAGGACTTCTACGTCGGAGACGTCTACACTCTGAACTGAGCGCCCTCCTCCGATATTTCTTCCGAACCATCGTTGATATTGTCTAAATACCAGAAGGTAGACATTCCCTCGGTAACATGGGTATGTGGCGCGGTAGGACCGCTCTTATGTTCGTTGCGATGACGGGTATAATGGTATCCCTCGGTTCTGTGGTAGGGTATGCCTTCAACGACGTCTGGCTCGGATTCTACATCATGCTGGCGGTCTCCCTGGCCCTCATATTCGCATCCTACTTCTTCTCGAAGGACATGGCGCTGAAGTCCAACAAGGTCCACATCATCACCCGCGAGGAGGAGCCCAGGCTCTACGGCATAGTTGAGAGGCTGGCCATGAAGGCGGGCCTCCCGATGCCCGCGGTCGGGATATCGGAGGTCAACATGCCCAACGCGTTCGCCACCGGTCGCAGCCCCAAGGATGCGGCGGTCGTGGCCACCAGGCCGCTGCTCTATCTCCTCAACGACGAGGAGCTGGAGGGGGTCATCGCGCACGAGCTGTCCCACGTCAAGAACAGGGACATCCTCGTCATGACCGTGGCATCGGCGATGGCGACCATGATATCGTATGTGGCCAGGATCGCGTTCTACAGCTCGCTGTTCTCCAACAACAGGGAGAACCCGGGAGCGCTGGTGATAGCGATCATAGCGGAGCTCACCATGCCCTTCGCCGCCATGCTCGTGCAGCTGGCGATATCCAGGAACCGCGAGTACCTCGCGGACGAGTCGGGAGCCAGGCTCACCGGCAAGCCCATGGCGCTTGCCAGCGCGCTGAGGTCATTGGAGACCGGATGCTCCTCGAGCAGGAACAATTACGACAACCCGTCCTGCGCCAACATGTGGATATCGGATCCCTACGGCCTCAAGAAGAGGAAGTTCATGGAGGGGCTGTTCGCCACCCATCCTTCCACCGTTGACCGCATCGACAGGCTCAAGAGGCTCGACGAGGAGATCAACGGAGTGCGCCACGTTTACTGAACGGGCTCCCACTTCGAGAGCTCGTTGACCTTCGAGAGGGTCGATCCCCTTTTGATCTCCTCTCTCGTGCGGTTCTCCCTCTCATGGACGTCCAGCGAGCGGTTGGCGACCTCTACGGCCATCTCCTTCGGGACGACTATAAGCCCGCTCTCGTCGCCGATGATCCAGTCCCCGGTGCGGACCCTCTGGCCGCCCACCGTGACCTCTATGCCGATCCCGCCGTATCCTTTGGGCTCCCCCGCGCAGGGCGCAACCGTCCTGGAGAACGCGGGGAACTTCAGATCCCTGATGTCGTCGATGTCCCTTATGGCTCCGTCGATGACGATGCCGTGAGCTCCCATCACCATGGCCGAGCATGTCGCCAGCTCTCCCCATACCGCCACAGGGGCCCCGCCCACGTCCACGACGATGACGTCGCCCTCCTTGACGTGGTCGATCGCCTCGACGGGCTTCGCCCAGTCCCCGTTGGCCGTCTGCACCGTGAGCGCGCGACCGACCATCCTCTGCCTGTGCTGGAGGGACTGCGGGAGGATGCCGATCATCACTCCCTGCTTATGGAAAGCGTCCGAGATGTTGCATGTGGACACCTTGGAGAAGGCCTCGAAGAGCTCGTCCTCGGTGTACTTCTTGGATATGCCCGCGTCTATCTTGGCCCCGTTGATCGCCTTCTTGACGTTCTCCGCAGCGCCTTTGATGTCGCCGGTCTTGATGATCGCCCCGCCGACGATGATGTCGGTGGCCCCGGCCTCCGCATAGAGGCCTGCGTTCTCGGCGGTTATGCCCCCCGCCACTGCGACTGGAATGGAAACGGTCTCTACGACCTTCTTCAGAGTGTCTATCGGTGGCTCCGCGCCCTTCATCTGGGTGTCTATGCCCATGTGCAGGCAGACGTAGGCCACTCCCAGTTTCTCCACCTCTTTGGAGCGGGCGACCTTGTCCGGGACGTTTATCATGTCCACCATGACCTCGGCGCCGTACTTCCTTCCGGCCATGACGGCCTCCTCGATGGTGGAGTCCTCTGACAGGCCCAGCACCGTTATGATGTTCGCACCGGCCTTCGCCATGATCTCGACCTCGACGCCTCCGACATCCATTGTCTTGGTATCGGCGATGATGGTCTTCCCGGGGAATTCCCTGCGCAACGTGCGAACGGCCTCGGCGCCCTCGCTCTTGATGAGAGGGGTGCCGACCTCGACCCAATCCGCACCGCCGTCCACCGCCTCGTGGGCTATTGCGACGGCTCTGTTCAGCTGCATGAGGTCCAATGCGATCTGCAATACGGGCATGATACCCGATTATCCGTGCTGCGTATTTACCGATTCGGTTACGTCATCTGACGGTCGGAATGATGGAAAAGCCACTCAGCTCGCCCGTCTATCATCATGATCAGCTCGAAAAAACGATCATCATCGTGGCTGATTCACAATCGGTAGCATCGGTAATAAGCTAATCGCACGTTCGGGACGCCAATCATCATCCTTTTATCTGTCCTGGGAGTACGAGGCGGTGATATCATGTTCGGCAAGAAGGTGGACAAGAAGGTTCGCGTGCTGTTCCTCGACAGGAAGAACGATTACGTCTCCCAGATCGCAGAGCATTTCACGAAGCAGATGTTCGAGAGGACCTACGACGTCTACAGCGCCGGTTTTGAGCATGATATCGTGGACTGCGACCTCATATCCGTCATGTTCCAGAACGGAGAGGACATGAGGAGGCAGGTGGCCAAGGACCTGAAGAACGAGGACCTCCTGCCCAAGGACGGATACTACGACTTCGTCATCTATCTGGAGAAGCCTCTGTTCGAGGAGTACTCCGGCAAGTCCCCCTGGAAGGGAAAGCAGATTCTCGCGCCGATGAAGTCCAGGGAGGAGTTCACCGCCACTGACGATGCGGAGCTCTTCGACGAGTACGTATCGGTCATCGAGCAGGTGAAGGCGTGGGTCGCCGAGAACATGGAGGACCCGGACCGTCTGGCCCAACTGGTATCCGCATGATCCCGGTCATCATTTTCGACAAATGCCAGTGCGACCCCAAGAAGTGCACCGCCAAGAGGATGCTCAAGTTCGGGCTGGGCAAGGAGGCGAAGACGCTGGGCGCCATACCTAAGGGTTCCATCGTGCTATCACCGTTCTCGGACAGGGCATTGTCCCCCGCGGACATACACAGCGCCAGAAAGGGCCTCGTCGTCATGGACCTCACATGGACCAATATAGACGAGTTCCCCCGCCTGAAGACCGTCGAGGAGAGGGCCCTGCCCTACATGCTGGCATCCAATCCCATAAACTGGGGGCGCCCTATGGAGCTCAACAGCGCCGAGGCGGTCATGGCCGCCCTGTACATCCTCGGGGAGAAGGATCAGGCGGCGGAGTTCCTTGGAAGGTTCAACTGGGCGCCCGAGTTCATGCGTCTGAACGGGGAGATGCTAGAGGAGTACTCGAAGGCCAGGGACAGCACAGAGGTCGTTAGGATCCAGAACGAATACATCGAAGCCGTGCGCAAGGGCTGATCAGTCGATCTCCGGAACGGGGTCGTTGGAGAGCCTGGCGTACAGATAGAGGTCGCTGAACTTCCCGCTGGGATCGCGCTGGGCGCCCCTCATGACACCCTCGAACTGCATCCCGATGTTCTCCAGGACCTTCTTGGACGCTATGTTGTCCGGATGCACCGAGGCCTGCACGCGGTGGGCGAACATCCTGTTTATGGCGAAATCCACCACAGCCGCGGCTGCCTCAGTGGTGTACCCGTTGCCCCACCATTTGCTCCCGATGCTGTATCCGAGCTCGCAGCATTCCGAGTCGTGGTCTATGTCGAACAGGCCTATGGACCCTATGATCTCGCCATTCAGTGTGATGGCCCATCCGTAGAAGTCAGGATTGGACTCGTATCCCCAGAGATGCTTCTGGACGAAGTCGTATGCTCCCTCGGGGGTGCTGCAGGGTATGAAGCTGATGTACCTGTGGACCAGCTCGTCTTTGCCGAAGTTCTCGTAGACGTTCCTCGCATCCGAATCCTTGAAACGGCGAAGGACGAGTCTCTTTGTGACCAACTCCATTGTGCCGATTCTTCTCATGTATTATGGGATGAAATTAACACGATTAATAACTTAGGCACGCTGGATGGGTCTCATAGGGGTTCGGAATGGAAGGCAGCCACCGTTTGTCAATTATTGGGTCTGTTCTCCAATAATGGTGCCTTTTGCCTCAAATAGCGGTTCCGGGGCATCTTTTGGACCACGTCTGAAATCGTCGAACGACATCTATCAAATACTCCGACAATGTACGTCCTCGGGCGCATGAAAGACAGTCTGTTGACAATGATTTGGGACGCTATCGGGGATGATAGATTGACGACGAGGGATGCCAGCGAGAGGCTCGACAGCCTCTTCGGCTACCGCTGCCCCGATGACCTTGCCAAGACCCTATCCAAATACCGCAAGGAGGGGCTGGTCAAGGGCGAGATCTCCATGGATCTCGGCGGCTGGATCTGGTGGGTCGACGATGATTGCCGTTCCAAGGGGGAAGGACAATGAGTTACGAGGACAGCGAGATAGCGAAGGTATGGGAGATGGTGTTCTCGTCCGATAAGTACCGTGTCAAGATAGCGGACATTTCGGACAACTACCCCCAGAAGAAGAGTATCAATGTCGATTACGACGACATCAACGAGTGCGACATAACGTTCGCTTCGTATCTCCTTGAAGAGCCCGACAGGTGCATCGACATCGCCAAGAAGGCCGTCATGGACCTGGTCCCCAACATGGACCGTCCCGGCCACGGCATCAACGTCAGGGTGTTCAACCTCCCCCGCGATGCGAAGGTGGAGATCAGGAACCTGAGGGCGGACCACCTCGGGAAGCTCGTGGCGGTGGAGGGCCTTGTGAGGAAGGTCACCACCGTGAAGCCCCGCATGACATATGCCCTATTCAGATGTGCCAGATGCGGTTCCGAGATATGGGTCGAGCAGACAGGGATGCTCATGAGGGAGCCCCTGATGTGCAACAATCCGGACGGGAGCTGCAACAAGCAGGCGACGCGTTTCATACCCGATCTCAAGTCATCTACATTCACGGATACGCAGAAGATCGAGATCCAGGAGAGGCCGGAGGGTCTCAGGGGAGGTTCCCAGCCCGAGAAGCTCACCGGATACGTCGAGGACGACATAGCCGGAGTGGTCACTGCAGGGAACGGCGTGACACTGAACGGCGTTCTGCGCTCCGTCGAGAAGCTCGACAGGGACAAGTCGACCGTCTTCGAGACGTTCCTCGATGTCATGTCCGTCGATTTCGAGCAGCACGAGTACGACGAGATACAGATCACGGAGGAGGACGAGAGGAAGATCCTCGAGATGTCCAGGGACCCCAACATCTTCGACAACATCATCAAATCCATCGCGCCGTCCATCTTCGGCATGGACGAGCAGAAGAAGGCCATCGCGCTCCAGCTGTTCGGCGGATGCCACAAGGAGATGGACGACGGCACGCAGCTCAGGGGAGACATCCACATCCTGTTGATAGGGGACCCCGGAGTGGCCAAATCGCAGATCCTGAGGTACATGAGCAATCTGGCCCCCAGGGGGATATACGCCTCGGGGAAGTCCGCGTCCGCGGCCGGACTGACCGCAGCGGCGGTCAGGGACGACTTCGGGGACGGAAGATGGACCCTGGAGGCAGGAGCACTCGTCCTCGCCGACAAGGGTCTGGCATGCATAGATGAGCTTGATAAGATGACGGATCAGGATAGGTCCTCGCTCCACGAGGCCATGGAGGCCCAGAGGATATCCGTCGCCAAGGCCGGTATCAACGCCACGCTCCAGTGCAGATGCTCCATGCTGGCGGCGGCCAACCCCAAGTTCGGGAGGTTCGACGAGAACGAGAGCATCTACAGTCAGATAGACCTCCCGCCACCCCTTGTATCGCGTTTCGACCTGATCGAGGTCCTCACGGACAAGCCCGACAAGAAGCGCGACACCAGGCTGTCCACCCACATTCTGGACACCCAGAGGCGCGGAGAGGTCAGGATGATCCCGGAGGGCGAGAATGTGGAAGGCGTGGACCTGGACGAGATCATGACTGACACCAGCGTCCTCAAGCCGGTCTACGACATCGAGACGCTCAGGAAGTACGTCGCTTATTCGAAGCGTATAGTCCCCGTCCTGTCGGACGAGGCCAAGAAGATCATCCAGGACAGCTTCACCAGCATCAGGAGCCTCGGCAAGGACGGGTCCGTCCCGATCACCGCCAGGCAGCTGGAGGGTTACGTGCGCATGTCCGAGGCCTCGGCCAGGATGCGCCTCTCCCATGTGGTGACCGATGTCGATGCCAACAACGCATGCGACCTGATAGAGGCGTACCTCAACAAGCTGGTCGGCAACGGCGACGGAACGTACGACTTCGACAAGATCGCCAGCGGAGTGACTAATAAGGACCGCGGAAAGAAGGATGTGGTCCTCAGGATCCTCAAGGAGCAGGGACAGGACGGTCTGACCCTTGAGCAGATATCAGAGATGGCGATGAAGGAAGGTTTGGATGAGGAGGATACCAAACGCGCCCTCGAGGTATTGAATACTGCTGCTGATATCTACAAGACGCCCTCGGGAATCTACAAATTGGCGGGATAAAATGTTCGTGAAGATACACAGGGGAGAGAACGACGTCCTGCTGGCCGCCTGCGACGAGGACCTCGTCGGAAGGACATTCAGGGAAGGCCCGGCGAAGCTGGACGTCAGCGAGCTGTTCTACAAGGGCGAGGCAGTCGAGAGGGCCGTCCTCGTCGAGCGCATGAAGAGCGCCTCCATCATGAACCTCGTCGGGACCGAGGTCGTGGCCATCGCCATCGACGAGGGCTACGCGTCCGAGGAGGACGTCATAGTGATAGACGGCGTCAAACACGTCCAGGTCGTGCTACTGTGAACTTCTGCGTGAAGTGCGGAAAGGACTGCGAGGAATCCCTCTACGGCATGTGCATAGACTGCTGGCTGGACGGACGCAGGCTCACCGCGCTCCCGCATCACGTGGACCTGAGGGTGTGCACCAACTGCGGGGAGTTCCTGTTCGGCGACAGGTGGGTCAGCAAGGACCTCGAGACCGCCGTCCAGGATGCCGCGGTGGATGCTCTGACGGTCATCCGCGACGCGAAGGTCGAGGGCGTCAGCACCACATACGAATGCCAGGACCCCTACGTGTACGTCGTGACCGTCCGCACGGACTGCGACGTGATGGGCTACAAGGCAACGGACGAGGCATCCACCATCGTCCGCATCAAGAACAACGTCTGCAAGAGGTGCTCCAGGCAGCTGGGTAGCTATTACGAGGCGATCCTCCAGATACGCACCGGAGCCAAGGGCAATCTCACCAAGGAGCAGAGGGAGGAGGCCCTGGCCTTCACCGAGGACTACGTCTCCAGGGCCGCGGTCACCAACAAGTCGCTGTTCATCACCAAGATGGAGATCGTCAACGGCGGCGTGGACGTCTACCTGTCATCCATATCCCTGGGGAAGAACCTAGCCAAGGAGTTCTCGGAGATCTATTGTGCGGAGACCAAGG
>Ga0310696_10003740_pt1 | contig 18896 bp, 11 predicted proteins | sample AusTroGonzalo_MG_4_FD_203885 | JGI IMG/M metagenome (GOLD analysis project Ga0310696, IMG submission 203885) | Bovine rumen microbial communities from tropical cattle in Woodstock, Queensland, Australia - Gonzalo_02 (v2) (version 2) | ecosystem: Host-associated > Mammals > Digestive system >...
GCAGCTTTCGGAAGAACTGGACGAAAAACCGACCTGTTTCGAGACCGGTTTCCTGTTCCGTAACGGGGATAGCATGCAGGTCGTATCCACCAAAGGCGCCAATCCGGACCTGCCGCGGCTGTATGTTCTCATTTCGGGGGTGAGCGCATCGGCCTCTGAGTGCCTGATCGGCGGTCTCCGGCCCTATATGGACGTCATCCTGGTGGGGGAACAGACCTACGGCAAATACTGCGCGGGTTTCCTGATGGAAGCATCGACCTGGTTCGACTCGGTAAAGGATGCTCTGGAAGAAGGAGAGTATGACCAAGCCCTTCCCTATGTCGATAACTGGGGCATCTACCTGATGTATTCCCGCTATGCCGATTGCAACGGCGTCACCCTGAGCATGCCCGACGGCATCGCCCCCGACGTGGAGGTGGCGGACAATCCGGCGGACGGATACGCCCTGGGCGATCCGCACGAGACGATGCTCTCGGTCGCCCTCGGCCTTATCCAGGGTGGCAAGGTCGCAGGGAACACCCGTTCTTCCGCAGGGCCGGCCCTGTTCCCGGTCCCCGGGGCGCCCCGCAGGTCCGGTTTCGGCCTCCTGGTGAAAGAATCCCCCCTTCCCTGATTTGTTTTTTTCGGATCCGCTTTTTTTGCGTATATTTGCAAACTGTCTTTTTTCAGGGGAAAAAGACCTGTCAATTCGTTATTTACTGCTGGCATCGACAAGATGGAAAAAAAAACTTTTTTCAAACGGAGCCCGTATGAGGCCCCGGAGGCGGAAGCGTTGGAGGTCGTCGAAAGATGGAACCTGCTCGAGTATCCCAAAGAGCCCCAGAATGCTCCGGGGCTGGAAGATGATTATGGAGAGTTTTAAAGGAGGAACATGGTGAAAAGAAAACTGATCTTTGCGACGCTCGTCCTGCTGGCGGCCGCATCCGGCTGCAAGGTGGAGGAGACCGAACCTGCTCCGGAAATGGCTCCCGGGGCCGGAAAGATGTATCCGGTCCATTTCGTGGCGGATGAAATCGAAACCCGGACCGTCTTCGGTGAGGCGGAAACCGTCGATGGCGCCACTTCCTATCCGACCCTGTGGACGGCGAACGACAGCCAGATCGCCGTTGCCCTGAATCTGAAGGAGTTCCGTCCCGCGACGGTCCAACCGGCGGAGGATTTCAAGTCGGCCACGTTCGATGCGGAGTTCCCGCAGTCGGAGGTGGTGGCTCCCTATGTGTTCTATGCGCTGAGCCCGTTTTCGGCGGCCGCCGGCGCGACTGCCAGCCACGGCGGCTTCCATCTCAACATTTTGGCGGAGCAGACTCCGCTGGCTTCCTCCTGCGATGAGGGAGCCCAGGTGATGGCGGCTTCGCAGGAGGTGGCGTCCGTGGAGAACTTCCGCAACGTGGACCTCCATTTCTCCCATGTTACCGCGTACGGGAAACTGAAACTGACCAACATGTCCCTTCCGGAAGGCGTCTCCATCCTTTCCATCGACCTGACCGCCAGCGCCCCGCTCGCCGGAGAGTACTTTTACGGTTTCGCGGAGGAAACCCTGGAGGCGAGCGCCTCTTCCCGGACGGTGACCATCAAGCCGGATCATCTCACGCTGGTGGATGCGGGAACGGAGACATCGGCCAGGAATATCGAGGCCGTCTGGTTTGCCTGCGCGCCGGCGGACCTCGGCGGCGGTTTCTTCAAGGTCGATGTAAACACCTCTGCCGGTATCCTGTCCCGGACGGTCGAGATTCCGGAAGGAAGGCTCGAATTCAAGTCGGGCCGCATTTCCAAGTTCACCGTGAACATGCAAAGTGCGGAGTTTACTCAAACGGCGGACCGTTGGGTGCTGGTGACTGACGCTTCGGTCCTTCAGGCGGGTGATGAAATCATCATCGCGAACTCCGCCCAGGCAGGGTCTGCTTTTGCGATGAGCACGACGCAGTATACGAATAACCGCGGAAAGACGGCGGTCAGCATTGCCCAGGATACCGACGGGCAGATGATTATCCAGAATCCCGGAACGGACGTAGAGATATTGACCTTGGTGTCCGGTGCCTATTCGGGATATTTCTATCTGAAGGAAACCACTTCGACGGCGGGACGGTATTTGGGAACGACAAAATCCACGTCACAGAATTATCTCGAGTCCAATGCGGTTTCGACGGCGACGAATTCTACCAATAAGGGATACTATAACTGGATGTTTTCCATTGTGGATAAGGTGGCGTACATTACGGCTTACCAGACAGTGGGTGTCCTCACGACGAGCTACAAGCATTTGAGATACAACAGTACGGCAACATCCTTCTCAGCGTATAAATCTTCTTCCCGGACTTCCTGGGACGGTACCGGAAGTGAGAATGTCTATATTTACCGCAAGGGAACCGGCCTCAACGTCGACAGCGACCCGATTCTGGAGCAGGAGACCTATGGCGCGTATCTGTCCGGGAGCAGCCTCTTGTTCGGCGCGGGATGTCAGATGAGCCGCGAATATGCGGCTGACGGTACGCTCACTTTCGCCATACTGAAGCCGTCCGAATACATGGTGGCCGAGTTCAACGGCATCCCGGCCGACCCCGCGAAGGGCGATACCTTCACGCTCAGTTACTGTCTCATTTCGGGCCGTGACCGGTCCGATACGGATTACAACGTGACCGTGGTGAAGGTGGACGGCCCCAAGGTGTGGCTTTCCGTCGGTGACGGCCAAGGTTTCATCGTCAAGAAATAAGGAGGGATGATCATGAAAAAGAGAATTGTTTCGGGCATCCTTCTGATGCTGTGCTCCCTTTCCGTGATGGCCGGTCCTGCCTATCCCGGAAGGATTGTCTATATCCAGCCCGACGGTACTGAGATCGGAATCCATCTGCACGGAGACGAGTTCGGCAGCTGGGCCACCGACGATGCCGGCCGTATCCTCAAGCAGGATACCGACGGGTTCTGGCGGGTGGCGGAGGATTTCACCAGCCGGATGCTGGAAGAAATGCAGGAATCGGCCGCCGCCAGCCGCGCCGCCGTCAATGAACTGCGCATGGAATATGCCGCCCAGAATCCGTCGGCGAATTTCGGCTCCCCGAAGATCCCCGTCATCCTGGTCGGCTTCCAGGATGAAGCGTTTCACTTGACCGCGGAGGATTTCACGGCTATGCTCACCATGCAGGGCTATGCCGGGAACGGCGCGATCGGCTCGGTCCTGGATTATTTCAGGGAGAATTCCCTGGGACAGTTTACCCCTGAGTTCGAGGTGCTTGGTCCGGTGACATTGGACAATAACAAGTCCTATTACGGTGCCGCGTCGGGAAGCAAGAATGATGCCCTGCCCGAAATGGCGCTGGTCCACGCCGCCCAGAAACTGGATGCCGCGGTGGATTTTGCCGATTATGACAACAACCACGACGGGACCGTGGATTTCGTCATGTTCTATTTCGCCGGTTACGACCAGGCGCAGGGGGGAAGTACCGATTGCATCTGGTCGCATGCCTGGTATCTGTCTTCCAGCTCCAACGCCCGGAACAGCAGGACTTTTGACAATGTCAAACTGGACCGCTATTTCTGTACGGCGGAACTGAAGGGCAATACGGGAACCACCCAGTGCTCGATCGGAACGACGTGCCATGAGTTTGCCCATACCCTCGGCCTGCCGGACTTCTATGACGCCGACTATGAGACGAACGGCTCGGCGGCCAGCATGTACAGCTTTGACTTGATGTCCAGCGGAAACTACAATGGCAATTCCACCTGTCCTCCCTATCTCACGGCGGAGGAACTGAACATCATCACCTGGCTGGACGCCATCCCTGAGATGCCCTCGTCGGGCACCGTAACCCTTCCGGCCGTCAACCGTCCGGGAGCCGAGTCTTATGCGGCGTACAAGACCCCGACGGACAACACCGGCGAGTATTTCGTGTATGAGGTGCGTGGCGGGCAGCGCTGGGATGCTGCGATTCCGCAAGGCATGATGGTCTATCATGTGGACAGGTCCTCCAACACGGTCAGCGGAAACACCAAGGCTTCCGGGACCTGGGGCATCAACAAGGTGAACAATTACGCCGTGCACCCCTGCTGCTATGTGGTTCCGGCGGTGGATCCGACCCGGACGGAGGTCTATACCGGGGCGATGGGGAGTTTCTTGTTCCCGGGGACCGGTGCGGTGCGTACCTATTCCCCGGTCGCATGGAACGAGAATACCACCGGCTATCAGCTTACGAACATCAGCTACTCCCCGTCCGCCGTCACCTTTGACGTGGTCAGTGACAATGTATCCGGCCTTACCGGAATGGTGACCGATACCGACGGGACTCCGCTCCAGGGAGTGACGATTTCCATTACTGCGGAAGCCCCGGCATCCGCTGCGCCGGCCAAGGCCCCGTCGGCCGGCAGGGCTGTCATCTCCTGGGCGGAAAAACTGTTCACGCCTTCGGCAAAGCGGATGCAGACCATCCGGAAGACGGCTGTCGCCACGCTCGTCACGGATGCCGACGGGTGTTACTCTACCGACCTGGCTGCCGGCACCTATCTGGTTACGGCGTCGCTCAGCGGATATGTGAGCCAGAGCGCGACCGTTACGGTAACCGGCCGCTATGAGAGCCATGATTTCTGCCTGATGCGGGAAGGGGAGGCGCTTCCCTCCACCCTGTATGCCTGGCCGACGGATATGCAGATCGACAAGTATACCGTGGGGTACAGCTCCAATTCCATCATGGCGCAAAACCAGTATCCTGCCGCTCAGATCGCGCGCTATGCAGGAAAGCAGATCAAGGAGATCTCTTTCTATCTCCGCGGAGAAGAAACGACCGCATACGAAGGGGTGGTTGTCGTCATCGACTTTGACGGAGAACGGAAAGCGACGGTTCCGGTGAGCGCGGAAGACCTGCATGTCGGGGACATCACGACAGTGAACCTGAAGGACCAGGAGCTGCTGATTCCGGCGGACAAGGATCTCTATGCCGGCGTCGGCTACAGCAGCGGCGGCTATCTGGACGGCGGATACTATTACTCCTTCCGCTATTTCCCCACGAAGAATCGGGAATGGGCGGTCAACTGGCCGTATTTCGGATTCTATTCGGACTATAACCTGACGAGTACCGGAACGAGGAATGACGCCCGGGCCGTCTATGAGTTCTACCTCGGCATCGGCGACTACGAGGCTCCCGACCTGGGCTACAACGCCATTGCGGATCCCAAGAACGGAAACTACAGCGCGGGCGACGTGTTCGACCTCGTGCTGGTGGAAACGGAAGGGGTGCGCAGGCCGGGTACGGAAGTCACCTGGTATCTGGATGACGAACTTGTCACCGGACCGTCCGTGGTTCTCACGTCCGGAGAGCATCTGGTGGAAGCCCGTTTCGCGACGACGGAAGGCAAAACCAAGGTCATCGAACTGACCCTCGTGGCGCAGTAGCCGTCGTGCTTCCTTCCCATCGGGGCGGACCTTTGCGGGTCCGCCTTTTTTTGCGTATATTTGCAAACTATGCGCAAAAGAACGAATTATTACGGAATAGCGGCCCTGGCGACCGCCCTGCTGGTCCTGACGCAGTGTGCATCGGTACAGGAGGTCGAGATGTCGGCTCCCGCCGCGGCCTCTTTCGAGATATATGCCACTCAGGAATCTACGCGGACCGTCAATGCCGGCCTGTCCACCCAATGGGAGGAAGGAGACCGCTTCAACCTTTACCACGCAACGGCCGGGAAGACGGATTTTGTCTCCGACGGAGCTTTTACGGTGGATGATATCGACACCGGTCATGCCCATGGCACTGTGGCATCTCTTGGCAGCGATGCCTCCGACTGGTACATGGTCTATCCCTACGCTTCAACCGCGACTTCTCCAAAGGCCGTTCCCGTAACGGTCGGCGCCACTGCCTCCGCCGCCCAGGTCCAGGCCGGAGCGGATGACATGGGGCATCTTGCGGGCGAAACCTTCCCGCTTTCCGGCAAGGCCTCCGGTGTCATCGCCGGAACGACGCCCACCATCCCCGTCGCCCCGATCCTTTCGGTCATTGCCGTCAACGTGACCAATCCGGGTGAGGGCGGAACCTTTGTCTCCAGCATCCGTTTCCGTGCGCCCGAAGCCATCGTGGGCTCCTTCAAGGTCGATGTCACCGGCGACAAACCGGTCTTCACCCCGGTCGATGCTTCCGGCGAGGCTGTCCTCGACGTACATGGAGGGGCGCTCCTGAAGAAGGGGGAGAATGCGGTCTTCTACTTGGGAATCAAGCCTTTCGTCGCAGCGGCGGGCTCCACGCTCACCCTGGAGGTGAACGACCAGGTCCGGGTGGTCACCCTCACCCGTGCCAGCGTTTTCGAGGCGGGAAAGATCAAGACGTTGAACGTCACGCTGGACCCTTCCGAACCCGATCCGGAAGGGACCTATTACTTCAAGCGCGTATCGTCCTTCTCGGCAGGCAAACAGTATATTGTCGTGGCTGAGGAGGAAACGGAGGCGGGTGAAACCCTGCTCCGCATGGCCCATGCCCTGCCGGAAGGAACGAAATCCGGACGCCTCGCTGCTGAAGACGTGGAGGAGAAGGACGGGATCATCACCCTTTCCGGCCTGGAGAACGCGTTCACGTTCTATGAAAGCGAGTACGGAACCCTGATCCGCCAGGCCGACGGCCGTTACCTGTACAACAACAATTCCAACGACAACGCCTATGCCGCGACGACCCTTTCGGCCGGATCTTACTGGACGGTCTCCCTTGATGCCTCCGGTCTTGCGTCCATCGTCAACCGCCAGCGCCAGATCAAATACAACGCAGATCCGGACGTCCGTGCCTTCCAGACCCGCAAGATAGAGAACAGCGGATTGTTGCCTTATTTGTACGAGCTTCAGAACAGCGACGAGGCCGTGGAGGCGTTCCTGAAGAACACGGAGCCGGGCATTTACGCCTATGAGGGCTCCGACTGGCTTTATCAGGAAGGCTCCATGCAGCTCAGTGTCCGGACCGGAAACGGGACGACGGCTTTCCGGATTTACGAACCGGCGACCTTCACCGTCCTCCAGATGACCGGCATCCCCGAAGCCATTGCCGTGAAGGACCGCTTCGATCTCCGTCTGGCCCGCTATGTGAAGCAGGCGGCCACCCATTTCTCCGAGTTCTCCGTCCAGGTCGTCGGGATTGCCGACGGGAAGGCCTGGCTGATGGCGGGGAACGGAACAGGATTCATCATTTGCCTCCAGTAGCCATGAAGAGATTGCTTGCTTCCCTCGCGCTCCTTTTGGGCGCCCTCCATATCCTTTCCGCCCTTCCGGCCTATCCCGGCATGATCCGGGTGACCCAGCCGGACGGCAGCGTCATCACCATCCAGGTCCATGGGGACGAATGGTTCCATTATGTCACGGACGAGCTGGGGCAGGTTGTGGCCAGGGATGCGGACGGATTCTTCCGCCCGGCGGAAATGCCGTCGGCAGCCCTTCGCGCCCAGGCCGCCGAGGCACGTCGCGCCGCCCGCCAGATGCAGGCTGAAGGGATGTCCAGGGCTCCTTCCATGGCACAGGGAACCCACCGGATTCCCGTCATCCTGGTCGCTTTCCAGGATACCGGCTTCACGATCGAAGACCCCCGATCGGCTTTCGACGCCCTTCTGAACCAGGAAGGCTATTCCGCAGGCGGCGGCACCGGTTCGGTCCGCGATTTCTACGTGGAGAACTCCCACGGCCTGTACGATCCCATTTTTGATGTCTATGGCCCCTATGTCCTTTCCAAGGACCGCGCTTCCTATGTCGATGATGCCGGAGCCGCCTTGAAGGAAGCCTGCAAGGCGCTGGACGCAGAAATTGACTTCAGCAAGTACGATTCGGACAAGAACGGGTATGTGGACATGACCCTCATGTACTATGCCGGCCACAACCAGGCAGAGACGGGTGACAATACCACCATCTGGCCCCATCAGAGTTCCGTGTACAACGGTCCCCGGCTGGACGGGAAATACCTGGGTACCTATTTCTGTACTTCGGAACTGAAGGGAACGGGCAAAGCGATGTGCGGCATCGGCCCGACCACCCACGAATTCGCCCACTCGCTGGGCCTCCCCGATTTTTACGATACCGATTACGAGACCAATGGAGAAGCCGGCGGCCTGTATTCCTACTCCACGATGTGCGGTGGTTCGTACAACAACAACGGCCGGACGCCTCCGTATTTCAATTCCGAGGAATTGATGATGCTGGGCTGGATGGATGGGCAGACCGGCATCGAGCGGCAGGGTACGCTGACCATCGGCCCGGTCCAGGACCGGATTGCCTACAAGGTTCCGACATCCACCGAGGGGGAATATTTCGTCCTGGAATGCCGGAACAAGACGGGGTGGGACAAGTATCTGCCCGGAGCGGGGCTTCTGGTGTATCACGTGGACAAGAGCAGCCGGCAAGTCACGATTATCCAGACCGGCTGGGACGGGCGGGAACATGAGTATTCCTATCCTGCATCGACCTTGTGGAACTCGTGGAAAAGCACGAACGCCATCAACGAGAACGGATCCCATCCGTGTTTCTACCTTGTTCCGGCCGCCAACCAGAAATCACTGTATTACCACGGTTACGAGTCTTACATTCCGTTCCCGGGAGGCAAGCGGGTGACCAGTTACCTGCCCGTGGACTGGGAAGGCGTGGAATCCGACTTCAAGTTTACGGAAATTGCCCATGACGGCGGCCGGGTGACGTTGAAGGTGACCTATACCACGACCCCGGGCGTCCTGGGCCGGGTGATGAATACCTCCGCCAAGCCTGTCCGTGACGCTACGGTCTCCCTGTATGCGGGAAGCTCGCTGAAAAAGGAAGCGATGACGGGTGCGGATGGAACGTTCTCTTTTGAGGGGGCTGACCTGGCCGATGCGACCTTTACCGTCAAGGTGCGTTGCAACGGCTACGTTTCCGCCGAGGCCGATGTCACCGTGGGCCGTCTCCAGGAGACGCTGAATTTCTACCTGCGCAGGGAGGACGAACCCGAAGAGGTGTCCTTCGCCAAGTATGATTCCGCCGCCGGTGCGGAGGCTTACGGGGTTTCCGGGATTTCCGATTTCGCCGTCGCCATCCTGCTTTCGGGGGACGAAACGGCGCCCTATGCGGGCAAACAGCTGAAAGCCATTTCCTTCCAGCCTGCCGCGGGGGAGGCTTCCACGGTGGAGGCCGCCTACGTCTTCGTCGAAGCCGACGGCCGCCGGAAGTTTACGCAGAAGGTGGAGAATCTCCGGCTGGGCGTGATGAATACGGTCAATGTCGTGGCGCAGGAGTACCTGGTCCCTGCCGGTTCCGCCCTGTACATCGGCTATGCCCTGGTGGGCTGCAGCGAAGCGGCACCGGTGATGGCGCAGGCCTGTACGCAGGAAAAGATGGGTTACTACGGTACCTACAACGGAATCCGTGCCGTCTCCTGGAACGGCATGGAGCAGGCCGGAAAATACCATACCCCCATCCTCTCCGCCGCCGTGGGCGAGCGGGTGCAACCCGAACTGGGCTTCAATTATATCGCCAATCCGGGGAACGGGACCTACAAGGCGGGCGACCGCTTTGAACTGGAACTCGTCCGGTATACGGACGACCCCTATGCTTCTCTCTCGTGGACCTTTGACGGACAGGCCGTACAGGGAGGCTCCGTCACCCTCTCCGCCGGTTCCCATACCGTCGAGGCACATCTGACTTATCCCGACGGATCCTCCGAGGTCATCCGTCTGGTCCTGCAAGCCGAATAACTATGGAAAAAGAAAAGCGAATGTACGAGATTCCGGCCGTCCGCGTGGTCGATACCCGGCTGGAATGGAATTTCCTCCAATCCGGAGGCGAAGGCAACATCGACCCGGGCACGGACGATCCGTGGGGCGAATTCTAAGTTGCACGCGATGGAAAGGATTCTCAGAACCACCTTCGCGGTCTTCGCCGCCCTGGCGCTCCTGACGGGCTGCCGCAACGTGGAGCAGGAGCTTCCGGACGCCCCCGCCGTGAAGACCGTGCGGTTCCGCGCCGGAACCGCTGAAACCCGCACCGCCTTCGCCGAGGCCGTGAACGGGGTTTACCAGACCTTATGGACCGACAACGACAGCGAAGTGCTGCTTTCCCTGAATTACGCCGCCGCCGAGCCTTCCCGGGTGTCCGCATCGGCGGACGGGAAGACGGCGACCTTCGAAGCCTCCTTCGATGCTGCGTCCGCGAAGGCCCCTTATACCTTCTACGCCGTTTCCCCGGCCTCCGCTGCCCGGGCCATCAGCCCGAGCCGGAAGGCCTGGAGCGTGTATATCGCTGCGGAACAGGTGCCTTCGGCCCTGTCCGTGGACGAGGGAGCGCAGCTGCTGGTAGCGAAATCCGCCGCCTCCGCCACCCTTCCCGACGAGGTAGACCTGCATTTCTCGCACCTCACGGCCTATGGACGCATCACGCTCAAGAACCTGGCGCTCGGCGAGGCGCAGGTCCGGAAGGCCGAACTCATCTTCGATGCCCCTGTCGTGGGCGAATGGTACTGGGGCGAGGACGGGACGCTCACTTCCAACGGCGCTTCCCACACCATCACCCTGTCCACGGATGCTTCCGGCGACCTGTGGTTCGCCTGTGCGCCGGTGTCCGTAGGCAATACCGGGATGACCCTGGACCTGTACACCGACAAAGGTAACCTGCGCAAGGAAATCACGTTCCCGGAAGGCCGCTCCTTCACCTCCGGCAAGGTGGCCCGCTTCTCCATCGACATGGCAGGCATCGAGCCGTCGGGCGATTCCGGGATCTATACACTTGTCACGGACTCCTGGCCGTTGATGGAAGGGGATGAAATCATCTTCCTGAATGCCGACGGGAAACAGGCGATGGGCATCCAGGACGGGAACTATCGCTCGGCGGTTACCACCGGCTTCGTCCTTTCCGAGAATCAGGTGGAACTGACCGGTACCAATGTGGCGACGTTCACGGTGGAGGCCGGTACCAGTTCCGGCACCTGGTCTTTCAAGGGGCTGGACGGCTATCTGGCTGCGCCGTCTGCCGACAAGAACCAGTTGTTGACGCAGAATAATAAGGACGGGCACGCTTCCTGGAGCATTTCTTTCGCCGGGAATGGCGATGCGACGGTCAAGGCCATCTCGGGAACACGGAACCTGCTGCGCTACAATGCTTCCAGTCCCCGGTTCTCTTGTTACAGAAGCGGCCAGCAAGCGGTCAGGCTGTACCGGAAAGGGAGTGCGCTTCCTGTGGCGGATGATCCCCTTGCGGCTTCGGATGAATACGGCTGCTACCTGTCGGGCGCAGAGCGGACGTATGTCAAGGGGTCCGATCAGCTCCGCCGGTCTTACGGTGCGGACGGAAAGCTGGTTTTCGCCCTGCTGAACGCCGGGACGAAAGAACAGCTGGTCATCTCCGGTTATGATCCCTCCCTGGTCAAGGGCGACGTGGTCACCGTGACGGTCAGTTGGCGGAAAGGCCTGCATAACGTGCTGAAGGAACAGACCTTCCGGATGAGGGTCATCCGGGAGGATGGTTCGAAGGTGTGGCTGGGCAACGGCTCCGGCCAGGGTTTCATCATTAAAAAGTAAGCAGCCATGAGAAAGCATATCCTACTCGTTTTCGCCGCTTTCCTGTGCGGCTTGCAGATAGTCTCCGCCATCCCGGCCCGGCCGGGCAAGTTTACGGCGACCCAGCCCGACGGGACGAAAATCGTCCTGCAGCTGCATGGTGACGAGTTCGCCCACTGGATGACGGACGCCCTCGGCAGGGTGGTCCGTCAGGAGGAGGACGGGTTCTATCGCGTTGTCTCCGAAGACGAGGCCGTGCGGCTCCGTCGGGGGGCGCCTGCCCGCCGCGCCGCGGCGGCGAGGACCCGCGCCTCCAGGGCCCGTGAACACGTCGCCATCGGCCAGAAGCATTTCCTCGTCATCCTCGTTGAATTCAATGACTTGTCCTTCTCTGTATCGGAAGATCCCCAGGCGGCATTTACGGCGCTTCTGAACGAGAACGGCTATTCCGTGAACGGGGGGACCGGTTCCGCCCGGGACTTCTACAAGGACAATTCCCATGGGGTTTTCGAACCGATCTTTGACGTGTACGGTCCTGTCAAACTGGAGAAGGACTGCAGATACTACGGCGGTAATGATTACCAGGGGAACGACAAGGCCCCCGAAGACGCTGTCATCGAGGGCTGCCAGGCCCTGGACGATGAGGTCGACTTTTCCGTGTATGACAATGATGGAGACGGAAAGGTGGACCTGGTGTTCATGTATTATGCCGGTAAAAACGAGGCGGAAGGCGGTTCTTCCAACACGATCTGGCCCCATCAGTGGGAACTTTCCTCCGCCGGGAAATCCCTGACCCTGGACGATGTAGCGTTTGATTCGTACGCGTGCACCTCCGAACTGTCCGGTTATTCCGGAGATAAGATGTGCGCTATCGGCACCGCCTGCCATGAATTCGGCCACGCGATGGGACTTCCGGACTTCTATGATGTCGATTACTCCACGAACGGCCAGTCGGCGGGCCTTTTCATCTTCTCCACGATGGACAGTGGCAGTTATAACAATGACGGGCGTACGCCGCCGTATTTCAACTTCGAGGAGCGCATCCTGCTCGGATGGCTGGACGAGAGCGCCTACCGGGAATTCCCCAAGTCGGGAAGCTATACCCTGCCTTCGGTGCAGGACAATGTCGCCTACCGTACGCCCACGGACCAGGACGGGGAGTATTTTGTTTACGAATGCCGTGATTCCAACGGCTGGGACGCCGGGTTATCCGCCCATGGCCTCATTGTTTACCATGTTGACAAGTCCGATCGTCTTGTTACGGTCTATGACGCGTACGGCAGCAAGCAAAACGTGGCGGCCAGCAGGCTTTGGAGCCATTGGGATGAGTATAACGCCATCAATGAGAACGGCTCGCATCCCTGCTTCTATATTGTTCCGGCGGCCGACCAGGACAATCTGCTGTTCGGCCATGAACTGTATATGGGCGACTACTATTTCAATGAATCCTACAGTCCCCAGATTCCTTTTCCGGGTTCCGAAAAGGTGACCTCGTACACGCCGGTCAGCTGGAACGGCGAGGAAGGCCCTGTCTCTTTCGGGGAGATTGCCTATGCCAATGACCTGGTAACCCTCCGGGCGACCGTCTCCACCGGCGACCTGGACTATCTCACCATCGCCGATGCCGGTTCCTGGAAGGCCGGCGACCGGTTCACCTTTGATCTGGTTTGCCCGGAGGGGGTCGCTGCACCCGCCTCTGTGGTGTGGTACTATGACGACGAACCGGCCGGGGCTGGTTCCGTGACACTCACGTCCGGCCCGCATACCATCGAGGCCCGTCTGGTTTCCGCAGATGGCCGGCAGGAAGTATTGACCCTTGAAATAACCGTGGAATAGCATGATTGATTGGGACTTGATTCTCCGCCTGTTCCTGGGCGGCGTCATGGGCGGGCTGATCGGCCTGGAGCGCGAGTTCCGCGCGAAGGAAGCCGGTATCCGCACGCACTTCATCGTGGCGCTGGGCAGTGCCCTGTTCATGATTATCTCGCAGTACGCCTTCGGCGACAGCCCGCGTTTTGACGCTTCGCGCGTGGCGGCGCAGGTGGTTTCGGGCATCGGTTTCATCGGTGCCGGCGTGATCATCTTCCAGAAGAATGTCGTCCGCGGCATCACGACGGCGGCTGGTCTGTGGGTGTCCGCCGCCATCGGCCTTGCCTGCGGTGCCGGCATGTTCCCGATTGCCGTTGCGGCGACGCTCCTGACCCTCCTCTGCCTGGAACTGCTGCATTTCTTCCATCTCCGTTACGGGGAGAAGGTCGTGGAAATGACCCTGTCCGCGACGGAAAACCCGGATCTGCTGTCCGTGTTGGATGTCCTGAAGAAGGCGGGAGTCAGCGTGGAGAGCTATTCCATTTTCGAAGGCAAGCTCCATCTGACCCTGCGGCTGCGGCTTCGCAATTATGTCGATACGCTCCGGCTCCTGGTCTCCTCCTTGGAAGGGTACAGGATCGAAGAAATGAATTAGTGTCATGAATACTCTGTTTTATTTTGTTCCAGCCGCCTCCGTGGTGGCGCTCCTGTTCGCCTGGATTTTCTTCCGGCGGATGTACAGGGAAAGTGAAGGTACTCCGACGATGCGCGAAATCGCCCAGTATGTGCGCGAGGGCGCCATGGCGTACCTCAAGCAGCAGTACAAGGTCGTCATCATCGTGTTTGCGGTGCTGGCGGCCCTTTTCGCCGTCCTGGCCTACGGGTTCGGCGTGCAGAACCCCTGGGTTCCGTTCGCCTTCCTGACCGGCGGCTTCTTCTCCGGCCTGGCGGGTTTCGTGGGCATGAAGACGGCGACCTATGCGTCGGCCCGGACGGCCAATGCCACGATGCGCTCGCTCAACGGCGGGCTCCAGCTGGCGTTCCGCAGCGGCGCCGTGATGGGTCTCACGGTCGTGGGACTGGGCCTGCTGGACATTTCCATCTGGTGGATGATCCTGCGGACGTTTGTCCATGAAGCCTCTGACGCCCAGACACTTGTCGTGATTACCACGACGATGCTCACCTTCGGGATGGGTGCATCGACCCAGGCGCTCTTCGCGCGTGTGGGCGGCGGCATCTACACGAAGGCGGCCGACGTGGGCGCCGACATCGTGGGCAAGGTGGAGCAGGACATCCCGGAGGATGACCCGCGTAATCCGGCCACCATCGCGGACAATGTTGGCGATAACGTGGGCGACGTTGCGGGCATGGGTGCGGACCTGTATGAGTCCTACTGCGGTTCCATCCTCGCGACGATGGCGCTGGGCGCCTCGGCCTTTTTCAGCGCCGGGACCGATGTCCAGCTCCGCGCCATCATGGCCCCGATGCTTATCGCGGCCATCGGCGTTGTCCTCTCCATCATCGGCATCTACGCTGTCCGGACCAGGGAAGGAGCTTCGCTGAAGGACCTGCTGAAGTCCCTCAGCGTGGGAACGAACCTCGCCGCCGTCCTCATCGGCCTGCTTACCTTCGGGGTGTTCTTCATGCTTGGTTTCAAGGCCGAAAACGGTCTGCCGGAATGGTGGAGACTGTCCCTGTCGGTGATTTCCGGCCTCGTGGCGGGCGTCATCATCGGCAAGGTCACGGAATACTATACGTCCCATTCCTACAAGCCTACGCAGAAGCTCGCCGAGAGTTCCCAGACCGGTCCTGCGACCGTCATCATCAACGGCGTCGGCCTTGGGATGATTTCCACGGCGGTGCCGGTCGTGACCATCGCGGCCGCCATCCTGCTCGCCTACGGTTTTGCGACGGGCTTCGTGTTCTCCACGGAGACGCTTTCGCTCGGCCTGTACGGCATTTCCATCGCGGCGGTGGGCATGCTTTCCACCCTGGGCATCACCCTTGCCACGGACGCTTACGGCCCGATTGCCGACAATGCGGGCGGCAACGCACAGATGTCCGAACTGGACCCGTCCGTGCGCGAGAAGACCGACATCCTGGATTCGCTGGGCAATACGACGGCCGCGACGGGCAAGGGCTTTGCCATCGGCTCCGCCGCCCTGACCGCCCTGGCCCTGCTGGCCTCCTATATCGAGGAGATCAAGATCGGCCTCGGGCACATCGGCAAGAATGTGCTGGCCTTCGGTGACCGGACCGTCGATACGGTTTCCGCATCGATTACGGATATCGTGGAATACTACGATATCACCCTGATGAATCCGAAGGTGCTGGTGGGCATTTTCATCGGCGCGATGATGGCCTTCCTGTTCTGCGGCCTTACGATGAACGCCGTGGGCCGCGCCGCCGAGAAGATGGTCGTGGAAGTCCGCCGCCAGTTCCGCGAAATCGCGGGCATCCTGGAAGGGAAGCAGCGCCCGGACTACACGTCCTGCGTCCGCATCTCCACCAAGGCGGCCCAGCACGAGATGATCTTCCCGAGCGTCCTCGCCATCGTTGTGCCCATGCTCGTGGGCGTGCTTCTGGGCCCTGCGGGCGTCATCGGTCTCCTTTCCGGCGGCCTTGGCGCCGGCTTCGTCCTCGCCATCTTCCTCGCGAACTCCGGCGGCGCCTGGGACAACGCGAAGAAGTACGTGGAGGAAGGCCACTTCGGCGGCAAGAACTCCGCCTCCCACCACGCCACCGTCGTCGGTGACACCGTGGGCGACCCCTTCAAGGATACCTCCGGTCCGTCCCTCAACATCCTCATCAAGCTCATGTCCATGGTCTCCATCGTCATGGCGGGGCTGACGGTGATGCTGCACTGATAAAGCGCTGACTGTCAGCGATTTGATTACGGAGAGGTGCACCGCGCGGTGCACCTCTCAAACGTTAAAGTCCTATGGCTCAGCCAGATGGTGCTTGAGGGGCATATCGCTTGCCTTTGCGGCGGAAAAACCGTATCTTTGTAAGTTTTTAGCAAGGAATGAAATGAAAGCAAGGCAGGTTCTGGCCTTTATATTGGTGATATTCGGATTGTTGGGAGCGGCGTGGGCTGTTTTCCCGGCGGACGGGATTTCGGTGGGTGCGACAACTGTGCGGTTTGCCTCCTATGAGGGGTACGTCCGCGATGCCCTGGAGGAGAAAGTGGACGTGGACGCCGTACTGGACGCCCTGGAAGACCGTTTCGCCATCCATGAGGATACCCTGTCGTTCTACAGGACCTTCTTCTATGAGAATCCGGACCGGATATATCTTCCGGATGACGATTATACCTTCTTCGATCCGGTGTTCCGCGCTTTTGAGCGGGCCCGGCGGGAAGGAAGGACGGTGCGCATCGCGCACTACGGAGACTCTCAAATCGAGTTGGACCGCATTTCTTCCAACCTGAGGGAAGCCCTGCAGCTCCGCTTTGGAGGAGAAGGGACCGGCATGTTCCCGGCCTTTACTTCAACACCGATGGCTTCCGTCTCCCGGACGACCTCCGGCGGTTTTGTCTCCTACCGGATGGTGGGTGATTCCACGACCAGGCGGGTCCGGCATAACCGGTATGGCGTCCTTGCCCAGATGTCGGGCCTCACCGGCGGCGGCACTGTGAACATCCGGGTGCCCAAGCAAAAGACGACCCTGGACAATGTAAAGCATTTCTCCTCCGTTTCCCTCCTGTACGGCAGGGCCTCCGACGGCTTTTCCGCCCAGGCGGTATCCGATACGATGAAGCCGAAGGCCATCGTCCGGGAGCTGGACGGCATCACTTGGATGACCTGGCAATTCTCCGCCCCCGTGGAAAGAGCCTCCCTCCAACTGAAGGGAAATGCTGAGATTTACGGGGTTGCAACGGACGGGAAAGCCGGTGTCACCGTGGACAACATTCCGCTGCGCGGCAGTACGGGCACCATTCTCACCCGCATCCCGCAGGACCTGATGAAAGCATCCTACGAGCTGGATGACACCCGGCTCATCATCCTGCAGTTCGGCGGTAACTTCGTCCCTTCAGCCCGCTCTGCCAAGTCCATCTCCTATTATATGGACAAAGTGCGGGACCAGATCGCTTACTTCCAGGAGGTGGCTCCCGAGGCAAAGATCCTGTTCATCGGACCTTCCGACATGGGTTCCTTCTCGGGAGGGGAGCGTGGAGGAACCTTCTACCGGCTTCCGGAAGTGGTGGATTCGCTGAAAGCCACGACCCTCCGGTGCGGGGCGGCGTACTGGGACCTGTACCGGATGATGGGCGGACACAATTCCATGGTCCAATGGGTCCGGCACCAGCCCCCCTATGCAGGACCGGACTATATCCATTTCACGACGACGGGCGCCCGGCTGGTAGGAGAAACCCTGTCCCGTTCCCTCCTCACGTATTATGACTTCTATGACCTGCGGAAAACGCTTCCGGCCGCCGCAGTTGAACAGCATATGGTCCGATGAAACGCTTTCTCCTGCTACTGGTCCTCTTGACGGCAGGATGGACCGCCGTCGCCCAGGTCCGCTATCACCGTCGGATTCCCCCGGTGTCCCAGGCCCGTTTTGACCGGAACGCCCTTCAGTTCCCGGGCGGCGCATCGGCCGATTTCGACGCTTTCCTCCGCAAACTGGATACCCTCGTGGTGACCGGCCACGGGGATGTCCGCATCCTGCATATCGGTGGTTCCCATGTCCAGGGCGGCACCTGGACGAATACGCTCCGCAAGAACCTCATGGCCCTGCGGTACGGGATGGACGGAGGCCGGGGCCTCGTCTTCCCCTATGCCGCTGCCGGAACGAACACGCCGTTGGGCTACCAGACCTCCTACACGGGCACCTGGACTTCCAGCCGCTGCCTGAAGCCCGACACAGTCATGGGCCTGACCGGCATGACCGTGACCACCTCCGATACCACGGCGACGGTGTCGCTGGACCTTCTCCCGGAAGGCCGCAAACTGTGGGACCTCCGTTTTACCGTCCGTTCGGCCGATATCCTGGGGTATGGCGACCTGGAGCCCGTCATCTATGCCGGCCGGGACACGGTCCGGGGCTGGCAGGAAGAGGAGTACTGGCACTTTGAACTGCCCCATTACGTGGATTATCTCCGCATCGGCTTCCAGGGTTATCCCGGCCAGTTCACCATCAAGGGCATCTACCTGGACAATCCGGCCAACGGATTGACCGTCAGCGAGGTGGGCGTAAACGGAGCCATGACCTCTTCCTTCCTCAATTGCGAGGATTTCACCCGCGACCTCCTGCGGGTGAAGCCGGACCTGGTGATCTTCTCCATCGGCATCAACGATCTCCAGGGCTCGGATTTCGACGCCCGACGGTTCATTTCCAACTACGGCAAGCTGGTCCAGCTGGTCCGGCATGCCAATCCTCATTGCGCCTTCCTTTTCACCTCCTGCAACGACAGCTGGAAAGGGGGCCGGTCCAATCCTTTCGGCGCCCGTGCCGAGCAGGCTTTCCGGGAGATTGCCGCCGGGAGCGGTGGGGCGCTCTGGGACCTGTATGAAATCATGGGCGGGAGCGGGTCCATGGAGGCCTGGGTCAATGCCAAACTGGCACGGCCGGATCACATCCATTTCACGCCGGAAGGATATACGATCCTCGGAAAC
>Ga0310696_10003741_pt1 | contig 18895 bp, 30 predicted proteins | sample AusTroGonzalo_MG_4_FD_203885 | JGI IMG/M metagenome (GOLD analysis project Ga0310696, IMG submission 203885) | Bovine rumen microbial communities from tropical cattle in Woodstock, Queensland, Australia - Gonzalo_02 (v2) (version 2) | ecosystem: Host-associated > Mammals > Digestive system >...
AGCACGATAAAGCTGATAGTTGTGGAACGGTTAGGATTAACCTACGAGAAGGCCGATGTCCCGGAAACAACTTACGAGGAAATCTGCCACTACCGTTGCATCAACAACTGCAGGGAGTCGATATCGTATTGGCTGGAAACCAACGTCAAGCTTTAGAAAATTACAATTAGCAAGGAAACTACGATTACAGCGAAAAATGCCTCGCATTCGTTGGTTTTCACTCCGGTAACCTCAGAAACAACTAACAGCACTATACAGACCAACACCGAAATGAGCAACGGTGCCATATCTTTGAGGAACTTCCGCATTCGTTTAATGCGGTCGGCACGCTTCATTTTCTTACGGACGTGCTTGTACAGATTGTTGATCTGCTTTTCGTCGAGATAAAAGGACGGCTTTTTCTTCATAGCTGCTACTTGCGGTCTGCGCATTCATAGTGGAACTTCTGCTGCAGAAGCTTCAACTCGTAGTTCAGGCTGTCGATCTGGTGCCTCTGTCGTTCGTTAACGACGCGTAGGCACTTGTTGTTGTCTTCAATAACGTCGCCACGGCAGCCGTTCTCGACCGTAGGCTGAGTACAGCCTACGAACAGGATGCCAAAAATCGAAATAGCTATCAGCTTCTTCATACTCACCACCTAGATGCGCAATAATACGCCAGGTTCTTATAGCTCAACTGTCCGTTCTCCGTGACGACCTCGCGGCCTTTCTCGGTACGCTTGGCCATCTTTCGACACTCCCAGCGGATGGTCTTACCGAAGATGCTGGTACCGAACCAGCAGTAACCGTTCGGCTCCCTTGCGGAGAAGTAGTGTACCAGAGTGTCCTTGGTAGCCGGGTTCCATACCGTGAACTGGTGACAGGTACCGGATTCGGAAAGGCCGTAGCCAGCCAGTAGACAAACGAGAATCAGTAGAGTCTTCATCATAGTAAATTTCGCGCTTAACCGCGCTTTTCCTTCTTGAGTTCCGTAGAAATTCCGGTCAGACGCACGACAACGGATTTTTCGCAATTCCAGCACCGATTCCCGGATTCAACTGGCCGTATTTCATCTGGGTTCTCCTATAGGTTGGTGATGTACTCGATCATACGGTACTTAATTGCTTTTAGCCGTTCCTCGGTCGGAATGTTGATAGCAGGTCCTTCGAAGAAGGCTTCCACTGAATCAGGCAGCAGTTTTTCGAGGCATTCCTTCGCCTTTTCTTGGCGTTCGAGGCTAGTATCGTTATACTTGAACGACGCAAGCAGATTGATCGCATTGTAAGCGGCGTGTAATGAGAATGAATCCGACAGCTGCTGGAGAAACTTGTCCACCATCTCGTCGGTGACGTCATGCCAAGCGACTCCCTTGAGCAATGAAGGCAGTTCGGGATGAGCCTCCCCGCAAAACAGCCAACTAGCGTTTGCCACGCTACTTTCCGTCACATCCGGGTCGTTGAACTTGGTATTGATGGTGTCGTCGCACACGACGTGCAGATACTTCCGCAACCAGTCTCCCCTTGGTGACGGTTCGGTAGCTATTCGATCGGCGAAACGTTTGATGTCCCACTTGGCACCGGTCGGATCCGGTGCGTACTTGTCGAACAGTGCTTGCTGTACTTCTGGCTTTAGCATATATTACCCTTTTCAAAATTACAATCAGCTCCTTGTGCATAAATATAGCAACTATGTCGGTTTCGTGCTATATTTCTGGTTGGAATGTTGACATTACTAAGACTATTTGCTATACTTTAACCGATTCGATGGGGAACCCCATTGTTATTGTTTGCAAGAGCTGTCGAGGAGACTCGGCAGCTTTTGCTGTTTTTAATCAAAACAACAGGGGCATCGTTGACAAAAATCTAACAAAATCTACAAGTAGTAGATAATTGCTGATTTTCTATGGTTTGTTTGAACAAACCATCGCAACGGCATTTTTCCAGGTACTTCTTCACCTTCCACCTAGGAAGGAGTCTTTTCGGAATGAAGTACCTGTATTCGCTATCTCCTGCTAGAACTAACAGGTTCCCTCTTAACACGGTCGAGGTAAGGCGAAATTTAATGTTCTTCGAGCTGTGTATATCGGCATTCTCGGAATGTCCGCATTCCACACAACAAAATTCTTCTTGGGTCTGGCGGTTCCGGTCGTCGATACAGCCGCAGTGGCCACACATCTTTGATGTATACTCGGCCTGTACAATCGATACTAGCAAGCCGTACTTGGGTGCAATATGGATGAACGCGTCCTTCAACGAAGATAGTCCAGTCCTTAGATGCAACCTACCTAGATTGAAACCTTTACTGTCTTCTGAATGGAGCTTGCTTCCTTGGAAACCATCGAGGTTCTCCATAGCGATATGCTTAATGCCCGTTGTTGCGAACTGCTTACAGAGGTTAGCAATAGTCCGCTTGTTGGACTCGTTCAGCTTCGTAGTGATGGCTTCGATGCGTGACTTGTCATTACGAGAAATCTTGAACGCATCGTGTTCTTCGTCCTTCTTGAACCTATCATTATATGCCTTCTGCTTGGCATCGACTTTCAGCAGTGCATCTTCAAGGTCGGCAATCAACGCTTCGTCGTGAGGAATGAACTCACCGTTACTCAAGGCGAACATATTATGTTTGGAATTCACATCAATGCCGATAGTATTATCTTCGGTGATTTCCTCGTTATGCTTGTAACGGTAGCCGTCCCTAGCCAATACGAAGTGGATGTCGTTACCACGAATCACTACGGTATAGAACGTATCCGTCCCGTTGCAGTATCTTGACAATGCACGGTGATATGCTCGGTTGTACTTGAACGGGATGCACATCGTATTCTTGCTACTGCCACGGTATCCGTCATCGAACCAGTCCCAAGACATTTCAATATAATAGTCGAACTTTCCAGTCTCGTTCCTTCTGGCATCTACGATAGGACGCTTGAGGCGGCTTCTGCCACTGAACGTAAGCGACTCGAATGTAATCTTCCCTCGGTTGATGTATTCGGCAAATACGGCCTCTCTCTTGGACAAGGCTAACCGCATAACGCGGTTGAACCCAAACTTGCTGATACAACGGAGGATGGCTCGGTAGAACTTCTGCTTGGGTTCGTCGACGGTAGGAATCTTCGATTCCAGCCAATAAACGGTGTCATCCTTGCCGTATCTAGCAAGCCAAGTAAGCACCTTGGTCAGTTCAGTCTTCTTGGTATGTCTCTCGATGGATTTGAGGTCGCCTACTTGGTGTTCCTTGGTTCTACGCTTGTAAAACGACGGAATCAGTTCGGTAACTTGCTCGAACTCAATCTTCTTGCGTATGGCATCAAACCGAAGCTGGTAAGCTTTCCACACATCCTCGATAGCCTTATTCAAGTAGTGGCCGGACAATCTAGTGGTAAAGATTGGGTTGAAAAATTTGAATGCCTCGAACTTCGTCATATCTTGGAAGCCGAGCATATCCGAGAAGAATACTTCCGATATCTCGTTTCTTACGGCACGGATTTCTTCGGCCCGGTGGATAATTTCGGCTCGTTTGGTGTCGGACAACAGAATAGGATAGAACGCAGCAGAGAAATGCGACTCGAATCTATTGCTTAATGTCCAACAATGCTTGCTCATACAAAAAAGAAATGGCTCGTAAGGAATTTAATGTAGCGTTCAACTCCAAACGAGCCATCGAAATGGTTTCTTATTTAGTACAATGAAGAACGCTACTAATTCATTGTACCTTTATATATCAAGTTTATACATTGTACAAAACTTTTGCGGGTGTTCAACATACTTTTCGGAACTTTTGTAAATTTCAGTAGATTTGTGTAAATTCGAGCTAATTTGCCAACTAGTTGCTAAAATTTGCCAACTAGTTGCTATATTTCATCAAAAATGACGAGAGTAGACTTATGAAATTATTCTACAGTATGCAATGCACTCTGTGCCCGTTTCTTTTGGTATCATCCTTTGTTGCCAAGAGTGACGACATAGATGAAGCTCTTAAAGAGTTGATGGAATCAACCGAGAAAAACAGCCAAGGTGCCTTGTCCGGGGATGTACGGATTCATCGTGTTATTGCTCACGACGACAATAAGTCCGAAAAGCCCAGCGAAGACGAAGTAAGATGGCTTAACGTGGTTTCCCCTCGTTGGGATGTAGAATGGCCTAAGACCGCCGTTTATTATCACTTGTATGGCCGCGTTCGCTACGTCCAAACTAGCGATGGACAGTATGAATGGAAGCTGGGTAACTAAACCCATGTTGGCAGCAAACATTTTATTTAGTATATTTTGGGACAACGAACTATACGGAGGCTTAATGATTGATAAATCACTAATAACCCCAGAACAAATCCTAAATGAAGGTTTCGAGCACAATGCATCAGTTTTAGTGACTCAAAAACATTCGTATAGTGGGTCTTCTTCGTTTTCAGGTTGCAGTGGAACGGTGTTTACACCAGAAGCCGAACAACTACTTAGAAATTGGTCTGCAAACCGCTCAGCATTTAATGTATATGCATATACGGGCGGAAGAACTGCCGACATTTACGTCCAACTAGTAGATGGCCGACCAATTGGTATAAATGGAGAACCGTATGCAAAATTCTATAGCGGTTGTAACCAAGGGGTACACGGGTGTCCTCTATCAGCCACATCTGCTACATCTCTTCCGGTAGGTGCATTTAATATGATGCACGACGAAACTTGCGGATGGCATAGATAAACCAGAAAGACGACCTGATTGGTCGTCTTTTGCATAAACTGGTTAGTATGAATAAAGAGTTACAACGAATTTTACGGAGAAAGGGGTGGCTACCTCTTTCCGATAATCAAGAGTCTTTGCCGACCCCACGCGAACGGGCAATCACAACAAATTCCTCTGGTATATCAGCTAACTCGTTATAAAGCCAGCAAATCTCCGAGTCTTCGGTCTCCGTCGCCGATATATTTTTGGTTTCCGGCACCGGGCGTAAAAGTAAGTTCTCCGCCATATAATGTGTTTCCTACTGTGTAAAAATCTACTCGAACAAACTTAAATTGTCGAGCTAGTTTTGTTGCAATACTACACATTTCGTTCAATTTATTAGGCTTCGGATCGAGAATACTATAATTTGCTGGATACGTTGTATTACTTAACCACCGGACTGGGGTACCATTCAAGTCATAGAAATTCATTCTCGACTCGGTTAAGTGTTTGTCAATTTGATAAAATTTAGGAGTGCCGTTAAAACAAAATATTTTCGTGTCAACTAGTCCATCTATGTATGGTTCTACTAATATTTTACGAGGTATCAACTTATAGTGCAATTCACAAAAGAATTCAGAATAATCATCTTGTAACCAACGACCCAATAAGTCACTAACTCGATGAATAGTTGCTTGTGATTTATCAGTTACACTAATATTATATCCGCTTCCGTGATTACACTTTATCATAATTTTGGGTGGTAGCGAATCCCATTCTATTTGACTCGGATTATTATACACTGCAATCAATGGAATTCCAATATCTTTACCCAAGATTTGCTTATAAAATTTATGAACGGTCACTTTATCGGCGACAAAAGTTTTCATATATGTACTATCATATATCTTTAGCCACTGAATTTTATCAGTAAATGTACGAACGCTCGAAAGGTTAATTTCTCGTCCCGTATTGGTTTTATACTTGTTGATTAAGTCTGGTATTTTACTAACACAAAATTTAGCCCAATCCATAATACCCTCGCTCACATACCTAATTTAAGTTTCAATTTCCGTTCAAATTCAGGAAATGCTTTAAATAAATTTGTGTGGATTTCATCATACGAACTAATTTTGCCCAAAATTCGAGATTGTCCCATACTAGTTTCTTGCGACCCATCTTGAACATACTTATGATATGGCCATACATATGAAAGCCATCGTAAAGTCTTATCTTCAATTATGTTAAAGCAATATTGCCAGCATTCATCAGACCTAGCACTTAAACGCATCATCAACTTTAAATCAAAAAAACGAGAATCTGTAAACGTATGCGCTGGATATAATATACCACCATATCCATTTGCTGGACGGCTATTGGTAATGATACTGCCAGCTCGAACGCCAGAATCTGATATAACCGCTTTAGTAGGATTAAAGCGACCGTTTTCATATCCAATATCATACCAACAGCAGCCAACAATTATATCATTAGGATACTTATTATGATCATTAAGAAACTGCGCATACCACCCATTTGGTCGAATTACATCATCATCAACACATAATATCGTATTATTAGGCCATTTTAAAAGTGTCGGCATTAGTTTCTTATGACTATATAAATTTTCATCACACCACAGCAAGTCAACTATTTTTGCGTTAATCATCGTTCTAAGTTCGAATGGCAAATCCGCCTCTAAGTTAGGAAATTCTGGTTTAGCCAATACAACAACAATACGACAATTAGCCGGACCTGAAATCTGTCGATATATTGAATATACAGCTGGCGCAACCAAATGAATTCGCTTCGGCCACGATGTCATTGATATGATGATGGTATCGTCTAGCATATTATCGCATCTCCAGTAATGTATAGTGTTTTTTTAACAAATCCAAGTAAGCAAAGCCATCGCACACCGACACCTTATTGACACAAATACGACGTATTCCATCACATTCAACTTCATCAGACACCAAATTAAATGTAGTTTGCTGGATTCCATCTAGTTTACTATCACGGCTAGATACCGTCTTCCACAATTCCATATTATATTCACGGTTTTTAGAATAAGCGTAGTTGCGTATAGGGTGTGTAATATGCCCTAAATCTTGTGGTACCCGGAAATAATCAAACCGCATACTATATGCATTATCCTCAAACCCCCAACCAACAAACAAATTGGAAAATCCATTAAATCCTAAGAAATCGGCTCGCCGCATAAAGTTAAACCCACCAAACCCGGTTGGGCATTCTTCTGTCTTAGTAATAATAGGCGTACCATTTTTCAATGTCACTTGACTAATATATTTGAAGCCGATCAATGGTTTCTTAATTTTCTCATATATATCTATCCAAGGCACCTTATTCAAGTGATACATATCATTGTCGGACAATGCAATATATGTACCTTGAGCAAATTTAACACCTATATTAAATAACTGACCTCTAAGAAACGGCAAATCATCGGCTTGCTCAATTACTAGTATTTCTTTGTCATAATCAGAATATACTTGATTTACATTACGGATGGCATCATTCAAACTAACACCACCTCGATTAACAAATATAAACGAAACTAACTCACTCATATTGAAAACATCTCCTCATATTTAAGTTCATCTACTCCAAGATAGTTACGCCAAGACTTTTCCGATACTATACGACACGGTGCGCCCAACCAACGCACCATTCGTGCTTGTTCTTGCATTGCAACCTCATAGTAATAATGAATATTTAACAATATTCGACTTCTTAAAATCATCGAATCTAAATCGTTAAAGTTGTTAGTTATTACTTCGACACGATATTTACGGCATAATGCGTCAAGCAAAACCCGCCTATGGTTATTTATACAGCCATAAAACAGAACATCAATATCCTTTGATACTCGCGGAAATAGACTCCAATTCTTATACGGTTTCAGTATATGTAGCTCAGTATCTGGTCGGATAGCTTTAATTGCCCTGAAGTTCATTTCGTCGTAGTCCCATACTTCGTCGGCTTCCTTCAAGAACTTATACATCCATATATTCATAAAGGTACGCTGTTTTGCCAACAAAGGTTCTTGGTTGAACGCGATCACTTTGTCATACTGCTTCTTAAAGTCAGCTACTGTACGCCTTTGACTAGTTTCGTGAACTCCACAAACAATGATTGAGTTCGATGTATCATCTTTGAACTCATTTTTTAATGAGTCGATAGTATCATTAAATGCTGGGTGCGGCGAATAAAAATGCATAACTAATTCCTATTCCGTATATTTCTATCCCAAATCTTCTTCAATTCCGGGAAAACCATCCACAGCGTATTCCACATAGATGAAATCTGACCCCACTGACCACCCATAATTCGACCCATAGCGACATCTTGATTACGAGCTTGCATATGCAAGACCGAATAAGCATCGACCGCTCTATATCGAGTTCCCTTCAGAACGTGCAACAGTCGCATAAATTCGTCATCCATATCCTCAAAGAACTTACGACCAAAAGTCTCATCCAACGGATAAAGCGAATTGGGCGGATAAAGCGCAACGCCATATCGAACATTGTCGATACAGCCGTTACTCGTTACACTGGGTAAAACGTGGTTATACCCATAGATAACTCGGTCTGGATCCTTGGTATGGATATCCCAAAGCGTAGTCAGGAAATTGTCCTTCGCCGGAGAATCGTCGTCGACCGTGATAATAGGAACATCTGGGTAAACACGAGCCACTGGGAAGTATTTTTTGTAAGCCTTAGTATTCGCGCCAGTCCACATCAACTCAGCGTTCGGTGCGGATTTCATAAGCTTAACCAGTTCGTCGGGTAGCTCAGCTTCCTTCGTCGGAAACTCGTCTGTACTAAGCACCAAGATAACCTTGAAATTACACACCTTGGATTGCTTTAAAAAACTAAAAAGAGTTAATCGAAGGATTTCGCTATTGATGCGACCCTTCCACGAAGTCATTGCAATTATGCAGTCTAGTTTTTCGCTCATATATCCTAGTTTATAGATCAATAAAGCGATTGTCAATCAAATACTGAGCAAATGGCCAAGCACGACCATATTGTGTAAAGAAATACTTTATGTATTTACATTCAACCAAGTCTTTTACGTCTTTAGTATGAGTGAATACATAGCAAGGAAAATAAGTTCCTTTTTGCTTAACAATTTCGGAAAACAATAACACCTTGCCAATCGACATAGCGGCTGGCCGATAATCACTATCTTCCGAAATAATAAAAACTGGCTGATATTTCGTGGCGAACATCCGCTTTACACGGACTATGTATTTATCTACTGCATATATGCCCGGCTTATCCGTGAATACATCAACCCCATCAATCCGAGGCGACTTGGCTCTCCAATCTAGCTTAATATGTGGATAAATAACTCGAACACAGCCGTCAATTTCGATTACTGGCTCTGACCAGAAATCCGATATCAGTTTAATCTTACGGAAGTCAATGTCTGGCAGCCGAGTAACAAGATTAGCCATCGATTCATAATCTATTAGCGACCAAATAAATGGGTTCGTGTACTGATGATTAGTCAGCTTATATATGAATCCACCGCTACAATGGTTGACTATGTAAGTATTAGGTACACCACTACTCATACCCCCAAGTTTATAAGACGCTAGTCGTCCTCGTCCCTGACGACGATGTCCTCGCCGACCGAGTAGAGTTCCTTCAGGTTCTTCAGCTTGGTGCAAGTTTCGTCATACAGCTGGCAGAACGCCATCGCGTAGCCGATAACAGCGACAATACGAGGTATGCCACCTTCGGCGTACCAGCAGAACGGTTCCGAACACAGCTTGTCATTTGTCGGGTGTCTCATATAAGCCCTGAACTTGTCTCTCTTCGGCGTATAGGTGATATGGCAGTCGATGCAGATGTTCCTCACGCCGGAATCCACCATAAGCTCCACCGATATGGGTTCGCTCTCGCTCGGAACGATGGTCGTACGCCTAGTCGTGATCTTGTACTTCTCGCCGACAAGCGGTGCCAGAATGTCGGCAATGGGTGTCAGCCTGTCCTCGGACTCCTTGATACGGGCCTCCTTCTTGGCCAGACTGTCTTGGTTCTTCAGCCTTCTGGCGTGTTTCGAGTTGATCTCGCGGAAGGCGTCCATAACCGAGTCCAGAGCCTCTTCCGGGATGTGCTGCACCCACCGGTGGTAGTAATCGGCAATGTTCTTGAAATCAGGGTACTGTTCGCCGATCTTGTCGCGTGCCTTTATGAAGCAGCGGAACTCTTTGCCGAACATAAGGTCGTATTTGTCGTTACCGTCCTTGTCCTTCCCGGCCTGATGAAGCGAGATACCCCATTTCGGGTCGTTCGCGTAGGTCTCGCGGAAGTCCGGGCTGACCATACCGAACTCGAAGCGTCCACCCTCGTAGAGGCTATCGTACACTATAACGCATTCCAGATTGTTCACGTCGCACTTGATTCCGGTGAACAAGATGGCGTCGAGTAAAAGGTAATCTTGCTGGTAGTTGTTGTGGTAGGCTGTCCATTCGTGACGCTGTACCCACGGCTTCTTGCCGAGGAAAAGGTCGTGCTTCTTGGCGTATGCCTCTAGGTCGGCAACGAGCGACGAGGCGTATGCCTTGCGGAAGTTCTTTGCCGGTTCGGTGATGGTTTCTGCTTCTTTTTCTGTACTCATATACCCAAATATAACAAATATTTTAGGTATTGACAATATCGAAAATGAAAATTATATTTCTCATAGTCGTTCAACATTGCTATATTTCAGAATATGGATAACAACTACTACAAATACACTAAACGCCACCTCAAGATCGTCCAGAACGGACATACTATCTTCGACCGGGATGTATATGTTTGCCTAGAACACACTAATTACGTCAACTACGAGTCGCCGTACTATTACTATTCCGATAGGAACAAGCGTGTACTCAAGGTCAAATACAACGAAGATGACAAGGAACTGAGCTTCATCAACCTCGGTCTCGGCGACACTTTCTTCGTAACCGTTCCCAAGTAGCCTATTAGTGCCACCTAGTGGATGTCGTATCCGCAGTGCGGGCAAATTCCGTACGGAACGCCTTCCTCGCCGCACTTAGGACAAGTCGTGGTTTCCTCGTGTCCGTTCCAGCCGTACTCGCACTCGCCGATTTCGGTAATTTCGGATTCCTTGACCTTGATGGACGGAACTAACCGGACATCGGTCGTCGTCACAATCTTTTCAGTGACCTTGAATATCTGCACTGCAGTAGCCTCGTTCATACTCCAAGTGCCTCGGTCAATTTCCAATGCCAGAGTATTGTGAAGGAACTCCAGCAAGGTTTTCTTGTCTGCATAGCCCTGAACAGCGTCTTCCGGTCTCTGCGACCAGCCGTAATCGCTCGGAATGCCACGACGGGCCATTCTGCTGAACCAGAAGTAGAGGTCTCCAGTCCCGCTTTCGTTCTTGCTGGCCGGAATCATCGCATAATAGTATTCGTTTTTTGTAGTAGTCGTATTTGCCATATCAGCAAGTTAGTAAATACCAATTCTAGTGACAAATTCGAAATCCTCCCCTTAGAAGAAACGGTTAGTGCCTTGGCGAAATCCCCAAGGTAGACAGCTTGACTGGCGTCATATCGTCCTTGCGCTTCCTATTGGGGTCGATGCACTGTGACAGATACTCGCACACCGGACGGATGATTTCGACTTGTCTGTCCGAGAAAATGAACTTCTTGTTGACGACCTTCCAGTACCATTCCATCAGACCGTTGCCGTTTTCCTCCGACGTGGCAGCCCAGTCGGCACACATCTCGTACAGATAAGTATCTTCCATCCCCGTGCAGTCGTTGCCGTCGGACGCGTAGTCGCCGTCGCTCCAGTATTCGCAGTGGTGCTTGTTCGTCTTTATGTGTTCCATAACCACGTTATGGATAGCCATCTTCTCCTTGTCGGAGAGCGGTCCCGGAATGTACCTGAACGCTTGGCGAACCAGATTCTTGAGTTTCAGCTTGTCCTTGTCGTGGTTCATTACCCGGCACATATCGATATCCGTCTTAGGTATCAGATCGACATATACGGTTTCCACATAGAAGTGTTTGACTCGCTCGATGTGAGCCTTTATCCGCCTTCTATACTTGAACGCATACTTGATTATCTGTAAAAGTCGCAACATCTTCAGCTTCATATTTTGACATACTCCCACGACTAGTGTGGCGGGAAGTGTTGGGACATCTGGAAACCAACCGGCAACGATAAACCGTTATACCTATATTTCTCGTAGGTCAGTCTTCGTTGGAAGTCTCGTCTTCTTCCGGTTCTTCCTCGTACCAGTGGACTCCGATATTCTCTTCCTTGTATTCGAGGAACGGCCATCCGAAACGGTCTTCGCAGTGGAACTCGTCGAAGTCAGGACCGTAGTCGGGCAAGTACACGAACTTGGAATACCTACCCTTGTGTTCCACCTCTTTGTCGTTGATGATGGAAGTGTAGGTGTATTCGAAATTCGTGAGCAGTTCCGGACAATTCTTCTCCACCCATTCGCGATTAGCCGATACCAGATAGTTCTGGCTCATATCGACGAAACCACAGCGGACACAGAGCTTGTTTTCCTTTACCCATTCCTCATTTTGGAACGTCTGGTCGATGTCGTTTCCTAGCCACTTGCGGAAGTTCTCGGTCGGAGGATAGTCTTGTCCGTACATCCAGTTGTTCACAATAAGTGAGGCCAAGAAGATGACACCGACCGCGAGTAGCGGTCGGGTACCCTTTAGGGTGGCATAGGAATGGCCGCAAACTAGTTGAAAATATAACAAAATATTTTGTCGAATGTATAAACTTTCTTGTATATCGGAATTATTGGCGTTCTTTCGGTATAGGATAGGATTTTAGATGCCCTGTAGATGCTGAACGCCAAAATAAGTGTCTACGGGGCATTGCTCGTTTTATGGTGATTAGTTATAACGCAGTTCTCAGATTTCCTAATACGGATACCGAATCGAGATACAAGGAAGTTCTCGACGTAGAGAAGGATTGCTATAACTATCTTAGCCAGTTGTTCGATAGAATAGACTTTAAGCACCATCGATTAAGTCGATATGATGTGCAGTCGACATACTACAAGGAATTGAGGGAGAAATTTCCGTTATTAAGCAGCCAGATGGTTCTGAAGGCTATATTAGAAGCTGTAGGCAACTGGACTACTTGTATAGCGAACGAAAAGGATAAATTCGAGCCACCTATAAAGAAGAACTTGTCTATGGTTCTTGATAAACGGTTGTACAATAAGTTAACAAGCAACTCGGTTGATTTGACAGTACCCGGTTTCAATCGAGTCCATTGTACCGTTGATTCCTACAAACAACTAGACAAGTTATTTTATTTATACAAACCACAAAGCTGCAATGTGTTCTATCGACGCGGCCAGTTCTACTTAACTATCCAGTTCGATGTATCGGAAATGGAACACATCGAAGGCGAAGCAATCGGCGTAGACCGGGGCATCCGCCGTATTGTGACTTGCTCCGACGGCACTGGTTGGATCAACCGTGAATTTAATAAAAAACGAAGAAAACTACGCTATCTCCGTAGATGTCTAAAGGCGAAGAACACCAAGTCGGCTAAGCGACACTTGAAGAAACTATCGCATACCGAACGGAACCGTTCGAAGAACGAAGTGCATCGTGTGGTTAATTGGCTTCTTGCCAAGGACTATACGACTTATGTACTAGAAGATTTAAGCAAAATCAAAAAATCGACTTCCAAGAAGACCATCAAGGTAGATGGGCAGAAAAAGGAAGTCAAGAGAACGAAGCACAATAACCGGTTTGGGCAGATTCCTCTAAAGGAAATCCAGACTACGTTAGAGTACAAGGCACCACTTCTAGGGAAGGAAGTGGTAACAGTTGAACCAGCTTATACTTCCCGACTCGACTACCGAGGCTTGCCTGAAGGCAAACGGCTGGGTACTCGTTATTATGCTTCAGATGGAGAGTTACTTGATGCCGATGGTAATGGCGCGTGTAACATTGTTCTCCGTCACCGCCCCGACTCAATCGTAGTCAAGCCGACCTACGGCTCTATGGTATTTTCGGGCAGGCCGATGTCAACCGGCCAATCGTGGTTGCGACTGGCTCAAACGGTCGCAACTACAAGCTCACCGCCTCTGTGCGGTGCGTAGTTGACCGAGAAATAGATGATACCGCTGTCCATACGGTTGAAGTCTTGAATCACGGCGTCCGGCAAGTCGGAATCGAACAAGTGTTCGGATCCGAACAACTTGTCAAGCTCGTATAGCACGTTCTGAGGGGTGTACAGCCTAGAAAGCAGCTCCATAGAGAACTTCGTTCCAGTCCGCGTATCGCGGATGACGTTGCGCTCCGGCTCGTACGACTTGTCGAGAGCGATTTCGAGAATCCCCTCCCACTTGTCGATAAGGGGTTTGAGCATTTCCGGTGTAATCATATCTACCTCACGGTTATTTCGTCGCGCCAGCCTTGTATACCGATCGTGAACGGCGGCTCGCATTTGCGACTAAGGACATTGAGGTCGGCCAGCTGGATAACCATATTGACGTTGAAACTTCCGTTCTTGGTTATGGTGCTGCCGTAATCCCCGATTTTGTCGCGATCTGGTTCTGTTTCGTACGTACCAAATATAGTAATATACTCGTCTGTGTTCTTGGTGACTTCCCTAATCGAGATGTTCGTCTGGAACTCTTGATTGAACGGCGCGTAGATGCACAACTTGGTGGCCTTGTGGAGTATGAAGTCGATTGCCGCCTTGCGTGTCTCGTCTTCGGGGCAGATTCGTGCAGCCTTCTTCTCGTTGAGGGTCGACTGGGCATACTGCTTCGCTTGGTCGAGATAACCCATAATACGAGTCAGGTCTTTCTCGGTCAATTTATCATTGGCTTTGATAAGCGAATCGTTAAAGACGCACGGGTTAAAAATGTCGAATATTTTCATGTTACACCTTTCCTTCGACCCATTTAATCGTCCATTTCATAGGAAATCTCCTTGTTTCCTACAGTATAGCAATAAGAAGTTTGAATTGCTATATTTGATAAAAAGGGATCGGATTATGAAAACCACCATTACGTTTTTCGCATTGACCGCCGAACAGCTCGTCGACAACGAGTGGAAACAAGTGTACTATATGTACGAAAATACCGTCGTATACGAGGCCGAACACGCTAAACGGTTCGATACCTTGGACGATGCAAGGGAATTCCACACCGGTATCAAGCCTAGCAAGTACACCAAGAACGAGCAAATCCAGAAAATCCAGCTCACCATCGACGTAAAGGAAACCTTTAGCGTCGGTACCGTGGACACGTTCACCAAGATCAAGCAGATGCTGGCCAAAGGCGGCTTCCGCAAGGACTATACGACCAAGGAGGCCGAACGCTCGCTCTTGTGCTGCATCGGTTATGCCGCTTGCAAGTGCTGGAACGAGGAATGGACTGTAAAGTTCATCAAGGAAGTCGCCGACGCAGTCGATTTCCTCGACGACGAAGAAGTCCTCAACTACATCCGCGAGAAAGAAGGTGACTGATGTTTTCCGGCTGTGACATCTTTGTGAGCGGTTTCGCCCGTAAGAGCGCAATGGACAAGTTCGGCTGGATCGGCTACTGCAGCACTGACTTCAGTTGCGGACTTATCGATGCGCTCGAATTCATCGACTCGAAGCGGAATGTTTGCAAACTTACCGAACTGAGCCTTCTTATAAAATACTTCGCATCTTACCGGGGCGTCAAGTACGACTTGTCGAAAAAGGACGACTACGAACAGCTCCGCTACACTCTCATAGCCGACTACTACTCTCACGAATGGGGACCCAAATGAATATCGACACCCTAGAAACCATCAAGCTGAACGCAAAGACCGGAAGGTACTTGTTCATTCTGGACACTGTAAACGAACTGACCAATGAGCAGATCGAAGAGGCCATCGGAAACAACTTCCGCCTACTCCGAGTAAGTCTGATAGACGAGGCTAAAAAAATCATTGTCAAGCTGAACAAGGAAATCCCTGACGACAAGGCCAATGACATATGTGTTATCATTAACCGTCCGGATATGCTCAGAACACCGGAAAGCCTCAAGATGTCACACGGGTTGAATGTGCCGAGGTACGGCTATAGAGCCGACACCTGTGAACCGGTCGTAATCGACCCGAAACAGCCTACCGACTCGTACATATTCGTAGCTCCCCAAGACTGGCCTAAGTACAAGGAATTCATAGGTACATTGATGCGCATAGGAACCAGACTGAATATGATTATTTTGCGCGGCGTTCCTTACGCTTTGTGCCAGCAGATCCAGATGGCATCCCCGGAACAGTCACGTCGATAACTGCGAGGTTCCTATCGAAACTTGGGTTATTCGTAAAGCGGCAAGCATTCACCCGGTAGCCCAACCGTTCCAAGAAATCCTTGATGTGGTTGAGCGTAGTCTGTGAATGTCTCGGCAGCTTCGCCAGATACTCAAGGTGGTTGTCCCCAACCACGGCCATACCCTTCAAATAATCCAGAATCTGGCGAACTATCGGCCTTTCGGCCGGTTTCAGATGGTTCCAGTAGAACCGTGTCGTGTTGTGGGCATCTTTAAGCTGTGATGCAGTCAGTACCAAGAAATCTAGCATTATCGGCGTTCCTTCAAATATTTAGTGTTGACCTTGCGCTCTTCCGCTGTCTTCAGCGGACAACGTACCGGACGCCCGAATTCGGTAAAATCCATACCCATATATTGCTGTTCGTACACAAGCTTGTTGTGAGATGTCTTCCTAGGCGCGTATGAAGACGTATCGATGTTGAAGTTGCCTAACGCGCAGTAACGGCGGTATGGATGCTTGCCACCCTTCTTTTCATCCACCTTCACTTCCTTGAAATGCTCACAGCCGTCACATCCCGGCATACCAGTCATAGCCATAGCTACCTCTGGATTTCGCTACAGCGAGCCGGTTCGCCCTTGCTGTTGTAGTACACTGTAAAGCCATTCTTGGATTCGGACTGCCAATAACGCAGATATGCGATATTTGTCGACTTGTCGCAGAAGATGGAGAAGTCTTCACGAGCATCGATATCCACCATCTTGTAGATGCGACCTTTGTCGTTCCAGTTCTCTGCATGGTCTTCGCAACCGACAATAGCCATTGCGGCCAACATAATCAACAAATATTTCATTTTTACCTCGCGTTTTTTGGTCTGTTGTCCAAAGTTTTTTTGCTGACCGGCTTCTCGCGAATAGCCCAGTGGGTGAACGCGTCGGAACAGTCGTCATTCATTTTGTGTTTTCGGCAATAGCTACGAGCCGGACACTCGTTACAATCGTCGTTGCCCATCACCCGGATAAGCTGCCGGATATGTTTTTCGTCTTTTGCGAATGCTTGTAGGTAATTCATACTCGAAATATAGCAACTTTAGTCCAATATTGCTATATTTTGGCTATGAAATACAAAGTTACCTACGAACGAACGATGGAAATCGAGGCCGGTTCCGAGGAAGAGGCCATCCACAAGGCAATCGTTGAAGTTAGCGAGAACTGCGCCGACAGTATCGACTACAGTGTGAAGTGCTTGGAAAAGAAGCGCAAATCGTCGAAACGACCGAGACCAATCCTACTTCCCCCAACCGAGGCCGAAGTCGACAAGATCGAGAAGTTCCTCACCGACAACGGCTACACGAGCGTCCAGCGAGACAACGGACGAATCAGCGGCTGGCTGGAGGCATTCGAGGTTGAAGTCGTTCTGGACACCCTCGACTTCCGTTTCTGGTGCCATACCAACGGCGAACTACCGAACTGCCCGGAACGCAGCACCGGCATCCACGACAAGGGAACCGACTCCTTGAATTTCTTGCTGAAATTCATCAAGGCGCGTACGGACGAATGGAACGAAAAACAGAAGGTCAAACTGAAATAGCTACTTCCAGAGCTTGTTGACGGCTACCGAACGCTTCGGGTCGACATTCTTGCCCCATGATCGCATCTGCCCACGGTAGTCGTTACCGTTCTTCTTGATCCACTTGAGACAGTCAGAATATTCCTCGAACCGAACCAGCGGACGGTCCGACTTTCCGTATACACACCAGTAGCCGTCAGTCTCGTCGACAACGAAACACCCGGTCGGCTGCCTACGGTCGAAGATGACTTGGTCTTCTTCGTCGCCGTAATGGTAGAACTCGTTGCCAGTGCCTATGAACACGACACTGGAATCGCCGTACTTCAGCTTGTGGAACCGATACGACGGCGACGGGGCGTCGTCTATGGGGAACGCGAACAGATAGTCGCCATATTCCTTTCCGGCGGTAGAACCGGCGTTAGAATAGGCAAGGCTGCCGATCTCGTCGCCGTACTGGAACCCTTCCCTCCAGATGTCCCACGCATAGTCGGAATTGTGGACAAGCCAGCCGTTCACGACTGTGTGGTTGAAGTCCAGAGTGATCTGGTCTAGGCGGTTATACTCTTCCGAATTGTAGATGACCTTGCAAGCGGTCTGCGGATATGAATTGACAATCGTGTAGATGTCCTCGGCGACGAAGTCGTACGTGTCGTAATCCTTATAAGTGCTGGCGATTCCGTCTGGGTCGAACGCCGCGATATCGTCGACAATCTCGACGACCAAGTGAGGATTTTCGAAGAGAGTGTCAAGCGCGTCAAGTGCGCTCTCGTAGGGGTGCTTCTCGTGCCAGACAGCGTTGAACTTATCAGTATAGGGGGATCCGTCCTTCTCAATCGACTTCGACTTCTTGTACGCCTTGCGGAGATACATCGTAGGCTCGCTCAGCGACTCGTAGGCGGCTGAGGCGGCTTCAACCAGCGGAGACTTCGGCAAGTTGGACAGATACTCTTTGAACTGGTTCATAGGTCGAAAATATCGATTCTTCTAATGGCAGTTTATCAGTTACATTGCTATATTTATGTACAAGGAGATGGCAATTCTTCTCACTTACTAAAGATGGGTGAGATTCCGTGCCCGTATTTTTATGAAAACATATACAGGAAACGAACTTATAAAGGTGGCGAAGTATCGCCAGTCGGCGCAGGAATTCCTCGGCCAGCTCGAAGCAAAGGGGTTCACCGTCGAAACAGTGACCGTCGAAGACAGCACGGCTACTTTCCACTACAAGGCCGAACAAGACGGCCAGACCGTCTATGCTGACATCCTTGTCAAGAGTAGCAAGGGTGAAATCGGTGCCAAGGCAAAATGCGGGTCCCGTTCCCATAAATACGAGTTCGAAAGGACGTACTATTCCAGCGAACGGTCAGATTTTTTCAAATGGATCGACTGCGTAACTAAGCTCA
>Ga0310696_10003742_pt1 | contig 18895 bp, 18 predicted proteins | sample AusTroGonzalo_MG_4_FD_203885 | JGI IMG/M metagenome (GOLD analysis project Ga0310696, IMG submission 203885) | Bovine rumen microbial communities from tropical cattle in Woodstock, Queensland, Australia - Gonzalo_02 (v2) (version 2) | ecosystem: Host-associated > Mammals > Digestive system >...
GGTCGTTGATGACGAACTTGCCCGTACCGGGTACTACATAAACACGAGCGACAGCTGATTTACGTCTTCCAAGGGCGTGTTTCTGTTCCATGTGCTCTGTTTAGATTTCGTTAAACTTAATGGTTTTAGGGTTCTGTGCCTGCTGCTTGTGCTCCGGACCTGCATAGATGTACAGGTTGTTGATGAGCTTGTTGCCCAGACGGGTTTTGGGCAGCATACCGCGCACAGACATGCGGATGAGTTCCTCGGGTCTTGAAGCAAGGATTTCGCGGGGCGTGGTGAAACGCTGGCCACCCGGATAACCGGTGTAGCGGGTGTAAACGCGGTCGGTCATCTTTTTGCCGGTGAGACGGATCTTTTCGGCATTTACGATGATGACGTTGTCGCCACAATCCACGTGCGGGGTGTAGCCGGGCTTGTTCTTACCACGAAGCACCAGGGCTACGCGGGAAGCCAGGCGACCGAGCGCGATGTCGGTTGCATCAATGACGAGCCACTCCTTGTTCACAGTTGCCGCATTCAGGGAAACTGTTTTGTAGCTAAGTGTGTCCACTGTCTTGATAATTAATGGTTTAACATAAATGTTGCGATCCCCCTACAATCAGAGGGACCGCAAAGGTAGGAAATATTTGTGAAAATACCAAATATTACCGCCCCATTCCCCGCAACGCGCCATCCCTCAAAAACGCCCCTTTTTGACCGATGCCACGTCGTCGTGACCTGCCAACCCTCAAAATCGGCCTAAAATGCGGGATGCGGCGTAACAATTACCCCTTTTGTTCAACTGTCAGAACAAAACCAGAGTTCATAATCATTGCTCTAAGTTTCAAACTGCGAGGCTGACCTGTAGTATTTGGCTCAACCTTAAATTTCATTGAACGGAAATGGTTTTTGACAGTTATTGTAAGCCATTTATACTGATACGTTGTCTCTTGATTGTCCTCATCTGATGATACAACTATAACTTCGGGGGATGCATAGAGGGGTGGTAAAACTATAATTTCGGAAGTGCCATCGAATATAATTAAAGTGTATGCGTCCCCATCGACATACTCCGGCTCCACTGTTTTCTCTCCTCCCTCTTTTTCGAATGTTACATTAGTAGGCCACCCCAAATTATCGCGACGGCAGCTGGTTAAAAGCAGAATGCTTATAAAAGTCAAAATTGTGATAATGGTTGGACGTTTCATAGGAAAAGAATTATGGATGAGAATACTATGCAACTACTTCCCGCTATACCGGCCGGCGAAGAGGACGGCGCCGGTGCTGGATTCGGTGATCATGTAGAGGAAAGGGTGGTTGGCATGGAATACAACGTGGTCAACTGGACCCACTGCGTTTTTCATCATGCCGGCGCTGGAGACTACCGCCGCCTCTGAACCTTCTTCGTCAACTTTGATCACGGCATCTTGCTGTACAAAGCTAAGGTACGCGGCATAGTCCGACATTGCTTTGAAATCGGCCTTTCCAGAATCGAATGAACTTGGCATGCCCATCTCCGAGAGGATATCGTTGAGTTTTATGTGATACGTGGTCTCGAAGCGGGGCAGCCAGAGGTCCACTTCGCTGTTGGACATGTATCTGACGGCGTCTAAACCTATGGACTTGAGGTTCTTGATGACATCGGCCGTGGTGAAGCCTTCCAGCGGAAGGAGAACGGTCATGGAGAAGGCTCCGTTGCCGTAGGGCATTTTGACGGCGTGGAAAGTTTTATCCGACATATAGCCGTACTTTTTGGTCTGCTTCATCATGGGCACCTGCTTCTTTGCGCCGGATTCGTCGGTGAAGGTCTCCTGGGATGTGGCCGATTTTTGGAACTTCTCCTTCCACTGGCTCTTGAAGTACATGGCGTTTATGAGGATAGCCAGCAGGTTGGGATTAACTTCGTCCAGAATCTTGGGAACCAGGCCGTTGGTGTGCTTGGAGCACCAGCCGTTGATGGCCTGCAATGATGCTACGCCGTCGGAGAAATCAAGGTTGGACACCTCGGCCTTATAGTATTGCTTGACAGTGCTCTTGTAAGTGTCCAGAAGTGGCCAGCCGTCGTCCACGAAGATTGCGTTGGCAATAGTGAGGGTGGTCTTCTTGTCCAGGGCCGGAAGCTGCTCAAGCATGGACAGGCAGAATTCATTCACATCGTCCACCTCGCCTTTGCCGTAACCCAGCACGGAGCAAATCTCATCGGCCGTCTGACCCTGAGCCCCGTCCAGAATCATCCCCAGAAGGAACTGCATGCTCAAGGGAGAAATGATATAGTCCTTGTCGGTGGCCTTATTGATTTGCTCGATGTAGTTCAGGTTGAAAGCCTCACCCTTCTGTACAATTTCGGCCGATTTTGTTGTAAGATCCAGAGCCTTATATGGGTTGTTTGCCGGGTCGTCAACTTTTTCGCAAGCGACTAGCGCACAAACAATAGCGATGATTCCAGGTTTACGCATAGCTTCAGTGTTTTACTATATATAGATGCAATAATTGGGCAAAACGTTGCCTTGTCTTTTACCACGTTGACAACCGCAGGCTCGTAGAATGGCGATTCTGTGTCAACGTGGTTACGGAAAAATTTCGTATCTTCGCTGAGATAATATATTGTAGCATGAAACCTATTGATACAGAGAAGGCCCCGGCGGCTATTGGGCCTTACAGCCAGGCTATTGACAGCGGCGTTGGAATTGTTTTCGTTTCGGGACAGCTTCCCATTGATCCGGCTACCGGCGCGTTCCCGGAGGGCGGCATCAAAGATCAGACACGCCAGAGCCTTACCAACGCGAAGGCCATACTTGAGGCTGCCGGACTTGGCCTTTCCAACGTGGTAAAGACCACGGTCTTTTTGGCCGATATGGGAGACTTTGCGGCGATGAACGAGGTTTACGCCCAGTTCTTCTCGGCACCCTTCCCGGCCCGCAGCGCAGTGGCGGTAAAGACGCTCCCCAAGGGCGCCTTAGTAGAGGTCGAGTGCATCGCGGCCCGGTGACGTAAACCTGCGTTATTGCATCTCCCTTAGCCGTACATCCGTGTCGGGAAGGAGTTCCGGCAGGGCTGCCAGGTCGGTCTGGGAGAAGTGGTAAGGGATCAGCACTTTGGGCTTGATTACTTTGGCTGCATTGACGCACTGCTCAACCGTCATAGTATAGGGCTGGTTCACTGGGAGGAAGGCTACGTCGATGTCTTTCAGACCGGCCATTTCCGGAATGTCCTCGGTATCGCCGGCGATGTAAATCTTCAAGCCGTCTATCGTCAGAACGAATCCGTTGTCGCGGCCTTTGGGATGGAACTGAGTGTGCCCTTCCGTGTAGTTATAGGCCGGAACGGCTTCCAGGCCGATATCTCCGGGAAGGCCGATGCTGTCCCCGTTTGCCATTACCGTACCATATCCAAGCATATCAGCGCAGCGGGCGTTGGTTACAAGCATGGACTGTTCGCCCTTGAGGATGCCGATGGCTTCTTTGTCAAAGTGGTCTCCGTGCTCGTGGGTGACCAGGATGATATCGGCCTTGGGGAACTCCGTGGCGTAATCCGTGGGCTTGCCGTAGCCGGAGACGGGGTCCACGTGGATGGAGAGGCTTTTGTAATTTAGCGCCAGGGTGCCGTGCTTTATGAGGGTAATGGCAACGGGCTTTCCGCTGGCTGTGAAGAAGGTTTCCACTGCATATTGCGTCACGGGGCGGTTCTCTTCCGTCCAGGCCATGTAGCCGCCAAGCATATTCGTTACTGTATAGCCTGCTTTGGAAAGCTTTTCGGCCGCGGCAGCGCTACGCTTGCCGCTTCGGCAATATACTGCCAGAGGCGTTCCCTTGGGGAATGCCTGCATCTTCTCCATAAAATCTGGGGCATTCCAATCGCAGTTGGCGGCTCCTGGAAGATGCCCTGCAGCGTACTCGTCGGGCGTGCGGACATCCACCAAAGCTATGGAGCCGTCGGTGATGGCGTTTGCAAAGTCCTCTGTGTTAAGATTCTTGTAACCGCTTCCGCAGGCAAAAAGGCCCAGAAGCGAAAGGAGTGACATAATTCTGATGGTCATACGATTTCCATTGTTTTGTGCATAATGCCGCACTCGTCAAAGAGGTCAGAGGTTACGCGGAAGCCAAGTTTCTCATAAAAGCCGATGACCTGCACCTGTGCGTGTACTATAATGTGGTTACAACCAAATACTTCCCGGCAGTGGGCGATGGCAGCCTTCATCACCTCCAGCCCGTAGCCTTTTCCGCGCACTGTTGTGAGCACCCGGCCAATGTGGGCGCTTCCATCTTCGGCATAACACCTTGCATAGGCAACTATGCTGCCGCCTTCGGTCAATGTGATGTGGGTGGAATGCAGGTCCTGCTCGTCCAGCTCGGCACAGAGCGTAATCTTCTGCTCCAGCACAAAAACCTGCTCCCGAACCTCGCAGATGCGGAAGAACTCCTCGGTAGTGAGTTCACGGAAAGTCTTTACGGTTAACATATTGTCAAAGATAGCACTTTTCCCGGATTTGACAACGCCGCATCCCGCATTTTGGGCCGATTTTGAGGGATGGCAGGTTGCGGTGACGTGCGAAACCGCAAAAAGGGCCATTTTTGAGGGATGGCGCGTCGAGAAAGTGGCGGCGGGGGCGGACCACGGCGCACGAGAATGTTTACAGTCCGTACACACCTTCCACTTCCGGGGTTTCGGAGCCCCAGCGGGTGGCGATGTAGTCTAAGGTGAAGAAGATTTCGGCCGGGTCTTTGGAGGTGACCAGTTTGATGCGGGTGTCTTTGAAGTCACGGAGGCCTTTGAAGTAGCAGGACAGATGGCGGCGCATTTCATAGACGCCGGTGACGGGGCCTTTGAGGTCCAGGGACAGTTGGAAATGGCGCTTGGCCAGCGCAACGCGGGAGGCAACGCTCATAGGAGGCAACTCCTCCCCCGTATCCAGCAGGTGACGGATTTCGGTAAAGATCCACGGATGGCCAAAGGATGCGCGCCCAACCATTATTCCGTCCACGCCATAGCGATCAAAAGCCTCTTTGGCCTTAGCCGCCGTATTGATATCCCCGTTACCTATAATAGGTATGTGCATGCGAGGATTTTCCTTAACCTTGCCAATCAGAGTCCAGTCGGCTTCGCCTTTGTACATCTGGCAGCGGGTGCGGCCGTGAATGGTAAGGGCCGATATGCCAACGTCCTGAAGCTGTTCGGCCAATTCCACAATGATTTTTGAGTTCTCGTCCCAGCCGAGGCGGGTTTTTACGGTGACTGGCTTGTCCGGGACAGCCTCCACAATGGCCTTGGTTATTGCCACTAGCTTCTCCGGCTCCCGCATCATGCCACTCCCCGCTCCCCTGCCGGCAATTTTACTAACGGGGCAGCCAAAGTTGATATCGATAATATCGGCCCCGTGGCCGCCGGCAAGCTGGGCCGCCTGGGCAGCCATACGCGCGGCATCTACCATAGCTTCCGGAATACTGCCGTAGATTTGCACGGCAACGGGGGCTTCTTCCTCCAGCGTGCGCATTTTGGCTATGGTTTTGGCAACGTCGCGCACCAGGCCGTCGGAGCTTACGAATTCGGTTGTGACCATGGCTGCGCCCGCCTCCCTGCAAAGGATGCGGAAACTGGCGTCGGTTACGTCCTCCATGGGCGCAAGCGTTACCGGACGCTCTCCAAGGTCTATGTTCCCTATTTTCATAAGCGGCTGCAAAGATAGCCAAAAAAACACTATCTTTGCAAGAACCAAATACCGAAGCTATGTCATTCGCACTGGAAATCACAATGCGCCTTATGGGAGCCGCTCTCATAGGAGCTACCATAGGATATGAACGCGAACTCAGGGCCAAAGGCGCCGGCCTTCGCACCCATGTGCTGGTTGCCGTGGGCTCCTGCCTGTTCATGCTAATTTCGCAGTTTGGCTTTGAAGGCGCCGAAAGATTTGACGCCGCACGCGTAGCCGCAGGCGTTGTGGGAGGTCTGGGTTTCCTGGGCGGCGGTATCATCATGAAAACCAAGAACCATGTGAGCGGCCTCACAACCGCCGCGGGCCTGTGGGTAACCGGTGCTATCGGCATGGCAATGGGCAGCGGAATGTACGAGATGTCCGTCCTTTGCACAATCGTCATACTCATCTGCATGGAAGCCCTCAGCTTCTATTCCATCAAACTGGGCCAGCAGGAAGTGAACATGACCGTATCGGCCGACGATGAGGAGTCCCTGCAAAACTTCGTAAGATCTTTCGAGAATAAGATAAAGCATTTCAGCATAAGCAATCGGGACAATAGACTAGTGGCCGAAATGAGCGTGATGTTCCCCAAGAAGCACAGCGGCATGGAACTCATGCGTAAGATTATCGACGCTCCGGGCATTGAACTAATCAGTATGGAATAATGCTCTATGGCTTAGTCCTCAGGCTAAGGCATTTAGCCTACGATAAAGGTTGGAAGAAGTCGCAGGAGGCCTCTGTCCAAACCATTTGCGTGGGCAACATCACCGTTGGCGGCACGGGAAAAACCCCAATGACAGAGCTCATTATAAAAAAGCTTGTGGAAAACTGGAAACAGCCGGCCGTGCTTTCCAGGGGCTATAAACGCAAGTCCAAAGGCTTCCAGATAGTAAAGGCCGACGGATCGGCCGCCATGTACGGCGACGAACCCCTCCAGATTGCCCGCAAGTTCCCGGACATTACAGTAGCGGTGGACAAAGACCGCATCCACGGCTGCCAGCAGCTCTCCGGCGCCGGCGTAATAGTGCTTGACGATGCCTTCCAATACCGCCGGCTACGCGCAACGCTAAACATAATACTGGTCGATTACAACCGCCCCACATTCAAAGACAGGCTCCTCCCCTGGGGCCGCCTTAGGGATTTACCCTCCCGCATGAGCAAGGCCGATATAGTAGTTGTAACAAAGTGCCCGGCCGAAGTGGACGAAAAAGAACGTGAACAGTGGCGCCAAAACCTTAAGCTGAAACCGGAACAACAGCTGTTTTTCACCACCATCCGCTACTGCGCTCCCCAGCCGGTATTCCCGGAAGCCGACAACCGCTTCACCTATGCAAAAAGGGTAATCCTTCTGTCCGGCATAGCCAACGACGCCCCGCTCCGGAACTATCTTTCCGACACCTATATCATTCACCATCGCCTGGCTTTCGGCGACCATCACCGCTTCTCAAAAAGCGACATACGCCGCCTTATGGCTCTTGTCAAAGAGAACCCCACAGACCTTATTATTACAACAGAAAAAGACGCCCAGCGCCTGCGGGACGTCTCTTCCATGCCTTTGGAGCTTAGGCAGCGCCTCTTCTACATTCCAATAGAAGCCGCTTTCCTTACTCCGGAAGAAGATTCTCAGTTCTTCTCCAATACTTCGTTCTGAACCCGCACGGATTCGTCGTGAATTGCGGTCATAATGGCCGTAATTGCCTGCTCTGAAATACCCAGCGCGGCGGCACGCTGTACCATATCGGACAGCAGCTGCTCCCATCGGCCTGTCTGGATGATGGCAACATTATGCTCGCGTTTGTAGGCACCTATATTGCGGCTCACCTCCATACGGTCTTTAAGGAGCTTGAGCAAATTCTCGTCAATCACGTCAATTCGGGCACGCAGTGCGTCAATTCCCTCTTTGTAAGCCTCGTTCTCAGAGGTATTGTCGCGGATTATCAGGCTCTCCAGCATGGTCTTAAGGTCCGGAGGAGTAAGCTGCTGCTTGGCGTCGCTCCAGGCGCAGTCCGGATTGCAGTGGCTTTCTACCATAAGACCGTCCAGGCCAAGATCCATGGCCCTCTGGGACAGTTCCAGCAGGTATTTCCGGCTTCCGGCCATGTGGGAAGGGTCGGCAAAGAAAGCCAGCTGCGGGTAACGCGTCCTAAGCTCTACGGCCATCTTCCAACCGGGATCGTTGCGGTAAGGAATGGGGGCCGATGTAGAAAAGCCGCGATGGATAACGCCAAGTTTGCGTATGCCGGCACGGTTCAGACGCTCCAGGGCGCCAATCCACAGGTCGATGTCCGGATTCACAGGGTTCTTAACCAGAACTGGGATGTCGGTGCCTTCAAGGGCATCGGCAATCTCCTGCATAAGGAATGGATTGGCCGATGTACGGGCGCCTATCCATAACAGGTCCACGCCGTACTTGATGCATTCCAGCACGTGCTTCTCCGAAGCCACTTCCGTACTGACCTGCATGCCGTACTGCTCTTTAACCTTCTTTAACCACTTGAGGCCCTTGGAGCCCACGCCATCAAAGGAACCGGGATGCGTACGCGGTTTCCAAATACCGGCACGGAATACGTGAATGCCAAAGTCGTGAAGGCCTTTGGCCGTTTCAAGCACTTGCTCTTCTGTCTCGGCACTGCAAGGGCCTGCAATGCACATAGGACGCGGGAGTGTAAAGAAGCCCCATTCAGTTGCGGGGACAATGTCCAGTTCGTGACTCATAATTCTGTACTTCTGAGCGTTAGCGAAGAATCTTTTTAATCTTATTGGCTTCGGCAATCAGTTCCCGTATGCGTTCCTCGTCGTAAGTGAACACGGCGTCGCGGAACTGCTGCATCTTTTCTATATAGGTATCCATCACGTGAAGCACGTTGTCGTGGTTCTGGGTGAGGATGGGGACCCACATGTCGGCATTGGACTTGGCCAGGCGCACTGTTGAAGAGAAACCGCCAGATGCAAGGTCGAAGATATGTTTCTCGTCCTTCTCTTTGTCCAGGACGGTGAGCGCCAGGGCAAAGGAAGTCACATGGGATATGTGCGAGACGTAAGCAGTATGCACATCGTGCTGGTCGGCATTCATGTAGATGGGGCGCATGTTAAGCACGGCGTACAGCTCTTCAATGCGCTTTACTGCCTTGGGACTGCTTTCCTCGGTATTTGCAAAGATGCATGCGCGTCCGTCAAAAAGCCCAGGCTGGGCAGCCCAGGGGCCGGAATACTCGGTACCGGCCATAGGGTGCGTAGACACAAACTGTCCCCTCTTGGGATGATACTGAGTAGCATGACAAATCTGACTCTTTGTGGAACAGACGTCTATGACAATCTTGTCGGGGCCCATTTGGTGCAGGATGTCCGGAACCATCTTTACGGCAGTGCCAACCGGAACGGCCACAACAATGATATCGGCCTGTTCAATGCATTGCTCATAAGAGACAATGTCGTCCACCAGGCCGATGGTTTTGGCAGCTTCGGCCGCTATGGAGTCCTTCTCTACGCCAATCACGCGGCTTGCAAAGCCACGCCTTTTAAGATCTATTGCCATTGACCCGCCAATGAGGCCAAGGCCAATTACGCCTACCGTACACATACCGCCTTAATTTTTTCGTAAGCCTTTTCCAAAGTAGGAACGTTGGCACATAGGGAAATCCTCAAATATTTCTCTCCGTTCTTACCAAAGATGAATCCGGGAGTAAGGAACACACCAGCCTCATACAGGAACTTGTCGCTCCAATCTACGGCCATGCCGGAAGGGATTCTGCCCCAGACATACAGTCCGCCGGCCTCGGTATCATACGTGCAGCCTATGAGGTCCATAATTCGGCGGGCAACCACCTGGCGGCGGCGATATTCTTCGTTAAGGGATTCGTACCACTGAGGACCGGCATTCAGGGCAGCCACGGCGGCCTCCTGTATGCCGCGGAACATGCCGGAGTCCATCTGGGACTTAACCTTAAGGACTTCCTTGATGACATCGACATCGCCTACCAGCATACCCACGCGCCAGCCTGCCATGTTGTGACTCTTGGACAGGGAGTTCATCTCCAGGCAAACTTCCCGCGCGCCGGGAACAGACAGTATTGACTGCGGCGTATTAAGCACAAAGCCGTAAGGATTGTCGTTGATTAGCAATATGCCGTGACGCCGGGCAAAATCCACCAGTTTTTCAAATACTTCACGCTTTGCAGGTGCGCCGGTGGGCATATTGGGATAGTTGGCCCACATAAGTTTTACGCCCGTAAGATCCATGGATTCCAGCTGATCAAAATCCGGATACCAGCCGTTGCTTTCTACAAGGTCGTACTTAAGAAGCTGCGCCTCGCACATTAACGTGGCCGATGTATAGGTTGGATAGCCCGGATCCGGCACCAGCACCTTGTCCCCAGGATTCAGGAAAGTAAGGGACAGAAGCAGGATTCCCTCCTTGGAGCCCATCAGGGGCTGGATTTCACCGGCGGGGTCAAGTTCCACGCCATACCAGTTCTTATACCAAGAAGCCATTGCGGCGCGAAGCTCCGGAATGCCGATATAGCTCTGATAGCCATGGGATCCCGGCTTCTGAGCGCATGCACAAAGGGCATCCACCGCCTCTTTGGAAGGCGCACCGTCCGGCGAGCCTATGCCAAGGTTAATGACAGGGTCCTTGCCCTGGGCCGCACGCTGGGCGTTTAGCCTGGCAATTTCCTTGTTCTTTATGGAAAAATAGTACTCCTTTACAGAGAGGGTTCTGTTGGCTGGCTTGATAATCATATACTTACAGGGCGGCTTTATATTCTCCCAGGACTTCAAGGTCCTCAATTAAGGGACGCACGGCCGACAATGCCTGGGTATAGCGCACGTAGTCGGCAAATTTTATGTCGATATAGAAAAAGTACTGCCACTCGCGGCCCGGAATGGGCAGCGACTGGATACGGGTGAGGTTCATCTCGTAGAACGACAGGATGGTAAGGATTTGCGCCAGCGAGCCGGGCTTGTGCGGCAGGGTGAAGCAAATGAGGGCCTTGTCAATCTGTTCCTGCGGTACGGTAAGATTGTCGTCCAGAATTAGGAAACGGGTGAAATTCTGCTTGTGGGTTTCAATGTCTGCTGCCAGGATGTTCAGGCCGTAAAGATCGGCCGCCAGGGCCGATGCAACGGCGCCCACTCCCCTTTCCCCGCTATGGGCCAGCTCTGCGGCACTTTTGGCCGTATCCTCGCTTTCCGTGAGTTTTATCCAGGGAGCATTATTCTCGAACCACGGACGGGTCTGGTTAATGGCCATGTAATGGGTGCGGACTTCCCTGATATCCTCCAGCCTTTGGCCGGGAATGGCCATAAGATTCTGGCCGATACGGATGTACACCTCTCCTTTCACCCTTTTGCCTTCACGGCGAAGAAGGTCGAAGTTGTGAAGCAGACCGCCGGAGACGGTGTTTTCTATTGCCATCACTGCCGAATCGGCCTCTCCTGCGTCCATGGCCTTGTAAAGGTCTTCAAAGGTATTGCACTCCACTATGGAGATATCCTGCGGAGCATAAAAAAGACGGGCTGCCTGTTCGTGGAAGCAGCCCTTGTAACCTTGAATTGCGACCTTGCTCATTAAACAGTGAGTATGTCTTTTTCCTTGGCGGCAATGATCTCGTCCACCTTCTTTACCCACTTGTCGGTGACTTTCTGGAGCTCTTCCTCGCCTTCTTTTTCTCCGTCTTCGCTAAGGCCGTCGTTCTTCTGGGCTTTCTTAAGAAGATCGATACCGTCGCGACGTGCGTTGCGGATGGTTACCTTGGTGGTCTCGCCCTGAGCCTTGGCCTTTTTGATGAGGTCTTTACGACGTTCTTCTGTGAGGGCGGGAACCATGCAGCGGATAATTTCGCCGTTGTTGGACGGGGTAAGGCCCACGTTGGCGTCCAGGATGGCTTTTTCAATTTTTGCAATCATGGAACGCTCCCAGGGCTGGATTGCTATGGTTTTGGCGTCCGGGGTGGTAACCGATGCAACCTGGTTGAGCGGAGTGGGGGTGCCGTAATAGTCCACCATAACGGGGTTAAGAATGGCCGGGGAGGCCTTGCCCACGCGATAGTTTTTGAGGTCTTCTTCCAGATACTCAACGGCATCCTGCATTTTGACGGACATTGCGTCCACTATTTCTTTAGCTTTAGGTAGCATGGTTTTTTGATTTTTCTTGAGTTGCAAATATAAGAAAAAATTTTCGTATGTTTGTAGGAACTAGTATAAATGGATATGTTAAAGAAAGTTAGAGTGGCTCTGGCCTGTCTGTTCTGGATAGGAATCACCCTTCTTTTCCTGGATTTCACCGGTACGCTGCACACCTACCTGGGGTGGATGGCAAAGGTTCAGGCTTTGCCGGCCTTACTGGCCCTGAATGTGGGCGTAATCGTCGGCCTTGTGCTCCTTACCCTGGTGTTCGGCCGGGTTTACTGCTCGGTAATATGCCCTCTGGGCGTATTCCAGGATGCTGTTTCTCACATCGGCACCCTTAAAGACAAAAAGCCGTACAAGTACCACAAGGAAATGAAGTGGCTGCGTTACGGCGTGTGGGTGCTGTTTGTGGCGGCTCTCATTGCCGGCTTCAACGCTTTTGTGGCCATCCTGGCTCCGTACAGCGCATACGGCCGTATGGTGCAAAGCCTTCTGCAGCCCATCTACATCTGGGGCAACAACCTTCTGGCCTGGATATCGGAACGTGCCGGCGGCTATACTTTCTACAGCAAGGAAGTATGGTTCCGGAGCGTTTCCACCATCATTGTGGCAGGCATTACTCTAATTGTCATTGTAGGTATTTCCCTCAAAGGCGGCCGCGCATACTGCAACAGCGTTTGCCCGGTTGGGACCACCCTAAGTTTCTTCTCCCGCTTTGCCATGTTCCGCCCGGTGATTGACAACAGCAAGTGCAAGCACTGCAAGGCCTGCGAACTTCACTGCAAAGCGCACTGCATATCCATTAAAGACGGAAGTTCACAGATTGACTATTCCCGCTGCGTAGATTGCTTCAACTGCCTGGAAAAGTGCAAGTTTGGGGCGCTGGAGTATAAGTATGCGTGGAAGAAAGATTCTTCGCCTGCGGCTCAGAATGACAAGGGCCGAAGGGCATTTATGTCCGGCGTTGGCATGGCCATTGGTGCCGCTGCACTAAACAGTATTGAGGCCCGGGCGCAGAAGGCTGTGACTAAGATGGACGGCGGTTTTGCCGATGTGCTTCCCAAGCAGGCTCCGCAGCGCACTATACCCATCACTCCTCCCGGATCAATCAACGCCAAACACTTCCACCAGCACTGCACTGCCTGCCAGCTTTGCGTGGCGGCATGCCCCAACAACGTGCTGCGCCCGTCGGCCCGTCCCGAACACTTCATGCAGCCGGAAATGAGCTTCGAAAAAGGCTGGTGCCGTCCGGAATGCACCAAGTGCTCCCAGGTTTGCCCCAGCAGCGCCATACGCGAAATAAGCCGCGAAGAAAAAACCGAGTACCACCTTGGCACGTCAAGGGTTAATCTGGAAACCTGCTTGTCGGCCAGCGGCACTACACACTGCGGCAAATGCGCGCAGATTTGCCCCACCGGCGCCATTCACATGGTAATCAACGAAGAAAGCGGCAACCGCTACCCGGTTGTGGTGGAAGAGATTTGCATAGGCTGCGGCGCCTGCGAATTCTACTGCCCGGTGCGCCCCATAAGCGCAATAACAATTAACGGAAGGTTCCAACACGTGTAAGCCATGGACAGAAGAGATTTCATAAAAGTATCCGGAGCCGCGGTGCTGGCCGCCGCCTGTGCGCCCAATATCAAGAAGTCATCGGCCGATAATTCCCCGGAGCAGATGCTCCTCAGGGAGAATCCGGTAAGCGGCGACAAAGTTTCCCTCCTTGGCTTTGGCTGCATGCGCTGGCCCATGATCAAGGATGCCGATGGAAAGGACATAATTGACCAGGAGGCTGTTAACCAGATGGTGGACTATGCCATAGAGAACGGCATAAACTATTTTGACACATCACCCGTATACCTGCAGGGCCAGAGTGAAAAGGCCGCCGGCATTGCCTTAAGCCGCCACCCGCGTGAGAAGTATTTCATAGCCACAAAGCTCTCCAACTTTGGCGACCAGTCTCCGGAAGGGTCCATCCAGATGTACCACAACTCGTTCAAGCAGTTGCAGACCGACTACTTCGACTACTATCTCCTGCATTCCATCGGCCGTGGCGGAAAAGATGCATTCAACAAGCGGTATATAAATAACGGACTGTGGGAATTCCTGAAGGGCGAAAAAGCCGCCGGACGCATCCGCAACCTGGGTTTCAGCTTCCACGGCTCGCCAGAAGAGTTCAAGTATTTCATGGAAGAATACGACGCCGGCCGTCTGGTATGGGACTTTGTGCAGATAGAGATGAACTACGTAGACTGGACCCATGCCGACGGAGTTCGCAACGCCAACGCCGATTTCCTGTATGCCGAACTTGAAAAAAGGAACATCCCAATTGTGATTATGGAGCCCCTTCTTGGAGGCCGGTTAGCAAAGATACCGGAGAATATCGCCATACAGATGAAGGCCAGGGAACCGGAAAAGAGCGTTGCCTCGTGGGCTTTCCGCTTCTGCGGCACATATCCCGGAGTCTTGTGCATACTTTCAGGCATGACGTCCATGGATCCGCTCATGGAGAACGTACAGACCTTCAGCCATTTCCAGCCCCTTACGGAGGAGGAACTGGAGTTTCTGGAACAGATGGCAACCCAGATGATGGAATATCCGCTTATCAACTGCACCAACTGCAAATACTGCATGCCGTGCCCCTGGGGCATTGACATTCCGGGCATTTTCCATCATTACAACAAGGCCATCACGGAAGGCACCTACGCCCAGTCATCGGCCCAGAAAAACTACGCAAAACTCAAGAAACAGTATCTTGTGAGTTACGACAGGGCCATCCCTACCGTAAGGCAGGCCGACCATTGCATAAACTGCGGCGAATGCCTCTCCCACTGCCCACAGAGCATAGAAATACCGGGCCAGCTCCGAAGAATAGCCCGGTATATCGAAGACCTTAAACAGGATTTGCTGGATTAGCCCTTGATAAGGGTGCTCCTGTAAGTTTCCCCGTTGTAGGTAATTGACAGAGTATATCGGCCCGGTGCAAGCGTGGACAAATCCAGCTGCGCCGGGTTATATACATCGGCCTGAATCTCACACTTATAAACGCGCACGCCGGTGGAACTGTAAATTTCAATTTCCACCGTAGTGGGCTCGTCGGCCTCGATGCCAATGGTAAGGCTTCTGGTAACAACCGTCTGGCTTATATGCACGGGATGCGAGGAATCGGTCACCGCCAGGCGGAAAGACACCGAAGCATGCTCTCCGCGGGCGTCGGTGGCCGTAATTGTAACCTCCGTAACGCCCCAGGCCGACGAATACAGGTAAATCTCCCCACCCTTTACCGACACCGCAGCTACGTTAGGATCGTCAACCGTAGCGCCTATGGAAAGCGCCTCGCCGTCGGCATCCGAGAAAATGTCATCGGCATAAAGAGTGGTTGCCGATACCAGCTGCCTGTGATGGATGTTCTCCGGAACGCTGATAACCTGAGGGGCATGGTTGGGCAGGATGGTGTATTCCAGGGAGGCCGTGCCCTCCTTCCCCGTTTTATAACTGACAGCGGTAAAAACGGCAGTGTAGGTGCCCGGAGACAGCTTGAGCGCATCAATTGTAACAACGCCGGTTTCCGGGTCGAAGCTTAATCCCTTGGAGCCGGGAGCAGTGCACGATATGGCCGATCCGGGGGTGGAAGTGACGGTTATATCCGATATAATCTGGTGCGATTTCAGAGTGACCTGCCGGTGGGAAATAATAACTTCCGGAGCCGGTTCAATGGGAGGCTGCTCACCTCCGCCACCCTGCGGATAATGCTCTACGCCGTATTCGAACGACGCCATGGCGTCTATCTTTTTGCCGATAGGAGTGGCACTTCCGCCAATTACGTCGCCAAGGCCGGAGAAAAGTATGTCCTTGCAGTCATCGGCCGTAAAGCCTTCCTGGCCGAAGTACGAAATGATAAGCGCAGCAACGCCGCTCACGTGCGGGCAGGCCATGGAAGTGCCCACCCATGCATAACCTTTCGAGTCAATGCCTTCATATCCTACGGTTGATACCGCATCAGGAACTGTACTCCATATTACGTCGGTCTGCGTTCTTCCTCCGCCGCCGGGAGCGGCGATATCCACCCAGTTGCCGTAGTTGGAGTAAGAGGCCTTGGAACCGTTTTCTCCAAAAGCGCCCACCTCTATCACGGCGTCATACGTGCCTATAACGTCCCAGTCGATGTTTTCGTTTCCGGCGGCAAAGATTACCAGGCCGCCTTTCATGGGAGAATCGGCCTTCTGATTACCGTCGGCATCGCATCCGGCATACTTGATAAAGTAATCTATGGCGGCTTTTATCTCCGGGAAAGTATCTATGTCCCAGCTTTTATAGGCCGCCATCTCTGAGGCCGATATACGGCCGTCGGGCTCATCGCCAAGGCAGCCGTCGGCCGAATAGCCCCAGCTGTTCTGTGATATGAGGGCGCCATGGTCGGCTCCCCACTTGATGGCAGCGGCAGTATTATAATCGTCGGCCTTCTTTCTACCGGAAAAAATTGCGCAGGACTGAAGCCTTACGCCGGGAATTCCAGCAGCATAATTACCCCCTGCAATGCCGCTTACGCCAATTCCGTTGTTGTTCACGGCCGATATGGTACCGGCGACGTGGGTTCCGTGCCCAATGTCGCCTTCTTTACCTTCTTCCACCGGACGGATGGAAAGGTCGTAACTGTCTCTTGCAAAATTGTATCCCGTATGGCCCTCCGAATCTGTCCACAGATTGTCCAGAAGATCCGGATGAGTTTGATCTATGGGCTCGTCAACTACACAGACCGTAACTTTGTCGGAACCGTAGGTGTACATGTTCCAAACGCCGTTCACGTTGATATCGGCATTGGCGTAGCTCTTGTTCAAATAATGCCACTGTTTGGGGAAGTAAGGGTCGTTGAATCCTCTCAGACTTATCCTCCTGGCGGCCCTGGCCGATATGACGCCCGGAATGGCGGCAAAGCTGTCCTGCGCCTTTGTCACAGGCACGTCTTCGGCCACTTTTACATGGTAAAAACGGTGCAGGCCTTCCTTTCTGGTGCGAGCCTCGTACTTCCCGGCAAAGGGGAAAACCCTTTCCATGCTCTCCACGCCAAGATCCCGCATCACGGCATTCAAATCGGCCGATTTTGTGACGGTAATCCCCTGATTTGCAGCTTCTTCCACAAGAGCCACAAGGGAATTGTCAAACTCTACTGTGAGTATGCTGCCGGCGTATGCCGAAGCAGGCTCCGATTGATTCGGAGCCTGCTGTTGGACGGGATCTTGTACCGTACAGGCTGCAGCCAAAACGGCTGCAAGCAAGTACTTAGCGGAGTTTCTTATAGCCATAACGGGCTTCTTCACCCAGCTCGATTTCGATGCGCATAAGACGGTTGTACTTGGCGATACGGTCGGTACGGCTAAGGGAACCGGTCTTGATCTGGCCGCTGTTGGTAGCAACTGCGATGTCGGCGATGGTGGTGTCCTCGGTTTCGCCGGAGCGGTGGCTGGTAACGGTGGTGTAGCCGTGACGGTGAGCCATCTCAATGGCATCCAGGGTTTCGGTGAGGGAACCAATCTGGTTAACCTTGATGAGGATGGAGTTACCTGCACCCATCTCGATACCCTTCTGGAGGTACTTCACGTTGGTTACGAAGAGGTCGTCGCCAACAAGCTGGCAGCGGTCGCCAATGGCCTTGGTGAGCTTTACCCAGCCTTCCCAGTCTTCCTCGCTGAGGCCGTCCTCGATAGAGTCGATAGGATACTTGGTGATGAGCTGCTTGAGGTAGTTGATCTGCTGCTCGGTGGTGAGCTTGCGGCCGCGAGGGTCTTTCTTCTTACCATCCTTAAGCTGCTTGTAGTCGTAGTAGAACTTGCCGTCCTCGCCTTTGAAGCAGAATTCGGAAGCGGCGCAGTCCATAGCAATCTTAACATCCTTGCCGGGTTCAAGACCTGCGTTCTTGATGGCCTCGATAATGCAGTCAAGAGCGTCGTCAATGCCTTTGAGCTTGGGAGCGAAACCGCCTTCGTCACCTACTGCGGTGGAAAGGCCGCGGCCCTTGAGCACTTTCTGCAGAGCGTGGAAAACCTCGGCGCCCATGCGTACAGCTTCGGCCTCGTTGGCGGCGCCAACGGGACGGATCATGAATTCCTGGAAAGCGATGGGGGCATCACTGTGTGCACCACCATTGATGATGTTCATCATGGGAACGGGAAGAACATAGGCGTTGGTGCCGCCAAGGTAGCGGTACAGAGGAAGGCCAAGTTCTGCGGCTGCTGCCTTTGCAACTGCCAGAGATACGCCAAGGATAGCGTTTGCGCCCAGCTTGCTCTTGGTGGGGGTGCCATCAAGCTCTATCATAGCTTTATCGATAGCGCGCTGCCGAGTTGCATCCATGCCGATGATTTCGGGGGCAATCACCTTGTTCACATTGTCAACGGCCTTGAGAACGCCCTTGCCGCCATAGCGCTTTTTGTCGCCATCGCGAAGCTCAAGAGCTTCATTCTCACCGGTGGAGGCACCTGAAGGAACAGCTGCTACACCAACAAAACCGGAATCAAGGGTAACTTCTACTTCGATGGTAGGATTTCCACGTGAATCAAGGATTTCCCTACCGAAAACGGATACGATTTGCATAATTTTATAGAATTAGTAATGAAATTTTCATTAAATCATGCAAATTTAACATTATTTCTTTAGTTTCACAATAAGATTCTTCGCTTCGCTCAGAATGACAACATGTCATCCTGAGGAGGCGTAGCCGACAAAGGATCTTAACAAAAAAGCCTCAGTTTTAACAAGTAAGTCCCTCCCCCGAGGGGAGGGATTTAGGGAGGGGGACACGTTGAGCCCCCTGGTAGGTGCGGTTTTACGAAAGAAGCCCGAGTCCAAATGGACCCGGGCTTCTCGAAAAACCGCAGCTACCTACTCTCCCACCTGGTGGGGCAGTACCATCGGCGATGGTGAGCTTAACTTCTCTGTTCGGAATGGGAAGAGGTGGTTCCTCACCGCTATAACCGCGGCAATATGTTACTTGAGAGAATAGTTCAAGGAAGCTTCGATAGATCTCGCTTCAATCGGCGTATATTTCTATTACAAGAAAGTCTATCGGGCAATTAGTACAGGTCTGCTGAGGCCGTC
>Ga0310696_10003743_pt1 | contig 18893 bp, 13 predicted proteins | sample AusTroGonzalo_MG_4_FD_203885 | JGI IMG/M metagenome (GOLD analysis project Ga0310696, IMG submission 203885) | Bovine rumen microbial communities from tropical cattle in Woodstock, Queensland, Australia - Gonzalo_02 (v2) (version 2) | ecosystem: Host-associated > Mammals > Digestive system >...
AAATCTGTTTGAACGTTTCGGCAATACTGTCGGCGGCAACAGTACGGGTCTGGGGCTGCCCATTTGCAAAGAACTGGCCGCCCAGATGGGAGGCTCCATCTATGTCAACTCGGCGGTTGGCAAGGGAACTACTGTGTGGATTGTCATTCCCTGTAAAGCAACGCTCATTGAGAAGAAACTGTTAAGCAATTAGTACGGAATGGAAAAGCAACGGAATAACATATACAGACTGGCGACGCGCTCCGTGTTGGTGCTGTTCACCCTTCTACTCTGCAGTGTGGAGGGTGAGGCCAGGCTTTCGGACCGCTTCACCAAGGACCATCCGCTCGTCGTTTCCTGCGACTGGGAACTGCCGCCCTATGAGTTCCTTGACGACCAAGGGCGCCCTGCTGGCTATACCATCGATCTGTTGACCACCATCTTGGACAAACTGAAAGTGTCTTATCAGTTTCTGCTTATTGAGAATCCTTTGGCGGCTGACAGTTCTCAGCGGAAGAGAGGCGACCTGTTTATGGTATCAACGCACCTCTATGCCGATGCCGACTGCTATACGTCGAGTAACGTGGCCTATTATTATAAGATTAAGATTGTCTCGCGTGACGATGCTCCCGCTGTCAGGGCGATTAACGAGATAAGCGACACCAAAGTGCTGGTGTTCCGACTCGACGGCCGATTGTCATATTCCGTATTCAACGATCTTCAGCCTCACGCCCATGTGGAGTACCATGCTCCGATGGAAGCTTTGTCGGGTGTTTCGAGTGGTAAGTACGACTATTTCGTCTGGGGTGAGGAGCCGCTGAAGTGGAAAATCAAGGAGCTAAACCTTGACAATCTGCGACTGAACGATATCGATATCCCGGCAGTGGAAGTCCGGTTCGGCAGTTATGACGAGGAATTGGTTGATGCTATTGACGACCAGTATGCACGTCTTGATCAGGCCGGTGACATCGAGTTGTTGCGCGACAAGTGGTTCCACCCTGAGCGCCATCACGACAACGCCTCGCCGATAGTGCTCTATGTGGCTGCTGCAGTGGTACTGATGCTGCTCATTCTCTTTCTGCTCAACCGCCTTATACGTCGCAACGTGAAACGCAAGACGCTCCGCATATCAGAGCAGAGCCGTCTGATGAACCTTGCCCTCGATATGGGAGGCTATATGGTGACGGAGTATAACGCCAAGAGCGACAGTTTCAAGAACCTGCGTGGAAACCTGATGGACGAGCATTCCACCATGGGCGATGCGATGGCAACGCTCCACAAGGAGGACCTGCAGCCCTTTATGGACAAAGCCGAGGAATTGAGAAACGATGAGGCATCGTCCTCGGAACTGCTGGTACGTCGCCAAAGGGGAACAACGGAAGCCCCACGATGGCAATATCTGAAGGGCAACTGCATCAAAGAGTTCGATGAAGATCAGCATTCGGCTTATCTGCTGGTGGCCAAGGATATCACCAAAGAAATGGATGAACAGCAGGAAAACGATGAAATGGCCGTGAAGTTCATCAAGGCGTTTGAAACTTCGCTGATTGCCATGTCGTTCTACGATGCCGATGGACACCTCTTGACGATAAACGAGGAGATGAAGAAGGTGATAGGTGTGAATGAAGAGAACCTGCAGTTCTTTTATGAAACAATATTGTTCGAAGCACCGCTGTTCCGCGACATCCTCTATCCCGGTATGAGAGAGACGATACACGCCTGTCAACACATGTATTATCCTGACATCCATCTCGATAAGTATTTGGAGTATCGTATACGGCCTGTTTTCAGCGATGACGGGTCCATCCGCTACTATGCCATTACCGTTAGGGATATCACCAGTGAACGTAATCTCTATCGCGAACAGCTGATGATTCAGCGCCAGCTGAAAGTGACGGGCGATGAAGTGAAGAAGTTCGAGTCACAAATGAACTACCTGTTGTCGAACTCGAATATGTTCATCTGGCGTAGCCATATGAAGAGTCGTATCGTTGAAGTAGGACGCTCATTACACAAGGTTGACTCCGTTATTCCCTTTGATACCTATGTCAACAGTTTGACGCCTGAAGAACAGGACGATGCTAACGAGACGCTGTTCAACCCGTTAGCGGTGAACCGTCCTATCAATTGCATACGTCATTTCGTGAAATCGCCACTGACCAAGAAAGAGTCGTGGTTTGCTATTGTGGGAAACCCCGTGTTCGATAAGCACGGTAAGGCTGTTGGCCACTTCGGTGTTATCCGCGATGTTACACAATTGATTCGTGCGCGTGAAGAATTGCGTCGTGAGACGGCACAAGCTGAGCAGTCAGGTGCCTTGAAAGCCACCTTCCTGGCCAACATGACCCATGAAATCCGTACACCGCTGAACGCCATTGTCGGCTTCTCCGACCTGCTGCATATGGCCACCACACCTGAGGAACGCAAGGAGTTCATCCACATTATCAGTCATAACTGCGATCTGCTGTTGCGCCTGATTGATGATATTCTCGAGACATCGAACATCGGGAACCGTCCTCAGAATATCATGCCAGAAGATATCGATTTTGCTGCCTTCTTTGATGAGGCTTGTCAGACGGTCGCCCAGCGCGTTCAGACTCCAGATGTTGTGTTTATCAAGGACAATCCCTACGACACTTTCTCAGCCTGCACTGACCGTGAGCGGGTGCTGCAGGTCATCACCAATTTCGTGACTAATGCTGTGAAGTACACCAAAGAGGGGCACATTAAGGTGGGGTATAGAGAAGAGACGAGAGACGAGGGCATTGACGGTGTCTACATCTATTGCGAGGATACGGGCACTGGAATTCCCAAGGAGAAACAGGCTTCGGTCTTCGACCGCTTTGTCAAACTCAACGATTTTGTGCAGGGAACCGGCTTGGGACTGAGCATCTGTAAGGCTATTGCCGACCGTTGCGGAGGCCATATCGGTGTCGAGAGTGAGGGCGAAGGAAAAGGCTCTATTTTCTGGCTTTGGATTCCCCGTTACTTGACTTCAAGCAATTTAACATCCTGAAAATAAAAAAAAGTGGGTCTTTCAGTAGAAAGAGTCGTTACTTTTTAGTATCTTTGCACCCTATTTTTATATATGTACATATAACGTTATACACAAATGGCAGAAATGAAGAAGATTAAGACCGCCTTAGTATCGGTCTTTCACAAGGATGGCCTCGATGAATTGCTGAAGAAGCTGAATGAAGAGGGAGTGAAGTTTTTGAGTACGGGAGGTACGCAGAGTTTTATTGAGTCACTCGGTTACGAGTGCCAGAAAGTGGAGGATGTGACGACTTATCCCTCCATTTTGGGCGGACGTGTGAAGACGCTCCATCCGAAAGTGTTCGGAGGAATCCTGGGCCGCCGCGACAATGAGGGTGACCGTGAGCAGATGGCTAAGTACGAGATTCCTGAGATCGACCTCGTTATCGTCGACCTCTATCCCTTTGAGCAGACGGTGGCCAGTGGGGCTAGCGAGGCTGACATCATCGAGAAGATTGACATCGGCGGTATCTCACTGATTCGTGCCGGAGCGAAGAACTTCAAGGACGTGGTCATTGTTCCCTCTAAGGCCGAATACCCTGTACTGCTTGACATCCTCAACAAGAAAGGTGCCCAGACCGACATTGAAGACCGCCGTATGTTTGCCGAGCGTGCCTTTGGCGTCAGCTCTCACTATGATACTGCCATTCACAGCTGGTTTTTGAAGTAAGATTTAAGAAGTAAGAAATAAAGATGGGATTTTTTAGTTTTGTCCAGGAGATTGCCATGGACCTTGGCACTGCCAACACGATTATTATCAGTGATGACAAGATCGTTGTTGATGAGCCTTCCGTTGTTGCCCTCGACCGCCGTACCGACAAGATGATTGCCGTTGGCGAGAAGGCAAAGATGATGTATGAGAAGACTCACGACAATATCCGCACCGTCCGTCCATTGCGCGACGGCGTGATTGCCGACTTCTCTGCCTGTGAGCAGATGATGCGCGGTCTTATCAAGATGGTTCACTCAGGCTCACGCTTGTTCAATCCTTCGCTCCGTATGGTCATCGGTGTACCTTCGGGCTCTACCGAAGTAGAGCTTCGTGCCGTTCGTGACTCTGCCGAGCATGCCGATGGTCGTGACGTGTATCTTCTTTTCGAGCCGATGGCTGCTGCCATTGGTATCGGTATCGACGTGGAAGCCCCCGAGGGTAATATGATTGTCGACATCGGTGGTGGTACTACTGAGATTGCCGTCATCTCGCTTGGCGGTATTGTAGCCAACAACTCCATTAAGGTGGCTGGCGACGATTTGACAGCCGACATCCAGGAATACATGTCGCGTCAGCACAACGTGAAAGTTTCTGAGCGTATGGCTGAGCGTATCAAGATTAATGTGGGTTCTGCCCTTACTGACCTTGGTGATGAGGCTCCGGAGGACTATGTTGTCCACGGTCCTAACCGTATCACGGCCCTGCCTATGGAGGTTCCCGTATGCTATCAGGAGATTGCCCATTGTCTGGACAAGACCGTAGCCCGCATTGAGACCGCCGTGCTCTCGGCTTTGGAGAACACTCCCCCTGAGTTGTATGCGGACATCGTGAAGAACGGCATCTATCTCACTGGTGGTGGTGCCCTCCTGCGTGGTCTTGCCAAGCGTCTGACCGACAAGATCAACATCTCTTTCATCGTGGCCGAGGATCCGTTGCACTGCGTAGCCCGTGGTGCCGGCATCGCCCTGAAAAACGTCGACCGCTTCTCATTCCTGATGCGATAGGAGCGAAAGGGAAGAGTGAAAAGGTGAGAAGGTGAAGAACCTGTTAGCTTTCCTGACCAAGTACTACCACTGGCTGATGCTCCTGTTGTTGGAGGTGGCCAGTGGTGTGTTGCTGTTTCAGTACAACAGCTACCAGAGCAGTGTGTGGTTTTCCTCGGCCAATGTCGTGGTTGGTAAGGTCTACGAGTGGGACGCCTCTGTCCGCTCGTTCTTCTCGCTGACCCGTAGCAATGAGGAACTGACGCTGCGTAACTTCTATCTTGAGCGCCAAGTGTCCCAGTTGCGTCGTCTCTATGGTGACCTGACGCGTGACACCACAATCATGGAACGTCAGGAACTGGAGTTCCTCAGTCGCTACCAGCTGATTCCCGCCAAGGTGGTCTCCAATACGCTCAATAAGAACGACAACCTGATAACTATTGACAAGGGACGTGCCGATGGAGTGGAGAAGGATATGGCTGTCGCCTGCGGAACGGGTGTTGTCGGTGTGGTCTATATGACCTCCGACCATTATTCCGTCATCATTCCTGTACTTAATGTCACCTCTTCCCGCATCAGCTGTGCTATCCGTGGTCGCGGTTATTTCGGCTACCTGCAGTGGTATGGAGGTGACCCTTCCGTGGCATACGTCGAAGATATTCCCCGTCATGCCCGTTTCAAGCGCGGTGACTGGGTTGAGACCAGCGGTTACTCCGCCATCTTCCCGCCGGGCATCCTCGTAGGAAAGATTGAGAAGATTTATAACTCTGTCGATGGTCTTTCCTACCGTCTGAAGGTACGTCTGTCTACCGACTTCGCCTGTCTGCGAGATGTTGCCGTCATCAGTGACAAGAGCATCGGCGAACGGTTGCGGCTCATGGAGCAGGCAAAGGATTCTATCACGATGACACCGAAGTGATAAGGTGAAAAAGTTAAGAATATGGCAATAGATACGTTAAGAAGGGCTGCCGTTTTCATGGCATTGGTACTGGCACAGGCGTTGGTGTTCAATTACATCCACCTATTCGGCTATGCTACGGTGTTGCTCTATGTCTATTTCGTGGTCATGTTCCCCCGCAACTATCCCCGTTGGGCCATTCTCCTGTGGAGTTTCTTCCTGGGACTTAGCGCTGATTTATTCACGAACACACCGGGTATGGCTGCCGCCTCTTTGACGTTGGTGGGCTTCCTGCAGCCCTATCTGTTAGAGTTGTTCCTGCCCCGTGAGGCTCCTGAGAAGCTGAAGTCAGCCATGTCCACGCTGGGGACCACCAAGTTTTTCCTGCTGGCGCTCATCTTGGTATGGGTCTATTGTCTGCTGTTCTTCACGATCGAGTCGTTCGGTTTCTTTAACTGGTTGCAATGGTTATACAATGTTGTCGGCACCACCGCTCTGACTGTGCTGGTACTGATGACGGTAGAGAGTATTCGCAGATAACGCATGAAGGAATTCGGGCTTGAGAATCGCCGGTTTATCATTGGCGGGGTTGCCACATTGATTGTGGTCGTCTATATCGTGCGCCTCTTCATGCTCCAGATTTCCAGCGACGACTATAAGAAGAGTGCCGATTCCAATGCCTTTCTCAAGAAGATTGACTTCCCCTCGCGTGGTGTCATCACAGACCGCAATGGAAAGCTCCTTGTCTTCAACCAGCCAGCCTATGATATCATGGTGGTCATGAACGAGGCCAAGGGGCATCTTGACACCCTTGATTTCTGCCGTGCTCTCAACATCACCCGCGAAGAGTTCGACCGCCGCATGAGTATCATGACCGACCGTTCCCGTAATCCAGGCTATTCGCGCTTCACCCAGCAACTGTTCATGAGTCAGTTGTCCGACAAAGACTTCTCCGTTTTTCAGGAGAAGATGTACCGCTTTCCCGGTTTCTACGTCCAGCGGCGCAGCATCCGTCAGTACCAATATTCCTATGCCGCCCACGTCTTAGGCGACGTGGCCGAGGTATCGCCTGCCGATGTCGAGAACGATGAGTACTACCAGCCGGGCGACTATATTGGCAAGAGTGGCGTGGAGCGTAGCTACGAGGCACAGCTGCGTGGAGAGAAGGGTGTTAAGATTCTGCTCCGTGATGCCCACGGCCGTATTCAGGGTTCCTATCAGAATGGAGCCCTCGACCGTCGTCCCAAACCAGGCAAGAACCTGACGCTGGCCATCGACCTTGAGTTGCAGGCCCTCGGCGAGCGGCTAATGCAGAACAAGATAGGATCCATCGTGGCCATCGAACCATCTACGGGCGAAGTGCTCTGCATGGTCTCGTCACCCACCTACGACCCCCGCCTGATGGTGGGCCGTCAGCGTTCCAAGCATCATGTCGAGCTGAGCCGCAACGTGTGGAAACCTCTCTACAACCGTTCCATCATGGGCCTCTACCCTCCCGGTTCTACCTTTAAGACCTCGCAAGGACTCACTTTCCTTAGCGAAGGCATCATCACTCCTTCCACACCTTATCCCTGTTCCCACGGTTTCAGCTACAAGGGTCTGCACGTCGGCTGTCACGGCCATGCCGCCCCGTTGCCCTTGGTACCTGCACTCAGCACTTCGTGCAACGGTTTCTTCTGCTGGGGACTCTATTATATGATAGGTGCCCGCTCCAAGTACGGCTCCGTTCAGAACGCCATGAATACCTGGCGCGACTATATGGTCTCCATGGGCTTCGGCTACAAGCTGGGCGTCGATTTGCCTGGCGAAAAGCGCGGCCTGATTCCCAATGCCCAGTTCTACGACAAGGCATACAAAGGCTCCTGGAACGGTTTGACCATCATCTCCATCTCCATCGGACAGGGCGAGGTACTGCTTACACCACTCCAGATAGCCAATCTCGGAGCCACCATCGCCAACCGCGGTTATTATTATGTACCCCATGTAGTGCGTAAGGTGCAGGGCGAATCCCTCGACACCCTCTACTCCCGTAAGCACTATACCAAGGCCACGCGCAGGTCCTATGATTATGTGGTGCAGGGAATGCGCGCTTCGGCCCTCGGCGGTACCTGCCACGAACTGGCACACTACGACTTTGAGGCCTGCGGCAAGACCGGTACGGCTCAGAACCGCGGTCACGACCACTCCGTCTTCATGGGTTTCGCCCCGATGAGCAATCCTAAGATTGCCGTTGCCGTCTACGTCGAGAACGGCGGATGGGGTGCCACCTACGGTGTGCCTATCGGCGGTCTTATCATGGAACAGTATATTCACGGAAAGCTCTCGGAGGCTTCGCGCAAGAAGGCCGAGACCATCCAGCATAAGGTCATCAGCTATGGATCCACTGAAAGATAAACACCCCGGAGTGCTCCGCTCACTCGACTACTGGACGATACTCATCTACATCGCCCTGCTTACCTTCGGATGGATCAGCGTCTGCGGTGCCAGTTATACCTACGGCGAGACCGACATCTTCGCACTCTCCACCCGTTCGGGCATGCAGATTGTGTGGATAGCCACCTCGCTCGTCCTGGGTTTTATTCTCCTGCTACTTGACGACCGTTACTACGACACCTTCGCGTACATTATATATATAGTACTGCTCGTGCTGCTCTTTGCCACTATCTTCAACCCGCATTCTATCAAGGGCTCTCGTTCGTGGCTGGTCTTAGGCCCTTTGCGACTGCAACCGGCGGAGTTTGCGAAGTTCGCCACTGCCCTGGCCCTGTCGAAACTCATGAGCACCTACGGCTACGATATCCACCAGTGGAAGCACTTTGCCGCCACGCTGGCTATCATCTTCGTGCCCATGACGTTCATCGTCCTGCAGCGCGAGACGGGTTCAGCGCTCGTTTATTTCGCCTTCTTCCTGATGTTCTACCGCGAGGGCATGACCGGCAGCATCCTTTTTACCGCCGTAGCGATGGTCATCTACTTCGTTGTCGGCATCCGCTATGCTGACGTCACGATGGCAGACTCGCCTACCTCTATCGGCAAGTTCACCGTCTTGTTACTTATCCAGCTGTTCTCGGCGTTGATGGTCAGGGCTTACTGTCGCGACCGCAGCGTCTTCTGGCGCATCCTTCTCTTTATTGTGATTACTACGGGCTTGGCGTTGCTCTTTTCGTTCTTCGTCATTCCTTTTGATGTCGTCTGGGTGCAGCTGGTAGTTATCGCCCTTCTCATCGGCTACCTGCTATGGCAGTGGTTAGGCACCCGCCTGCTCAATTATTTCTGGATAGCCCTATTTGCCTTGGGGTCTGTCATTTTCTTCAATGTGGCCGACTATGGTCTGAACCATGTGCTGCAACCTCACCAGCGCACTCGTATCAACGTGCTCCTCGGATTGGAGGAAGACCTGAAGGGTGCTGGCTATAATGTCCACCAAAGTGAGATTGCTATCGGCTCGGGCGGTCTCGAAGGAAAGGGTTTTCTGAATGGTACGCAAACCAAGTTGAAGTACGTGCCTGAACAGGACACTGACTTCATCTTCTGTACCGTCGGCGAGGAAGAAGGTTTTGTGGGCTCTGCTGGTGTGCTGATACTTTTCTGGCTGCTTATCCTACGGCTCATCCACTTGGCTGAGCGCCAGCCTTACCGTTTCGGCCGTGTCTACGGTTACTGTGTACTTAGCATCTTCCTGTTCCATGTCTTCATCAACGTCGGCATGGTGCTTGGATTGACGCCTGTCATCGGCATCCCTTTGCCGTTCTTCAGCTACGGTGGCTCCTCCCTCTGGGGTTTTACTTTCCTCCTTTTCATCTTCCTCGCCCTCGACGCCCGCCGCAACCTCGTGCGGTCATGATTCGTCAATAGGCGGTGAGCCGTATGCCGATATCAGCGATGCCAGGCAGCACATCGCGCTTCATGTTGTGTCGGATGCGGAAATGAAGGGAGTCACCTTCGTTGATGCTGATATCGGGGAGGTGAAAGTGGTACTGGTATAGGTTGATGCCGTGGCCCTGGATTTTTCCCTCGGGATTGATCAGCTGACAGTTGATGGTATCGCGGCGACGAATGGTGGAGGGTAAGGTGGTCTGCTCCACGATGAGCGATAGTTGCTGGTAGGGGTAGTTGGTAGCCATGCGCAGCTCCACATCGCGCTGTACCACGGCCCGCTGCTTGGCAGGAGCAGTGATGAACAGCAGCGTATCGTTCTTCTCCCACCCGCTGATGGGTGTCGGGTGGTACTGGTGGTAAATAGTGTTGCGGTTGCAACCGACCGTGGTCAGTGCAACCGCCATGAATAGTGTGTAAAGCAAAGGGCGCTTGTTACTTCTCATCCTTCTTGGCAGCAGGGGCAGCCGGTTTTTTCTTCTTTTTCTTCTTCTTGGCTTTGTCGAAGCGGCTGATGTCGCCGCCAGCCAGGTCTACGTGGGTAGCCTGCGGTTTGGGTTTGCCTCCCTCGTGCAGCGATTCAGGCTTCTCGCCGCGGCGGTTCATCTCGATAATCTGACGGGCGCGCTCAGCGGTGATAGTCTCCACGTTGGCGGCGATATTCTTGTCCGTAGAATAGGTGACGAGTCCAGCCAGGATGTCGCTCTTGAAGAGGTGGTAGTCACCGTCTATCGTTTGCAGGATGACGTCGCGACCGGGCAGTCGGCGTCCGGCTTCGATGTAATTGTCCACCTCGTAGTTCAGACAGCACTTCAGCTTGGCACACATACCGGCCAGCTTCTGCGGGTTCAGCGAGATGTCCTGATGGCGGGCGGCATTGGTAGCCACGGATACAAAGTTCTTCATCCACGTGGCACAGCACAACTCACGGCCACAGGGACCCGTACCGCCAATGCGGCCTGCCTCCTGTCGGGCACCGATCTGCTTCATCTCAATGCGCACATGGAAGGCAGCAGCCAAATCCTTGATAAGCTGGCGGAAGTCCACACGTTCGTCGGCAATATAGTAGAAGATAGCCTTCTGGCCGTCACCCTGGTACTCCACGTCGCCAATCTTCATGTCCAGTCCCAAGCCCTTGGCTATCTGACGACTCTCAATCATCGTTTCGTGCTCACGGGCCTTGGCTTCACGGAATTTGTCCATATCTATCTGACGGGCCAGACGGTAGACGCGCTTGATGTCGTCCGCCGATTTCAGGTTCGCCTTCTTAATCTGCAGCTTTACTAAGCGTCCCGTCAGGGTCACTACGCCGATATCGTGACCCGGATTTGCCTCGACGGCCACGATGTCGCCCTTCTTCAGCGGCAGGTTGTTGACATTATGGTAGTAGCCCTTGCGGGTGTGCTTGAACTGCACCTCCACCAAGTCCGTCGAATCCTGGTTGCCCGGCACGTCGGCCAGCCAGTCGTAGGTGTTCAGCTGACGGTCCTGTCGTCCTACGGCTTGATGACATAGTCCACGGTCACAACCGATTTTTATGATGTGTTCTTTCTCCATCTTTGTTGATATATTCGTATTATTGGCTGCAAAGGTACGAAAAGTTGTGCGCAATACAAAGAAACTTGTTTCTTTTTTTTGTTTTACATTCGGTTCTTTGGCCATTTCTATTTCTGCAATAGCAGGACGATGGTTTGGAGGGCGAAGTCGAAGAAGACCACTTTAGCATTGGCATTCTGACCGATGTCGCGGATAGCACGATTGGCAAGGTCGTAGAGCGACAGGATGTTGGCCTCGTTGACGAAACGGGCGAAGTTGCGGGCGAAGTCCTCCTCCTGCTGGGTCATATAGATGAGCTCCTGCTGTTGGAAATTATAAATGAAACACTCGCGGGTCATGCGCAGGAAATACTGAAGGAACCGCTTCTGCTTCTCACGGCCGAAGCCTGCCATTACCTCGCTCCATTTCCTCAGGTCGCGAACCTTACGCTGATAGGCCAGTCGCATGAGTGAGATATAGAGGTCGAGGAACTGCTCGTTCTCTGTGCCCACCTGCAACTCCTCCAATGCCTTCAGCCACGAGCCGTTGGCCAGTCGGCTGATACGGCGGGCGGCCTCCTCGCTGACACCACGCCGCGAGATGAGTGCCTGGCAGATGACCTCTGCCGGCAGTTTCTTCACATCGATGCGCTGCACACGGCTGCGGATGGTCTCCAGCAGTTTGTCGGGCTCCTCGCACACCATGATGAAGACCGTCTGGCTGGGCGGCTCCTCGATGAGCTTCAGCAGTTTGTTGGCACATTCGATGTTCATGCGTTCAGGCAGCCAGACAATGCTCACTTTGTAACCTCCCTGACTGGACTTCAGGCTTAGCTTGCGTACCAGGGCCTCGCTCTCGCCGGCGGTGATGACCGCCTGCTGGTTCTCGCCGCCCATGGCTGTCATCCACTCATCCATAGTGAAGTAGGGCCCCTGCATGATGAGTTCGTGCCACTCGCGGGCAAAGTCGTCGCTCGTCGGCTTGTGGTCGCTGCTCATCGACGGCAGTTTGATGGTGGGGTAGGTGAAGTGCAGGTCGGGGTGCTCGAGCTTGCGGAGCATGGCATTGTCTTCTCCTAACAGGTGGCAGGCAAAGGCAATGGCCAATGCCTTCTTGCCCACACCCTGCGGACCGCAGAGCATGATGGCATGGGGCAGGCGGCCTTCACGGGTCATCTGCAGTAGGCGGTCACGCACCTCTTCCTGTCCTATAACATCGTTGAATGTCATTTTAGCTTCCTGACTATTTCTACTACAGAATCAACGGCCGACACGGTATAGAAGTGGATATCGTTGACACCGTGGGCATAGAGTTCGCGGCACTGCTCGGTCGTCCACTCGATGCCCAACTGGCGGGCATCCTCATCGGTCTTGCACTTCACGATCTCACGAGCCAGCGGCTCGGGGATGTCGCAGTGGAAGGTCTTCGGCACGACGGTCAGCTGCGAGAGCTTGGCCATCGGCTTGATGCCGGGGATGATGGGGATGGTGATACCCATCGCTTGTGCCTTCTCCACAAATTCAAAGTATTTCTGGTTGTCGAAGAAGAGCTGGGTGACGGCGTACTGTGCGCCGAGGTCTTGCTTCTCCTTTAAATACTGCATGTCGCGCTCTAAGTTTGGTGCCTCCTCGTGCTTCTCGGGATAGCAGGCTACGCCGAAGTCGAAGCGGCGGCTCGGGTTCTTGATGGGCGTACCGTCGGCAAAGTAGCCGTCGTTGAAGCGCTGCACCTGACGGATGAGGTCGGTGGTGTGGGCATGGCCGCCGGGTGTCGGCGTGAAGTGGGCGTCCTCCTTGGCCTTGTCGCCGCGCAGCAGCAGCAGGTCGTGGATGCCGAGGAACTGCAGGTCGATCAGTTCGTATTCAATGTCCTCGACGGTGGCACCGCTACAGATGACATGCGGCTGAACGGGGATATGGTAACGCTGCTGGATGGCGGCGGCGATGGCGATGGTGCCGGGGCGGCGGCGCACACGGCTCCGCTCAAACCGTCCGTCAGCCAGTTCGCGATAGACGAATTCCGAGTGGTGGGTGGTGATATTGATGAAGGCAGGCGCCAGTTCCGCCAGTTTGTCGATGTCAGCAAACAGCCGGTCGGTGCCTGTTCCTTTCAGCGGCGGCAGCACCTCAAACGAGAACTGCCGCTGCCGCTGGTGTTGATTGATAATGTCGGTTACGCTCATGGTTTATCTGATGATTTTCGTTCCGTTGGTGATGTAGATGCCTTTCTTCGATGAAGGGTGAAGGGTGAGGAGTGAAGGGTTTACGCGGTGGCCTTGCAGGTCATACACCTTTTCACTATCCCCTATTCTCTTTTCGTTGTTCTTTAGCGCAGCGCTAACCCCCGTCACGTCGGCTGCAGCCTGGATGCCAATCTCGGCAGCCGACGTCCACGCCTTACCGTTGATTTCGCTCTTGGCCACGAACTTCAGGTAGCGGGCGTCCTTGGCCGTCTTTAGCTTGGCCACCTGCAGCGACGTGGTGTTCTTGAACTCACCCGTAGCCACAGCCTGTCCCCAGGTCTTGCCGTCGGTACTCAGATAGACCTCGTAAGCCTTGACCATGCCGTTCTGCGTACCGTCCTGACGGGCCAGATAGGTGAAGGCCGTTACCCGATAGGTGCTGCCCATATCGACGATGAGAGTGTGCGGGCAGGTCGGTTCGCTGCCCTGATACTCAGTATGCCAAAAGGTGCTGTTATTGTTGTCGAAGGCCATCTTGGCCTCATTGCCGCCGTGCTGGCTGTCGGCACTCACCAATTTCCACTTGCTCTTGTCGATATACATATCAAAGTCGTAGGACATGACGGCGCTGTCGAACATGTCAGAGAGCGTACAGTAGGCCGTGACGGTGCAGGTGCTATTGTTGGCCACTGGCGAGGTGTATTTCTTGTACTCGCCACCGTCGATGCTGTAGTAGATGGCGGCGCCCTTGGTGTCGGTGGTCATCTTGATGCGGCCGTTCGACTGACGTTCGCAGTTGACGGGCATGCAGACCGGCATGTCGACACGGGCTGCCTTGGCAGCTTCGCTGACGCCCTTCTGCAGCGGCATGATGAAGAAACGGAAGGCCGTGTTCTCTGCCCTCAGCTCATAAGGTGTTCTCACCTCTGGACCACAGGAGGCGTTGCCTAAGCCTCGGGTGGCGGCATCGAGCGAGACGACCGCCGTGGTGCAGGTCTTGAACTGATAGGTATGCTTCGAGCGGGTATTGCGGTCGGTGTAGTTATCCTCTGGACGGAAGTGTACGGCTGAGGCGGCCATCTGGTCGGGTGCCACGAAGAGCAGTCCTTGACCGTCGGCGTTATAGAGTGATATCCAGCGCACCTCCTGCTTTGTGCCGTGTTCCTGCGGCAGGATGTAGTCCTCGCGCTGGTCGCTGACAGTACTCTCATAGATGCCGGGCAGACAGGCTTCCTTGCGGTCGCGGTAGCTGTCCCACGGGCCACGGCCGAACCATGCCAACTGTTCAAAGGCGGCGGGCATCTCCAGTCGGAATCCTAACTTGGGGATGATGGCACCCGTGCTGGCCGGACGGATGAGGGAGTTGACCATCAGCACACCGTCGCTCGTGACGTAGAAGTTCAGCATCACGTCGAATGCCGTGCCGTTCTGTCCCGTATGGGTGCTGTTCAGGGTGATGCTGACGGTCTTGCCGTCGTCGCTCTTGGTCACGCTGTTACTCTTGCTCTTAACAGTCAGCTTGCGCAGTCCCATATTGTCCCAGCTGCCCGACTGGTTGCCGTCGTTGTCGGTGGGCAGTCGGAAGGCGCTGAGCAGCAGGGCCTTGCTCATCATCGCCACGCCGTCGTAGGTGTAGCCTGTCAGGGTGCCCTGCGTCTTGCTGAAGGTGGCCTTGAAGCGCGGACCGCTGACGGTGATGGTCGTCGTGCCGTCCTCCACGGTCAGTTCGTCGGTGGAGGTTGCCGTGTACATCGGCTTCTTAGCCGTCTGCATGGGCAGCTTCTCCTCGGCTACCACGTAGCCTGCCTCGGCCCAAGCGGTGGCCTCCTTCTGACGGGCGGTGAACAAAACAAATGCCTCCTGGTCGGCTGCGAGTGATGCCAAATCGCCCTTCTCGATGGTGATGGTAGCGCTGCTGCCAGCTGCTACCTCGTCGCTGATGGTGCCTTGTGCCAACGTGTTGCCTAATTCGTCGACAACGGTATAGCTCACGTCATAGACTGACGACGGCAGGAAGGCCAGTTTGTTCTTCATCGTAAACTGCAGGGGCTTGCCGCTGACGGCGTACCACTCCAAGGGCTGGTACACCTTTTTTGTATTATAGGCCTTGGACGTAAGGCTCCAGTCGGGGCGCACCAGACCATTGATGCAGAAGTTGCCGCTGTTGGGGTTGTCGCCGAAGTCGCCACCATAGGCCCAGTACTCCTTGCCCGTCGAACTCTTGGTCAGCAGTCCCTGGTCCTTGAAGTCCCAGATGAACTCTCCCGTCAGGCACGGATATTTCTCGTAGAGGTCGAACATGTCGCGGACGTTACCCATCGAGTTGCCCATCGAGTGCGAGTTCTCACACTGGATATGGGGTTTCTGGCCAGTCTTGCCCTGACGCGAGGAACCGATGTTCTGAATACTCTCGTAGCTGGCGTACATCGTCGACGACACGTCGGCGTAGTCGCTGTTGCCCTCGTAGTGGGTCAGTCGGGTCTTGTCCAGCGCTTTGACGGCGGTAGCCACGGCCTGGAAGTTATTGCCGTTGCCACACTCATTGCCGAACGACCACATGAAGATGCTGACATGGTTGCGCATCCAGCGGACATGATTCTGCGAACGTTCCACCATCGCGTTCTTGAACTTAGGTTCTGACGACAGGCCCCAGTTGCCGTGACACTCCACATCGGCCTCGGCCAGCACGTACATGCCGTATTTGTCGCAGAGGTCGTAGAACACCGGGTCGTTGGGGTAGTGCGAGGTGCGGATAGCGTTGATGTTCAGTCGCTTCATGGTCATGATGTCGCCCTCAATCTCCTCGGGAGTGATGGCACGGCCGTTGACGGGCGAAAAGTCGTGGCGGTTGACACCGTGGAACACCATGCGCTTGCCGTTGATAATCAGGGCACCGTCGCTGCGGATGCCCACTTCACGGAAGCCTACCTTGCCGCCGCGAATATCGACGGTCTTGCCGTCCTTGTCCTTCAGCGTCAGCACCAGGTCGTAGAGGTTGGGCGTCTCGGCGCTCCACAGCTTCGGGGCCGTCACGTCCATGTTGATGCTCAGCTCGGCTGCCGCTGCCGCCGTCTGCTCGGCAATGGCGGTGCCGTCGCTCATAATCTTGACCTCCACCATACCGTCCTTGACGGCCTCGGTGCCAGTCAGCCACACCTTCACGTTCGCCTTCGCGTTCTTATAATTACTGTCGAGGTCGGTGGTGAAGAAGTAGTCGCGTATCTGGCTCTTCGGCGCTGCCCAGAGGAAGCAGCTGCGGTGGATACCTGTCAGTCGCCAGTAGTCCTGGCACTCTAAGAACGAGCCGCTGGTGAAGCGATACACCTGCAGGGCGATGGTATTTTCACCTTCAACCAAGTATTTCGTGATGTTGAACTCCGAGGGCAGGTATGAGTCCTCCGAGTAGCCTATGCGCTCACCGTTCACCCAGAGGTAGTAGCCGTGGCCTACGCTGTTGAAGCGGACATAGACGTCGCGGTCCTTCCAGTTCTCAGGTATGGTAAAGGTGCGGCGATAGGTGCCAACGGGGTTTGCCATGTTGTCTTTATAGGTGAACCACGACGGACGGTCGGCCATGACGCTGAACGTCGTGCGGTCATATTCAAAAGGATACTGCGTGTTGCAGTACAGCGGCTTGTCCCACGACTTGTTGTGATTCAGCCCCCATACCTGCCAGCTTGACGGCACGTCGATGTCCGTCCACGACGCGTCGTTGAAGTCCTTGGCGCACCAGCTGGCGAGGGCCTTCGACGGGATGCCTACCCACTGGAACTTCCACTTTCCGTCCAACGACAGGTAGTAAGGCGACAGCGTCAGGTCGTTCTTGGCGACGTCGGCCTCCGAGGCTGCCGGTATGGCCAGCGTGTGTGCCGTTTCGCGGTTGACACTTGTTGTCAGGGGGTCGTCCCACTCCTTGCCGGTCTGGGCGTTGGCGGTCGTAGCGGCCAGTGCTGCCATCACGACGATAAGCTTCTGCTTGTAGTTCATAGTGAATGTTTTGTTCAGTTATTGTCTATTTTGGATGCAAAAGTAATCATTTTCTCTTAATTATCCTACAAAAAAGGTCGCAAATGTTTTGTTATTTCCCTAACTTCCATTACTTTTGCAGACAAAACGATGAGTTATGGAGCGTAAACAGATTACATTCGATACCTTTGTGCGCGGATTCCTCGGCGTAGTGGTGGTAGTAGGCATCATCATGCTGCTCAACCGGTTGAGCGGTGTGCTTGTGCCGTTTTTCCTGGCGTGGCTGCTGTCTTACCTGCTGTTCCCGCTGGTCAAGTTCTTCCAATACCGCTGCCGGCTGAAGTTCCGCATCGCGGCCATCCTCCTGTCCTTCCTCGTGGCCGGTGCCGTCCTGACGGGTGTCTTCTGGCTTATGATTCCCCCAATGATTGAGGAGGGAGGACGAGTCACCCAGCTCATTGTCCGTTACGTGCAGACCGACGAGACCATGAGCAACATCCCGCGACTCGTCCAGCAGTTCATCCACGACAATGTCGACATCGACCAGCTGAAGAAGCTCGTCACGCAGGACGGCTTTATCGACACCGTCAAGTCGGCCATTCCCAAGGTGTGGGCTGTCATTGCCCAGAGCATCAGCATCGTCTCCAGCGTCTTCTCGCTGACGATGGTCGCCCTCTACACCTTATTCATATTACTCGACTACGAGAAGATCACCCAGGGCTGGCCTCAGTTGCTGCCTCGCCGCTACCGTCCGTTTGCCAAGCGATTGGTGGCCGACGTCGAGGAGGGTATGAACAAGTACTTCCGCGGTCAGGCCTTGGTGGCCCTCTGCGTGGGTATCCTCTTCAGCATCGGTTTCCTCATCATCGACTTCCCGCTGGCCATCGCCCTCGGCATGTTCATCGGACTGCTCAATATGGTGCCCTATCTCCAGTTGGTGGGACTCATCCCCACCATTATCCTCGCTATCGTCAAGGCTGCCGATACCGGTTATAACTTCTGGTTCATCCTTCTCATGGCCTTGGTGGTCTTTGCTGTGGTACAGATTATCCAGGACACCTTCCTCACGCCGAAGATCATGGGTCACGTCACCGGTCTTAATTCCGCCATCATCCTGCTGTCGCTCTCCATCTGGGGTTCGCTGCTCGGCATCCTCGGCATGATCATCGCCCTGCCCATGACCACCCTGCTCATCAATTACTACCAGAAGTACGTCATCAAGCAAAAATCTCCATCTCTCCCTTCATCATCGGAATCAGGTAGGTGTTAGGTAGGTGTTTGCACAACACCTACCTCGTCGAAACCCCTTTCTATAAAGCACTTTCCGAAGATTTAGGTAGGTGGTTAGGTGTTTTCATGCATTCCCTCATTTTTCTGTAGTGCCTCCTTGCAAATGTTCCCAACCGGGGAACATCACCTTTGGTCCGACCAAACCCTGGGTTTAGTCCGACCAAACCTCGAGTTTAGTTACGGTAAACCAAGCCCACTATGCAGATTGCGGCATCTTGCTAACTAAGCCACTTAACGATGCTATATGGGTTAGTTAGCCTATCTATATAGGTCAGTTAGCCTGGCGGTCACATAGTCACAGCTGTGACCGTGACCGCTTGAAAGACTTTTTCTGTCCTCTTTCTTGGAACTTTCAGATTATTTCTTTATCTTTGCCAACGACAAATAATGTTGAACCCTAAAAACTGTACCGCCTATGGTAACATAGCAATGACT
>Ga0310696_10003744_pt1 | contig 18885 bp, 9 predicted proteins | sample AusTroGonzalo_MG_4_FD_203885 | JGI IMG/M metagenome (GOLD analysis project Ga0310696, IMG submission 203885) | Bovine rumen microbial communities from tropical cattle in Woodstock, Queensland, Australia - Gonzalo_02 (v2) (version 2) | ecosystem: Host-associated > Mammals > Digestive system >...
TTATATCTACCGACTGATGAAAGAATCTCGTTCTCTGAATGTCTTTATGGGCATTCTCGTGTTCGTTGTATTGTGGTTGGTGGTGTCGCAGGTTCTTCAGATGAAGTTATTGGGTTCCATTCTCGACAAGTTTGTCAGTGTAGGTGTTATTGTGCTGGTTATCCTGTTTCAAGACGAAATTCGTAAGTTCCTCTACAATCTGGGCGCCCATCAGCGTATGAAGAGTTTCCGGCGATTCTTCTCATTAAACGATAAGAAGCAAGATACAGAGAAGCTGAAACAGATTATCATGCCTATCGTCATGTCGTGTATGAGCATGAGTAAGAAGAAGGTGGGTGCTCTTATCGTCATCCAGCGAGCCACCCCTCTTGACGACATTATTGCCACAGGCGAACGTATCGATGCAGATATTAGTCAGCGACTGATAGAGAATCTGTTCTTCAAGAACTCGCCTCTACATGACGGCGCCATGATTATTGCCGACCATCGCATCAAGGCAGCAGGATGTATTCTGCCCGTTTCGCACAATCTGAACATTCCCAAGGAATTAGGTCTTCGCCATCGCGCTGCATTAGGTATCACTCATGAGAGCGACAGTATTGCCATTGTTGTCTCTGAGGAAACAGGTGGTATTTCCGTAGCTATCCATAGTCAGTTCCAACTGAGACTGACGGCAGAAAAATTGGAAAGCGTCCTTACGCAGGAAATGGCGTAAACGTAAACGCTTAATAATTCATAATGCATCATCCATTATTCATAATTATTTCGTACCTTTGCAAACCAGAACAGTATAATTATTTTAAATACAAACAACTATGGATTTATTAAGTCAAATCGTAGCGCGCGCTAAGAGTAACAAGCAGCGCATTGTGCTCCCTGAAGCAGAAGAGGAGCGTACACTGTGTGCAGCCGACAAGGCACTGGCTGATGACCTCGCAGACATCATCTTGATTGGTAACCCTGCTAAGGTTGATGCCTTAGCAAAGGAAAAGGGCCTGAAGAACATTGGTAAGGCCACCCTTATTGATCCCGAGAATTACGACAAGAGTGAGGAACTGGCCGAAAAACTTGCTGAGATTCGCAAGTCGAAGGGTATGACTATTGAGGAGGCTCGCAAACTTATTAAGAACCCCCTGTATTTGGGTTGTATGATTATCAAGACCGAGGGTGCCGATGGTCAGATTTCTGGTGCATTGTCTACAACTGGCGACACCCTGCGTCCTGCCCTGCAGATTATCAAGTGCCAGCCGGGCATCACTTGCGTTAGCGGTGGTCTGCTGCTCATCTCTAAGCAGAAACAGTATGGTGAGGATGGTGTACTCGTAGTTGCCGACGTAGCTGTAACACCAATGCCAGATGCAAATCAGCTTTCACAGATTGCCGTATGTACCGCACAGATGGCAAAGGCTGTAGCTGGTTTCGAAGATCCTCGTGTCGCTATGCTGAGTTTCTCGACGAAGGGCTCTGCTAAGCATGAGGTTTGCGATAAGGTCATTGAAGCCACACGTCTGGCTAAGGAACTCGATCCGACGCTGAAGATCGACGGTGAGTTGCAGGCTGATGCTGCACTCGTTCCTTCTGTTGGTGCCAAGAAGGCTCCTGGCTCTGACATTGCTGGCAAGGCCAACGTACTCGTGTTCCCCAACCTCGAAGTTGGTAATATTGGCTATAAGATGGTGCAGCGCCTGGGTGATGCAATTGCTATCGGTCCTGTGCTCCAGGGTATCGCCCGTCCAGTTAACGACCTCTCTCGCGGTTGCTCTGTCGACGACATCTACTACATGATTGCCATTACTGCTTGTCAGGCTATGGATGCCAAGAAATAAAAAGGTAAAAAAGTAAAAAGGTAAAAACATGAAAATCCTAGTATTAAACTGTGGCTCTTCGTCTATTAAGTACGCCCTGTACAATATGGACGACAAGAGTGTGATGACCAGTGGTGGCGCTGAGCGTGTAGGACTTGACGGTGCCTTTGTGAAGGTGAAGCTGGCCAATGGTGAGAAAAAGCAGATTATGCACGACATCCCTGAGCATACTGAGGGTGTGAAGTTCATTTTCTCTCTGCTGACAGATCCTGAGATTGGTGTCATCAAGAGCCTTAACGAGATTGACGCCGTAGGTCACCGTATGGTGCACGGCGGCGAGAAGTTTAATAAGTCAGTAGTCCTGACTGATGAGGTACTGAAGGAGTTCGAGAAGTGCTCTGACCTGGCTCCGTTGCATAACCCCGCTAACCTGAAGGGTGTGAACGCTGTGAAGGAGCTGATGCCTGGTCTGCCCCAGGTAGGTGTGTTCGATACCGCTTTCCATCAGACTATGCCTCCTAAGGCTTATATGTATGCTATCCCTTACGAGCTTTATGAGAAGTATGGCATCCGCCGCTATGGTTTCCATGGAACCTCGCACCGTTATGTATCTCAGCGTGCCTGTGAGTTCCTTGGCATCCCTGCCGAGGGCACAAAGATGATCACCTGCCACGTGGGTAATGGTGGTTCGATTGCAGCCGTTGTCGATGGCAAGTGTATTGACACCTCAATGGGTCTCACCCCGCTGGAGGGTCTTGTGATGGGTACCCGTGCTGGTGATATCGACGGTGGCGCCGTCACCTTCATCGAGAAGAAACTCGGCCTCGATGCCGACGGCATGTCGAACCTGCTCAACAAGAAGAGCGGTGTGGCTGGTCTGACGGGCGGTAGTTCTGATATGCGTGATGTGGAGAATGCTGCCAAGGCTGGTGATCCGAAGGCGAAGCTGGCTCAGGACATGTACTTCTATCGCATTAAGAAATATATCGGTGCCTATGCAGCCGCTATGGGTGGCCTTGACGTAGTGGTATTCACCGCTGGTGTGGGCGAGAACCAGACCAGCATGCGTTCTGAAGTCTGCAAGAATATGGAGTTCCTGGGCATCAAGTTCGACGAGGAGAAAAACAAGGCCCGTGGCGAGGAAGCCATCATCTCTGCTGATGATTCAAAGGTAAAGGTTGTTGTTATTCCTACCGATGAGGAGCTGATGATTGCCACCGATACCATGAACCTGTTGTAAAATCGGTTTTTGCCTATCGCTCGCAGATATTGGGGCGGGCGCCCGAAAACATAAGGGCGTCCGCCCCAATTCATACGGCCACCCGCCCGAATCTGACGAGACTGCCTTTCTCTCCCTGTTACAAAGTGCTTCTTTCTTTTTTCCTCCGTACAAAAGACAGTTTTTAATAATTATTTTGTGTCCTTTGTGTCCTTTGTGGATTATTTTTCGTACCTTTGCAGGCAAATTAAACAACTTAAGATAAAGGTATATGATACGTTTCTTTCAGACCCCACAGCAGACGGTGATTGCAACGGAAGTTGACCACCAGCTGAGTGAACAGGAAATCAAGGAATTAAACTGGTTGTATGGCGAGGCTACGCTGCTGGATGCAGAGCAGTTGGACGGCTATTTCGTAGGCCCGCGCCGTGAGATGGTGACCCCGTGGTCGACCAATGCCGTAGAGATTACGCAGAACATGGGCCTTAAGGGCATCAGCCGTATCGAGGAGTATTTCCCTGTACAGAGCAAGGATGCCGATCACGACCCTATGCTACAGCGCATGTACAACGGCATCAACCAGGACATCTTCACGATAAACATCAAGCCTGAGCCCATCAAGTATGTGGACAATCTGGAGGAGTACAACGAGCAGGAGGGTCTGGCTCTCTCGCCTGAGGAGATTGAATACCTACATGGATTGGAGAAGCAGAACGGTCGTCCGTTGACTGATTCCGAGATTTTCGGTTTCGCCCAGATCAACTCCGAACACTGCCGTCACAAGATCTTTGGTGGTACCTTCATCATTGACGGCAAGGAGATGGAGAGTTCGCTCTTCGCCATGATTAAGAAAACCACACAGGAAAACCCCAACAAGATTCTTTCGGCCTATAAAGATAATGTGGCTTTTGCACAGGGCCCCGTCGTTGAGCAATTTGCTCCAAAAGACCAAAGCACCAGCGACTATTTTCAGGTAAAGGACATCGAGAGTGTTATCTCGCTGAAGGCCGAGACACATAACTTTCCAACAACTGTTGAGCCATTCAATGGAGCTGCTACAGGTACTGGTGGCGAAATTCGTGACCGTATGGGCGGTGGCGTTGGTTCTTGGCCTATTGCTGGTACTGCTGTTTATATGACGGCTTATCCTCGTCTGCACGACGATGAGGGTGCTGCTCGCGATTGGGAGGACATCCTGCCCGTTCGTCAGTGGCTGTATCAGACTCCTCAGCAGATTTTGACAAAGGCTTCTAATGGTGCCTCTGACTTCGGTAATAAGTTCGGCCAGCCACTGATCTGTGGTTCGGTACTGACATTCGAGCATCAGGAGGGAAAAGAGAAGTATGCCTACGATAAGGTCATCATGTTGGCTGGTGGCGTAGGTTATGGCACCAAGCGCGACTGCCTTAAGAAGGAACCACAGAAGGGTAACAAGGTGGTTGTAGTAGGTGGCGATAACTACCGCATCGGTTTGGGTGGCGGTTCTGTATCATCAGTAGATACAGGTCGCTATAGCAATGGTATCGAGCTGAATGCCGTTCAGCGTGCCAACCCAGAAATGCAGAAACGTGCCTACAACCTCGTTCGTGCCCTTTGCGAGGAGGATGTGAACCCCGTTGTTTCTATCCACGACCACGGATCAGCCGGTCACTTGAACTGTCTGTCGGAACTTGTAGAGGAGTGTGGTGGCGAAATCGACATGACCAAACTGCCTATTGGTGACAAGACGCTTTCAAGCAAGGAGATTATCGCCAACGAGAGTCAGGAGCGCATGGGCTTGCTCATCGACGAGAAGCACATCGAGCATGTCCGTAAGATTGCCGAACGCGAGCGTGCTCCGCTGTATGTGGTTGGTGAGACCACTGGTGATGCCCACTTCTCGTTCAAGCAGGGCGATGGTGTGAAGCCATTCGATCTGGACGTTGCCCAGATGTTTGGTCACTCACCCAAGACTATTATGAAAGATAATACTGTAGAGCGTCACTATGCTGACGTGACCTACAGTCAGGATAAGATTAACGAATATCTCGACCGCGTGCTTCAGCTGGAGGCTGTGGCTTGTAAGGACTGGTTGACCAACAAGGTTGACCGCTCTGTGACAGGTAAGATTGCACGTCAGCAGTGTCAGGGTGAGATTCAGTTGCCTCTGAGCGACTGTGGTGTTGTCGCCCTCGACTATCGTGGCAAGAAGGGTATCGCTACGGCTCTGGGTCATGCACCTCAGGCTGGTCTGGCTGATCCCGCAGCTGGTTCAGTACTCTCTGTAGCTGAGGCTCTTACAAATATTGTTTGGGCTCCATTGGCCGAGGGTATGGATTCTCTGAGCCTTTCTGCCAACTGGATGTGGCCTTGCCGCTCTCAGGAGGGTGAGGATGCCCGCCTGTATGCAGGTGTTAAGGCTCTGAGCGACTTCTGCTGCGACCTGCACATCAACGTGCCTACAGGTAAGGACTCGCTGTCACTCTCTCAGCAGTATCCTAATGGTGAGAAGATTATCTCTCCAGGAACAGTAATCGTATCTGCTGGTGGTGAGGTTTCTGACATCAAGAAGGTGGTATCGCCCGTATTGGTGAACGATAAGAACGCATCACTTTATCATATCGACTTCAGCTTCGACGAGCAGCGCCTTGGTGGTTCTGCCTTCGCCCAGAGTCTGGGTAAGGTTGGCGACGATGTGCCTACTGTTAAGAACGCTGAGTACTTTGCTGATGCCTTCATGGCTGTTCAGGAGATGATTAATCGCGGTTGGATTCTTGCTGGTCACGATATCTCGGCTGGTGGTTTGATTACCACTCTGCTCGAAATGTGCTTCGCCAACACAAAGGGCGGTATGCACATCAACCTGCACGACATCTGCAAGGAGGGCGACGTGGTGAAGGCTCTGTTCGCTGAGAACCCAGGAGTAGTTATCGAGGTAAGCGATGAGTACAAGCAGGAGTTCAAGGACTTTATGGAGGAGCAGGGTGTTGGCTATGCCAAAATTGGTTATCCTGTTGAGGATGCCCGCACCATCGTAGTGAAGGCAGGTGATGAAGAGCATACATTCGACATCGATGCACTCCGTGACACATGGTATAAGACATCATATCTGCTGGATCGTAAGCAGAGCTTCAATGGTAAGGCTGCTGAGCGCTTCGCCAACTATAAGAAGCAGCCTATCGAGATGAAGTTTAATAAGGACTTCAAGGGTACACTTGCTCAGTATGGCATCTCAGCAGATCGCCGCAAGGCATCTGGCGTGAAGGCAGCCATCATACGTGAGAAGGGTACTAACGGTGAGCGCGAGATGGCTTACTGCCTGTATTTGGCTGGTTTCGACGTGAAGGACGTAATGATGACCGACCTGATTTCTGGTCGCGAGACACTCGAGGATATCAACATGATTGTATTCTGCGGTGGTTTCTCTAACTCTGATGTACTTGGTTCAGCAAAGGGTTGGGCTGGTGCCTTCCTCTTCAATCCTAAGGCTAAGGAGGCTCTTGATAAGTTCTATGCCCGTGAAGACACATTGTCACTGGGAATCTGTAACGGTTGTCAGCTGATGGTTGAACTTGGGCTGACTGGTGCTAAGGGTGCTAAGATGCTGCATAACGACTCTCATAAGTTCGAGAGTGAGTTCATCAGCCTGAGCATTCCTCAAAACAATAGCGTGATGTTCGGATCGCTGAGTGGCAACAAGCTCGGTCTGTGGGTAGCTCACGGAGAGGGTAAGTTCTCACTGCCCGAGGCTGAGAGCGCTTACAACGTAATTGCTAAGTACAACTATGCTGGCTATCCTGCTAATCCAAACGGTTCTGACTATAACGTGGCAGGTATCTGCTCACAGGATGGCCGTCATCTCTGCATGATGCCTCACCTGGAGCGTGCCGTATTCCCCTGGCAGAATGCATGGTATCCCGCTGACCGTCGTCAGGACGAGGTAACACCTTGGATTGAGGCATTTGTCAATGCACGTAAGTGGGTGGAGGCTCAAAAGTAATGAATATCTACTGGGAATCATTTAAGACCTTCTTTAAGATTGGCATATTCACCCTTGGTGGCGGATATGCCATGATTCCTTTGATTGAGGAAGAGGTGGTCAACAAGAAACAGTGGGTGTCGAAGGACGAGATGCTCGACCTGATAGCCATTGCCCAAAGTTGCCCTGGCGTCTTCGCTATCAACATCGCTACCTTCATTGGCTATCGGCTGAAAAAGGAGCGTGGAGCTATTGCGACCACTATTGGCACCGCTCTTCCCTCGTTCATGATAATCCTGCTAATAGCCATGTTCTTCCATCAGTTTGAAGACAATCGCATCGTTGCTGCTATCTTCAAGGGCATCCGTCCTGCGGTGGTGGCATTGATAGCCGTTCCGACCTTCAATCTGGGCAAACGGGCTCAGTTGAACAAATGGACGATTTGGATTCCCATTGCCTCTGCTCTGCTGATATGGCTATTGGGCGTTTCACCTATTTGGATTATTATTGCTGCAGGAATAGGCGGCTATATTTATGGGAGGGTTGTCGTATGATATTCTTTTGGTTATTCGTTACATTCTTCGAGATTGGCCTCTTTGGCTTCGGAGGGGGCTATGGCATGCTTTCTCTGATACAGAACGAGACCGTCGAGCATTGGCATTGGCTGTCGAGCAGTGAGTTCACGGACATTGTGGCTATCTCACAGATGACGCCAGGCCCTATTGGTATCAACTCCGCCACTTATTGTGGTTATACCGCTGTGAAGAATGCTGGCTTCTCGATGCCAATGGCTGTATTAGGCAGTGCTACAGCCACCTTTGCATTGGTATTGCCCTCATTGATACTGATGATACTCATCAGCAAGATGTTCATGAAGTATATGCACACCAGAACGGTCGAAAGCGTATTCAAGGCGCTGCGTCCAACAGTTGTTGGCCTATTGGCAGCTGCTACATTATTATTATGTACGCGCGACAATTTCAGCACTCCCACGGAAAACCTTTGGCAATTCTGCATCAGCTGTTTTCTTTTTGCTGCCTCATTTTACGGAGTGAAGGTAATAAAAATCAACCCCATCCACATGATACTTTTCAGTGCTGTGGCGGGGTTGGTATTGTTCTACGAATGATTTAGCGCGAACGATAAGTTCGGCAATAAGCCTTACTTGTGCTTTTTATAATATTCGACGGCACGACGGATATTCTCCTGTATGGCCTTTGAAGTAAATGTGGCACCAGTCACAGCATCAACGTCCTGTACAGTGCCTTTCTTAACGTCCATGCCCTCATACTTAGGTACCATCTCTTTCTTTACCTTGGCGTTGTATTTAGGACCATCCTGGTTCTTCAGTACAACCACCTTTACAATCTTGTTCTTCTTGATATAAACCTCAAGGGGTGTTGCACCAGCATATCCTTCCACATCCTGAGCCAGTGTGGTGGTATTGATGATGTAGGTTCCGTCTTGAGTCTTCGTCATCACGTTGTCTGCCTGGGCTGTCATAGTGAACACCAGCAGCACTGCTAATAGCATCTTTTTCATCATATTTCCCTTTAATTGTTGCATTAATAATCAATAGTTGCCGAGGGTACCGATGCTTTGAGGCATCCACACCTCCATATCGCCAGGTCCGCGATGGTTCCAGGCATAGTAGGGAATCATAGTTAGTACGGCAGGGCGCACATGTGCGTGGCCTAATTTGTCGGTATCAAGGGCCTCACCGTCTACTTCGATGGCTGTGACGGCAAATGTCACATCGCGAGTACCATTGATGGTACGCTCGGCAGTACGGAAACGAGGCTGTGCGGGCATCAGGAAGTTGAAAATACTGAAGCGCTCGTTGTCGGCACCTTCAGCACAATAGACCAATGGTCCGCGCTCTACGGCAATTCGTCCTCGGTCGCCCACCACATCAGGGTGAGCCTTTACGGTACGTACAGGCATATCGAAATGAATGGTCACCACGTCACCCTTCTTCCACTTGCGATCAATAGCAAGGTAACCATTCTCGAGTGCGCCGTCGACAGGCTGACCGTTGACCTTCACCGAGTAACTGCCCAGCACATCGTCGCTGAAGCTATAGAGACGTGAGGGTACGGGACGTTCAGTGACCCATTCAGGGATGCGAATCATGAGAGCAAACTGCTTCGCCTGGTTCTTCTGGATGGTAACGGTGATATCGCCATCCCAAGGATAATTGGTCTGCTGGGAAAGTACGACATCCTTGCCTTCCACCTGAATGGTGGCCGTATTACCAGCAAACAGGTTGACATACAAGTTGCGGTCCTTGACAGCATACATATACCCAGGGAACGAAGGGATAAAGCGACAGAGATTCGATGGACAGCAGGCACATCCGAACCAAGGCTGGCGCTCGACGGTGCCATCGGCATTGAATCGGTATTTTCCGTCCGACGACAGCGGGTTGGGATAGAAGAATCGTCCGCCGTCGACACTCATACCGCTAATCACACCATTATACAGCGTGCGCTCCATGCAGTCGATGTACTTGGCGTCGCCATGCAACAGGAACATGCGGTGGAACAGATAAACCATCGAGATGGCTGCACACGTCTCATTGTACGATGTTAGATTGGGCAATTCGTAGTCAGCTCCAAAGGCCTCACCATCATGGCGGGCACCTACACCACCTGTGATGTAGTATTTCTTGGAGACGATGTTGTCGTAAATGGTGTCGATGGCCTTGATATAGGCAGAATCGCCTGTCAGTGCAGCGACATCGGCCATACCGGCATACATATATCCGGCACGCACGGCGTGTCCCCAGGCTTCCGTCTGGTCAACAACGGGCTTGTCGCTCTGCGAATAGATGTTCTTGACTGTCGTCTTGCCACGATAGTCCAACAGGAACTTGGCCTCGTCCAGATATTTCTGCTCACCCGTCAGCACATAGAGACGGGCCAGCGCCATCTCAGCAATCTGGTGACCTGGTGTCACACAAGCCTGTCCGGGATTGGGACCTACCTCGCGGATAACACAGTCGGCATAACGCTTGGCAATGTTCAGGAATTTGTCAGAACCCGTAGCCTGATAGTGGGCACAGGCTGCATCTACCATGTGCCCCAGGTTATAGAGCTCATGGCTGGCATGCTCCTCAGCGGCCCAGCGCTTATGGGCTGCCCATTGATGGGGATGCTCAGGGTTGATGGTACGAGCCGTATAGAGATAGCCGTCAGGCTCCTGAGCCGCAGCAACGATGTCAAGCACAGAATCGATATACTGCTTGAGTTTGGCATCGGGATAGGTCTGCAACACATACGAGGCACCCTCGATGGTCTTATACACATCTGTATCGTCAAAGGAAAAACCCATAAACTTCGACACGTCCCACTTGGGAGTCTTCAGTCCTTCATGACCAGGATGCTGAAGGGTATATGCCGCCATATTGAAGTTCTCGTAGCGGTGTGTCGTTTCGCACTTCGAGAAAGCCAGCGGAATGGTCACTTCACGGGCCGCACGGATGCGCTCTCCCCAAAATGTACCAGGAGTCACCTTCACAGCAGTAAACGGTACTTGGCTAATGGGATAGCCGTTCGTACGTGTGCTCGCAGTCTCTTTCTTTGCCTGTGCAGCGGTCAGTAGGGCCAGGCACACCAACAAGGTAGTCAGTCGTTTCATCGTTTTATTATTCGTTTTTGTATTCCGTCGGCAAAGGTACGCATTTAGTTACAAACCGCCAAGTTTTTCGTCTTAATAATAAATAAAGAGGTAACATGATGAAACGTTTATGTATCTTTTTCCTTCTGTTGACGGCTTCTTGGGAGCTCTCAGCACAACAGAAAGTGTATATATCCACATCGTTCCACGAACCAGCCACAGACGGTTTGCGATTTATCTATAGTCGCGATGGGTGGAACTGGCAACAGGTGGACGGCATCTGGCTGCGTCCTGAGGTAGGTCATCAGAAGGTGATGCGCGACCCCAGCATCATCCGCACGCCCGATGGCATGTTTCATCTTGTGTGGACCTCCAGCTGGCGAGGCGACAGGGGCTTTGGTTATGCTTGTTCGAAGGACTTAGTACATTGGAGCGAACAGCGTTTCATCGAGGTCATGAGTGATACGACAACGGTGAATGTTTGGGCTCCGGAACTCTTCTGGGATGACGTCAAGAAGCAGGCTGTCATCGTTTGGGCATCGTGTATTCCAGGCAAATACCCTGATGGACAGGAGGAACACAAGAATAACCATCGGCTCTATTATACCACCACGAAGGATTTTAAGACTTTCGCGCCAACCAAACTGATGATAGAACCAGGATTCTCGTGTATCGACGCCACATTGGTGAAGCGAGGCAAAGACGACTACGTGATGGTGCTGAAAGACAATACCCGTCCTGAGCGCGACATCAAGGTTGCTTATGCCAAGTCGCCTTACGGCCCTTGGTCGAAGGCCTCGGAACCCTTTACGGGCAAGATGATGGAGGGTCCCACAACGGTGAAGGTGACGCGCAAGGTGGATAAAACTATAGAAAGCGGCTGGTTAATTTACTACGACCGCTACGAATTGAAGGACTTCGGAGCCCATTTCACGAAAGATTTTGTGACCTTCGAGGATGTCAGCAACAAGGTCAGCGTCCCTAACCTGCACAAACACGGCACCATTTTTGAGGCTGACGAAACCATCCTGCAAGGGCTGTTGAATGCCAAGAAGGTTCATTATACGGGCACAACGCTGAGCAATCCCAATCGTCACGACGGAGGCCTCTCGCCTGTGGTAGGCGTACACAACATCCAGATTTTGCGTGCCAATCGCGAGCATCCCTCTGAGGCGAACAGCAACGGCTGGACGTATAACCACCAGCCCATGATGGCCTATTGGAACGACCAGTTCTACGTGCATTACCTCTGTGACCCCAGCGACGAGCATGTACCCCCTTCGCACACTATGTATCAGACCTCGCAGGACGGTTATACGTGGAGCAATCCACAGATTCTCTTCCCTGAGGTGCAAGTGCCAGAGGGTTTCCAAAAGCCGAATCGCCCTGAGATGGCTCACGACCTTATTGCCATCATGCACCAGCGGGTAGGATGGTATGTCTCGAAGAGCGGACAACTGTGGGCATTGGGAAACTATGGTGTCGCCTTCGACAAGAAGGATGACCCCAACGATGGTAATGGTCTGGGGCGCGTCATTCGCGAAGTGAAGAAAGACGGCACGCTGGGGCCGATTTATTTCATCTACCAGAATGCTAGTTATACTAGTCATACTGGTAAGACTAGAACATCTGGCGCTTTTCCCTTCTACACCAAGGCCCCTAAGGATGTTCGCACGGCTTGCGAAGAGCTTCTCGCCAACCCTCGCTATCGCATGCAGTGGGTAGAAGAGGCCGACCGCACAGACCCGTTGATTCCTCTGCACAAGGAGTACAAGGCCTATTGCGACTATACCCTGCCAGACGGACAGATAGCCGCTTTGTGGAAACATGCGCTGACGTCGACGTCGGCTGATGGCGGCCTAACGTGGGCACAACCCGTAGAGCGCGCACAGGGCTTCGTCAATAGCAATGCGAAAATCTGGGGACAGCGCCTGTCCGATGGTACCTATGCTACTGTATATAATCCCTCGGAATACCGCTGGCCATTAGCTATCTCGTTGTCGAAGGACGGCTATGAATACACCACTTTGAATCTGGTTCAAGGTGAAGTGCCTCCTATGCGTTATGGAGGCAACTACAAGAGCTATGGTCCCCAGTATGTGCGTGGCATTCAGGAGGGCAATGGAACGCCCAAGGATTCTGACCTTTGGGTGGCCTACTCCATGAACAAGGAAGACATGTGGGTGGCGCATATCCCCGTACCCGTACAGACAGAAGCGCATAGCCACGCTGACGGCAAGGAGTTCCTCGCTGTTAACGGTTCTCCCGTCAACACCCTTTCCCATCTCACCTCTTGGAACATCTATTCCCCTGTCTATGCTCCCGTCTCGCTGAATGACGGCTGGCTCACACTGAGCGACAGCGACCCCTTCGACTATGCCCGCGTGGAAAGAAAAATACCTGCCACCAAGGAGCTAAAGGTATGTTTCGACCTTCGCACCTCGCAGAACCGTACAGGCCTTTTGCAGATTGAATTCCTCGATGCCCACGGTACTGCCTGCTCGCGCATAGAACTGACTGACGAGGGTATCATGCGTTGCAAAGGTGGCGCCCGCTATGGTGGTTTGGGCAAATACGAGGCTAATACCACCTATCATTTTGAAGTCGTGCTAAGTGTCAGTCGTCGCGTAGCTGAAGTATACATCAATGGTAAGAAAGCTGGTCAGCGCATGTTCTTCGCCCCAGTGGAAAGTATCGAGCGCATCATGTTCCGCACTGGCTCAGAGCGCCGCTTCCCTGATGTCGATACGCCTGCCGACTGGGACGGAGTTCTTGACAACGCTGGTAGTACAGCCCCCACCGCCACCTTCTCCATCGCCAACTTCGTCACCGTTCCCGAAGGTTCACCTTCGGGTAGTTGCGCCTTCCTCCGCTACGACGATTACAAGCACTATGTCGACTACTTCAACACGATGGAGGACGAATCTATCGTTCAGGCCATTCCCAATAGCAAGGCGTGGGAGTGGATGACGCAGAATGTGCCCCTCTTCGACTGTCCCAACAAGGACTTCGAGGAAATGTGGTACTTCCGCTGGTGGACGCTTCGCAAGCACATCGAGCAGACGCCCGTGGGTTATGCTATGACAGAGTTTCTGGTCAATCGCAGCTATGCCGACCAATACAACCTCATTGCCTCTGGCGTGGGGCATCACATCCACGAGAGCCGCTGGTTGCGCGACAGCACCTACCTTGACCAAATCATAAACACGTGGTATCATGGTAACGACGGACAGCCCATGAAGAAACTCACCAATTACTCCTCGTGGATAGCCCATTCGCTGTGGGGCCGCTATCTGGTGGATAGTCGCAAGGATTGGATAGTCTCTATGCTTCCTTCGTTGGAATGGGAGTATAACCATTGGGAAACGACGCATACCCGCGAGGGAGGCCTCTACTGGCAGGCCGACGTGCAGGACGCAATGGAGGAGACCATCAGCGGCGGACGCAAGAAGAAATACCTGCGCCCCTCTATCAACGCCTACATGTACGGCAATGCGATGGCGATTGGCAACATTAGTGCGCTTGGCGGTTTTGCCGCCAAGGCTCAAACGTATTTTGACAAAGCCGCCGCCCTGAAGGAAAAGGCCCACGCCAAGCTCTGGAACGAAGACCACCAATTCTTCGAGACCCACCGTATCGACTCCTCAGCCAACGTCCGCGAGGCTATCGGCTTCCTGCCTTGGTATACCCACATGGCGAAGGATGAGGCGAAATACGCTGTCGCCTGGCTTCAGGCCGCTGACCCACAAGGTTTCTCTGCTCCTTACGGACAGACTACCGCCGAGCGTCGTCATCCGCAATTCCGCACACATGGTGTGGGTAAGTGCGAGTGGGACGGTGCCGTATGGCCCTTTGCCACTAGCCAGACGCTCACCGCCCTTGCCAATTTCGCCAACGACTACACCGCCCGTCCTGTGCCCAGCGGTAAAAGTGTGCCCAGCGGTTCTCTGACCAATGGTCAGAGTGTGGCGTTGCGAATTGCCGCTGGGGTTCTCTCCCTCGATTCCCTCTATTTCTCCGAACTCGAGAAATACATGCAGAGTCAGCACATGCGAGGCAAGCCCTATATCGGTGAATACTTAGACGAAACCACAGGCTATTGGCTGAAGGGTGATCAGGAGCGCAGCCGCTATTACAACCACTCGACGTGGAACGACCTGATTATCACTGGTCTCTGTGGCCTGCGCCCCCGTCAGGACTCTCACCTTGAGGTCAATCCTCTGCTTCCTCAAAATAAGTGGGATTACTTCTGCCTCGACAACGTGCTCTATCATGGTCACAACCTCACCATCCTCTGGGACAAGGACGGCTCGCGTTACCACGCTGGAAAGGGCCTCCGCGTTTATGTCGACGGCAAACTTGCAGGCCAGCGCGACACCCTCGGCAGACTCACCATCGAGCATGCATTTTAAGCCTCGCGATAAAGCCCACAGTTACCCTATGTCTCGTTCCCTGCTACATTCCGTCTGAATCCCCCTGCCCGAAACTACTTCTGCTCGAAAAAGTCCAGATTCTGACAATTCTGACAATTATGACAGTCAGAATCTGCGCCCCCACTCTCACCGCTTTAACTGTTAAATTGATGCATATTTATATATAATATATATATTATATATAAATATGATGTAATACTAACCCTTTTCCAATCAACCACACCTCCAATTTCTGACACTGTCATTTGTCAGAATTGTCAGATTGTATGTACTTTCATGCACTAGAGTGGTTATGAAAAATATTAACATGACGAAGAAGCCACAAAATCAGGGCTTCGAGCAAAATTATGTTCCCTGCCCAGGGAAAATTTGCGCTCTGTTTAGCGCGCAAAAATTAGACAAGGAACACACTGTTACCAGCCAGCGCACTCAATAATACCATCTACGAAAATTTCGGACAATACAACGCGAGAATAGCCACTTAATACTGGAGGCGGTTTATTTCAATTTTTCCTTCAGGTTTTGCATTTCATAATCGAAACCGTGGAAGCCGTGGATTTGCAGGTCATCGCGGACGCGACGGCAGTCGGGCGTGATGGTCTCGTAGTGGGGGATGCCGTTGAAGCGGAAGAGCTCTTGCAGACGGGTGAATTCGGCATTGATGAGGCAAATTGTCGTCTCGTCAGCCAGCCACTCTTTGACATACTGATGATAGGCTTCGCTGCCTTCTGCGGTGCGTTCTCCAGCAATGAAGATGAGCTTCACGTCGTCGCGCTTGGCAATCTCGGCACGCTGAGCCTTACTGCTCTGAATGGCAGAACGACAAGGTCCGCAACCCATACCCCAGAAGTCGATAACGAGATAACGTCCAGGATATTTGGCGCAGAGCGAACGAATGAGGTCGGCTGAAAGGTTGTTGGCAGGCAGCGGTGTGGAGAGGTCCGTCTGGGCCATCTTGTAAGCATAAAACGCCTCGGCCTCCTGGCGGATTACGGGATTGGTGAAGGAACTCAAAAAGGCGGGCATCATCCTGTCTGGTGTCTGGATGGTGGCTGCAGCCTCCTCGCGTTCAGCAACCGTCATGGTCGTGTCGGCCAGGATTCGGGGAAGGGCTTCCTCGTTGTTGCGCCAGGCGTTAAAGGAGCTGAGCATATCCTGATAGGTACAGAGCTGCGCCATAAAAGTATCATGGTCAGTTCCCAGCATCTCGCGCAGGGTCTTATAGCTGTTAGCCATCATCTTCTTCTCGTTTTCTGCATTGCTCTCTATCGCACCCTCCTCGTTGGCAAGGCCCTCATACCGACGATCTCTGACGGGCTTAGCATACTGGATGCGGTTGAGCAGGATGGGGAAGTTGGCCGTTGACAACAGCAGGGGATTGTCGAAGTCGATACGGTGCAGTGCCTTATAGCTCTCGGGTTGGCCAAACGCCTTCCACTCCGCACTGTCGAGAATCTCCATTTGATAGCCGCCATCGCGCTGCTCATATTTCACGACGTCATGCTCATGATACATCGGATAGTCCATGAAGGCGTAGGCGAAGCTCACCTGCAGGTCGGCCAGTGCCATCTGCATCTCCTGAGGGGTGAAGTGACGACGACGACCCTCCATCTGCAGTCGGTACAGCATGTTCTGCCACGTGCGCTCTGTCTCCTCACCGATTTCGCTGAACTTGCCCTTGAAACTGGTCAGCGAACGGCTCAGGTTGCCAATGGTCATCCCCAACTTCAGCCAGCGCGCCACTTCCTTGCTGCTGCCGCTGTTGTAGATGCACTCGTACTGTCCACCTTCGTTAGGACAGACGGTAATGTCGATGGTCTCACCAGGGCGGGCGAAGAAAGGCATCTCGCTAAAGCCCACCTTCGCCTCGCGGGTGAAAAACTCGTTGTAAACGGGATAGCTGGCCTGGAACTTCTTCTCAAACGAGCCGTCGGCAGCAATGTCGATGACCAGTGTCGGATCGTCGTTTTCGAAGACATCCTTGTGAAAGCACTCCAACGAGGTGAAGCCGAACTTGTCTGCATCGTAACCCTCGATACGTCCTCGGATAGTGATGGTGTCTGTCTTGAGCCAGTCGGCAGGTGCCTGATAGGGATTGGCGTCCGACAGTTCTTGGAACGTCGGAGGCATCACCTGATATTTCTTGTCGTGGATGCCCAGCAGCATGAAGGCTCCCTGACCGTCGCCCTCGACGAAGTCGAAGATCTGCACTTTCTTCGGCAGTGGCTGGAAGTGCATCGTGAAGTCAATCGTGCCGTTCTCTGGCGATGTAATCCACGCGTCGAGCTGCAGTCCTTCGCATGAACGCAGCGGATAGCGGTTGCCCTCCTCATCCAAGAGGTAGCTGTCATGGGCATAACGGAACTTTTGGCCTTTCGGATACACCATCGTGAAGTGTACGGTGGTGGCTGTGTCTCGCATAATCACTTGGCGGGCTTTCAACTCGCCATTCATATTCACACACGCCATCGACTCTGGGGCTTTAATGGTTTTGTAGGTTTTTGCCTGCCCAGCCATTGCAATGAGGGCAAACAGAGAAGTAAATAATAGTTTCTTCATATTTGGTTTGATAATCATGTTGTTTGTATATTTATATATACGCCTTACGCTGGCGAAAAATTGATGGGAACGTGTTAAACTTTCTTAATCGTCAACGTTTGATGACAATATAAGCAGGCTGTGCGTCTTTATATAAGTATGAGACAATTCATCATAACACTATTGATGGGATTTGTGCTGCCGTTGGCGGCACTGGCAGATGACAAAGGCGCGGCACAGGCCAACGTCTTTGGCGACGCTCAATGGATAGGTGCTATTACGAAAGCTGATGCCAATACGCCAGTGGGGCGGCACTATTCGGGCAGCGTGCTCAAGGAGAGCAAGGCTGCATGGGACAAGGCAGACCCATTGTCGAGACGTAGCATCATTCTGCGTCGTAGCTTCAGTCCTTACAAGGCGGTGAAGCAAGCGGAATTGCGCATCTGTGGATTGGGATTCTATGAAGCCACCATCAATGGCCAGAAGGTGGGTGAGTCGGAGTTTGCCCCCACATGGAGCGACTACGACAAGACGGTGTACTTCAATACCTATGACGTCACCCAGCTGATTCGGCAGGGCGACAACGAGTTGCGCGTGCTGTTGGGCAATGGCTTTTATAATGAGCAAGGCGGTCGTTACGCGAAGTTGAAGGTGTCATTTGGTCCCCCGTCGTTGCTTTGTCTGCTCTACGTCACTTACGAAGACGGCATGCGCGAACACCTGTTTAGCGACAGCAAGTGGCAGTGGACGGAGAGTCCCATTACCTTCAACAGCATCTATGGGGGCGAAGATTATGATGCACGCCAAGAGTTGAGAATTGAGAGTTCAGAGTTTAAATACTGGAAGCCTGTGGTGATACAGGAAGCCCCCAAAGGAGTGCTGCGCCCGCAGATAGTTCAACCCGTAAAGATCATGGAGCGTTATCCTGTCAAGCAGGTACTGAAGTGGCAGGGCGATACACTCCTTGTGCTCGACATGGGTCAGAACCTTGCAGGCTATCCGGAAATCACCGTCGAGGGCAAAGCCGGCCAGCGACTGAAGCTGATTCCTGGCGAGACATTGGATAAAAACGGACTCGTGAATCAACAGCAGACAGGCCGCCCCCATTATTATACCTATATATTAAAAGGAAGCCAAACTAATCATAAACTTCAAACTTCAAACTTCAAACATCAAACTTCAGAAGTTTGGCACCCGCGCTTCTCTTACTATTCTTTCCGCTATCTTCAGGTGGAGGGTGACATTAACGTGCTGAAGAAGGTAGAGTCGTGCTTCGTCTACAACTCCGCCGAGCGCACAGGTTCGTTTGAATGC
>Ga0310696_10003745_pt1 | contig 18882 bp, 12 predicted proteins | sample AusTroGonzalo_MG_4_FD_203885 | JGI IMG/M metagenome (GOLD analysis project Ga0310696, IMG submission 203885) | Bovine rumen microbial communities from tropical cattle in Woodstock, Queensland, Australia - Gonzalo_02 (v2) (version 2) | ecosystem: Host-associated > Mammals > Digestive system >...
GTCGCTCCTCCAATCTCGACCACGACGGATCGAAGAGGAACGACGTACCGTCTTTGAGCTTACCCGCCGCCATGATCATGTCCTCGACCTCCAATTCGGGGCGGAGGTTCGGTGCGATCTGCGCGAAGACGGTGTCGTAGTCCGAACCCGTCAGCCAGCGGATCAAGTCGAAGATGTGCGGGTGGTCACAGAGCGCACCGCCACGGAAGCGTTTGTCACCCGGCGCGAGCGGTACGCGCTTGCCGTAGCTCGCCTCGGGGCTGCCCTGCCACGGGAACGCCCACACCGGCGACAAGGTGATGTTGGTCGCCTGGATCGACAGAAGTTTGCCCAGCTTGCCCGAGGCGATCTCCTGCTGCAGTCGTTTCACTACGGGGTTGTAGTGCATTTCGAGCTCGATCTGGCAGACGATCCCGGCCTTGTCGACCATTTCGATCATCTTGTCGTACTCCGTCATGTCGAAGGTCGGGATCTTCATCGAAAGGATGTGGATGCCGCGCTCGGCGCAGAACTTCATCTCCTCATAGTGCTTTTCGTTCGCGGACGCCAGCACGACGGCTTCGATGTCGGGGTGTTCCGCGAGCATCTTTTCGGGATCGAGGTAGCAGGGAACGCCGGTTTTGTAGAGCTCGTAGACCTCCTTGGCGCGCGCGTCGGCGGCGCACGAAGCGACCCAATCGAGCTTCTGATTTTCCAAGAGCGTCTGGTAATATTTGCGGGTATGGCCGTGGGTCATGCCCATCATCGCGATCTTTACGGGTTTCATGATCGGCTTATCCTCACAGTTCGACGGGTTGGTTCTGGGCGGCTGAGCCGACTATTGCTTCCGCATACTTTTTCATCTCAGCGGCAGCATTGCTCCACTCGGCGGCGAGTTCCGGTTTCATCAGCACGGCAAATGCGGCGCGAACGATCCAGATCTCGTCGTTGGGGAGCCCGAAAAGCTCGGTATCGACGTCGGTGAAGGTCTTGGCGCCGTCGGTCGTCCACTCGTAGATGGAGCTCTGCGGGACTTGCGTATCGACCGCGCGATCCGAGGCGACGCCGCGACGGGCGATGATCTCGTGGCGGTCGAGCGGTTCGCTCCCGGTCGGCAACTTGGAGCCGCACTCGATCGAAGCGCTCATGCCGTTTTGAAACCGTGCGAGGATGTTGCAGGCGGCGTCGCCGTTGCGGACGGCGAATATCCGGTTGATCGGGCTGTTGGCGAGGTACGCGGCAAGGTCGAGCTCGCGCACCGCCGTCTTGATCGGGTCGCCTCCGGCGGAAAAGCTCGCGAAGCGGAAGGTCGAAACGCCTTCGAGCGTTTTGCCGTCCACGATTTTCTTGAGCTCGACGAAGCGCCGTTCGACGCGCCATGGCAGCAGCGGAACGCGCTTGCCGTCCGCCAGTTCGAGTTCGCTGCCGTCACCGGGCGACACGATCTTTCCTGCGGAACAGCCGTACTTGTCACGCAGAAAAGCCAGTTTTTCGTTCATTTCTTTACACATGTCAGAGACTCTTCACGAGAGGTTTGTATTTCTTGAGATACGCGGCGTTCTTCTCGTCGCCGCCGGGGGTGTTGGCGCTGTTCCAGACGGGCGGTACGATGCCGCGCTTGATGCAGATGCGGCAGCATTCGATCTCCAAGAGGTGAGCGATGGTGAAGTCCACCACGTTCGACACCGGAGCAATGGGAGTATCGAGTCCCGGCAACTCCACAATGGCATCGCCGACGGGGTTGTAGTCGTCGATGCAGACGTCGGCGAAGTCGAACAAATTCTTTCCCGACGAATGGCGGATGAAGTGGTCGGCGGGCATCTCGTTCTGCCAATAGGAGCTTGCTATCGCGATGATCTTGCCGCCGCGTTTTTTGATCTCCATCGCGGCGTCTATGGTGGCGGGGTTGATGCCGATGTTGTGGAAGATTATCACAAGATCGTCTTTCTGGATGTCGTAGTAACGGATGATCGACGCGCCGAAGTTTTCCGTCCGTTCGAGCTGCAGATACTTGAGCGCCTGATTGAAGACCGAGAGCGCGGTCTCCATGAGCGGATTGATGTTGGCGAGTCCGCCCGCGCGGAAGAACATCTCGCCCATCGCCAGCGTGGTGTGACCGCCGCCCGCGTAGACGTTGATGAGCTTGTCGTTTTGGATCGCGTCCGCCATCATTTCGGCGGCGCGACGGATGTTGTCGGCCTGTTCTTCGGCGACCTTGCGGATGTTGGCGACCGCCTTGGCGATGTAGCCGAAGTCATTGAGTTTTGCCATTTGTGTAAATCTCCTATTTTCTAAGCAGACGCCGATAATTTTCGCCGATGGTATCCCAGAGCTTGAGCGCGTCCGGCGCGCCGACCACCGTTCCGTAACCGCCGCGGTAGGTCCAAGCGGCGATGCGGTCGACTCCCGCCTGTTCGGCGATGTCAGCCCAGCGCGCGACCTGCGCCCAGTCCTTCGGCTGTTTGTAGTAGCCCATCAGCCAGCGTTCGGAAAGTTTGCCGTACTTCTTCGCCACGGCGACAGTACGTTCCGTAATGTCGCGGAAGAAATCCTCCGGAAGCGCCCAGTTGACGATCGTCGTCGAAAAGACGTCGAAGTACGGACACGAGGCGACCAAGTCCCAGTTGTCATAGCCGCGGTACTCGGAGACGTAATAACCGTTCTGCGTGGCGTGGACGCAGCAGGTGATCTCCAGCTTCGGGTCGATCTCCTTGAGCGCTTTGGAAGTCTCGGAGAGCACCACCAGCGCTTCTCTCCAGCGGAACATCTTCACGTCATTCGTCATGTAGCGCGGCATCTCGTAGCCGTAGTAATCGAGGAAGCGTTTGCGGCAGACCGGGCAGTAGCAAGTCCAGTCGTCGGCAACGCCGCCCGTGATCGAAGCGATGCCCTTGGGGAAGGCATAATGCGGTTCATCCCAGAAGAAGCCATCCGGCTTCGCTTCGCGGGCGAGCGTGATGCAGAAGTTCCTGAAATAGTCGCGGTAGCTGTTGGTGTTGAAGCAGGCGTAAGGGAGCTTCTCGCCCGTGAGCGCAGAGACCTGCCGATTCTCGACGTTGTCCTGCAAAAACTTGCTGACCTGCTCGCCGCCGAAGTATTTGCCGTTGCCCCACGGATCGATCAGTACGCGCAACCCCATCTCGTGCGCCTTGGCGACGATCTTCGGGATGTTCGGTCGCCAGAAGTCGAAGTCGAACTCGGTGACGGCGAGGATAACGGTCGTACAGCCGTGTTCGATCATCTCGGCGAAATCGCGTTCCGCGTGCTCAACATAGTTGAGCCCGTAGTAGCTGATGGAAGTTTGAGTGATCGCCATTTGTTTTTCTCCTTATATTGTCATCCCCGGCGCCATTCTGGGTAACGATCTTAATGGAATCCCCGTCGCGAGGACGGGGGACGAAGCAGCGAATATGTGTTTTTTTCTCACTTCTTCTCAAATTCGAGTTTGATGGCGATGGTTTCGCCGTCCTTAAATTTGAGGGTCGCCATCTTCTTCCATCCGTCTATTTCGCAGGGGACGCCGCGTACCGGTTTGCCGTTGATCTCGAAGACCTTGCAAGTCACCGTGAAGGGGATGCTCTTCTTGCCCTTTTCCATGCGGGTGCCGACCAGCGAAAACGAAACGGGACCGCCGCCGGTGACCTTGAATTCCAGTTTAACCGATTCCGTACGGTCGAGATTGATGAGGAACGGGAACGACATATTCCCCGTATTGGTCTTTACGCTTTTCCCATGGAACACTCCGTATGGGAGCTTGTCGACGGGAGCCACGGAACTGTCGCCGTTGACCAACAGTCCGAGTTTCACAATGTCACGCGCTTCGGCAACCATGCAGCCCAGCACGAGCATCAAAAGAGCGAATACCATCTTTTTCATTTTTTCTTTCCTTCTCTTTGTTTTTGAGGATCGTATGGCGGTGGTTTCCACCTTTCAATCAATGAATGACATGCAAAAAACTCCCCTCCACCCCGCCGCCGGAGATGTCGCGAACTCCGACGACGGAACGAAGGGAGAGGAAGGGTGCATTACGCCAGCTGCTTGAACTTCAGCACACCGCTTTCGAGTTCGAAGCCCCAGCCCGCGTAGTCGCCGTCAGCGATCTGCTGGCTGTAGTTGAGACCGCTGGCGATCTCAGTACCGCCGACCTCGACGTTGAAGGTCGTTCCGGAGAACGCCTCGGCAACGGTGGCGATGTTCCAGCCGCCCTGCGCCTGAGCATCGTCCGCGAAACTGACCTTGATGGTGTCGTTCTCGAAGTTCGCGCCGCTCCAAGTCAGGAACGACGTCCCCGCCAGAGTATCCGCACGGTCGGTGAGGTCGAACTCCCACGCGCCGTTGGAAACGTCAGTTGCAGCGGTATCGAGCGTCATCGCCGTGGCTCCATCAAGCGTAATGCCGTCGAAGCCGCCGATCTGCCCCGAAAACTCGCCGGTGTAGGTGCTGAAGCTCAACGCCGCGCCTTCGCCAGCGCCGCCGACATAGCTGTAACCGTAGACGCCGCAATCGAAACCGTCGCTTCCGGTGAAGATCACACTGGCCGCGCCGGTAATATCGCCGTCGAGCTGACCTCTCGCATAGATGTCGCCGGTGATGTTGCCGCCGGAAACGGTGATCGTGACATCGCCGGTTTCGGTCGTACCGCCGGAGGTCGAATGACTGCCGCCGCCGAAGACGTTCGCGATCGTACCGCCGGCTATGTTGATGTTCACGTCGCCGACGATGCTCTTCGCGCCGGTCTTCTGCGCCCAGCCGCCGCCGTAGACGTTGCCCATCGTACCGTCGGAGATCGTGATATTCACTTCGCCGATGACCTGCGCAGTGACGCCCGACGCCATGATGCCGCCGAAGACGCCGCGACCGCCGGCCGCTTCACCCCAGTCACCGCCGGAGATCGTCGCGGTTACGCTGTCGACCGTGTAGACGGTTCCGGTCGCATTGCCGGTGGCGTAGCCGCCCGCGAAGATGCACGCTTCGTCGCCCTTGGTGGTCGAGCCGCCCGTGACGGTCAGCGTGACATTGCCCGCCGTGTGACGAGTGCCGGTCCCGACCGTCGAATCGGTCTTGACCGCCGACGCGCCGAAGATATTGCCGCTGAACGTGCCGCCGTCGACCGTCATGGAGACGTCGCCGACGGCGGTCGCGGTCGCGAGCTTGTTGGCGAGAGCGCCCGCATAGAAGTCCTTGGCGAACGTGCCGGTCGAGATCGTGGTCGCGGTCTTGCCGGTGACATTGCCGAAGCCGCCCGCGTAACCCGTGCCGTCAAGTTCCGCACCGGCGAAGGTCAGGTTGACCGCCTTGACCGTGCCGCCTGCGTTCGCGCCGGCGGCGAGATTGCGGAGGCTGCCCGACTTGGCGAGGATGTTCACCGTACCATCAGCAAACGTGTCGCCCTGCGCTCCGTAGAGTGTCGTGCCCGCCCCGCCTTCGTAGCCATCGATTTCCAGCCACGCGGTTCCTCCAGTCATGTTCGCGGCGAGGTAGACGTTGCCGGTTGTGACGGCAGTGGAACTGCCCCACTTGCCGGAGAGGTCGTTGTCGTTGATGCTGTCGGCAGTAGCGGCAGAAAGAGCCGCCGCCGTATCTACTACGGTAGTGGTATGTCCCCCGCCGACGAGAGATGTTCCGTGCCAAGTGTATCCGACGCCGGCAAAAGGATTTGTAATCACACCGCCACTGGAGAGCGTTGCCGAAACCGAGCCGTCGGTCACGGTGATGATTCTGCTGGCGTCGCCGGTCGCCGCCAGCCTGTAGCGGTTGGAGGAACCCCACTCGGAGAACTTCACCGCCACCGTCGCATCGGCGGTTACCCGCGTCAAGTTGTTGACCAGTCCGGTGGTATGGGTGGTCGCGCCCGTGAAGTCGAACGTCAGCGTTCCCTGGGTGATCCCGCCAGTGTATATTACCATCGAGCCGCCGCTTACGATCGTAGTATCCTTAACGACACCGCCGCTGGAGAGATTCAACATGCCGCCGTAGATCGTGGCATTTTGAAGGATCCCATGGGTGACGTCGTCCGCATCGAGACCCCTTATACTGACTTCTCCGCCGGACAGAATGATGTCGGTGCCGATGGCGCCGCTTTGGATATAGAGGGCACCTCCGGAGACGACGATCCCCTCGGCGAAGTTGGTTTTCCCGCGCACGATCGCCGAGCCGGTGTCACGGATCGCGAGGTTCTTGATCGTCGCGTTTGTTACTTGGTTGGCGCTCAGCGCCTGAACCGTACCCGCGTAAACGGCGCCGCCGTCAATGACTGCTCCGGTCTTCAAACAGTTGAGAACGCCGGTCCCGCCGATTTTATAGAAGTTTTTGGCTGTCCCGCCGGACCAGACCGTGAACGTACCGGAGTTGTAGGTGATGTTTTCACCAACTGCGCCGGACGAAATGTTCAGCGTACACAAACTGTCCGCCATGGTTACATCGGTCACCGTCGCACCGCTCAGGACGTTCAACGTGGTGTTGGCGTTGAGCGTAGCTGTATTCACCGCCGCACCGCTCAGAATGTCGACTACGCACCCCGTCTGGGTGTAACGCGTCAGCGTTACGCCGCTGCCGAAGGAGCCTGCCGAAGTGAGGTCAAGGTCGTAGATCGTGCCGTTTGCAGCCGAGGCGTCGAGGTCGTTGGTCAACGCTCCGGAGGCGATGTTGATGTCGCCGATGAGATTGAACCCCGAGTAGAGGGTGAGCTGGGCGCCGGAGTGGACATATAGGTTCTCCATGGTACGCGCCACATCGGAGGTGAGAGTCCCTTTGTAGACCCTGCCGCCGGATTCGACGGTGAGGTTTTTCACCGACCCCTCATAAAACCTCAGCTCGCCGCCGGACGAAATATACAGGTCGGTCAACTGGGCGCCGCCCTGAATGAACATCCATCCGCCCTGACTGACATGGATCTCGGAGGCGGATGCCCTGATCCCTTTGATCTGAGCGTAACCGCCGTTGCTGATGTGGATGTTTTCCACGTAACCGTTGGCGTTGGCGATGGCGAGCTCCCCGCCGCTGCGGACATACGAGTTTTCGACCACGCCATCGGTTTTGGCCTCCGCTCGTCTGCAATCGGCGTCTGGGAAATACGCATTGGAGGCGATGATCAGCCCCGTGCTGGTAGCACTGGTGATGTTGATGGTGTCTACATAAGCCATGATTTTATCCTTCCTTTTTTAATGATTTTTTGTTCTTTTGTCGGTAAAAATATCGTTTCGACGGTCGTTTACGTACTCCCTTGCGTTGGCGACCGTTACGATCATTTCGTGCGGTCCAGAAAGACCCCATCCATTACGTACAGTCTGGTGTGCACGCAGCGCGGCCGCGCCTGACCGAAGTGCGGAAAATAGTAATCCGTATCCAGCGCCCCTTCATCCGCACTTGCCGCATTGCCGGCCCAAGCCAACATGTTGATTCTTCCGCTGTGGACGAGGTATGGCGTGCCGAGGTCGACAGCGGTGCTTTCGTTGACGAAAAGATGTGCGATTTGCGCGGTCCCTTCCACCGTGGTGGTATTGTCGCAGAGCAGCACCCGCTGGGTGGGGCTGCAGGTACCATCGGTAGCGGCGGAGTTGTGGTACTTGCCCGCACGGTTCCAATCCGGCTTATTGGTGTAATAGCCGCAGTTGGTACCGTTGAAATTAGAGGAGTTGTGGACGTACGTTGTGCCATAAACCTGCGGAAAATTCTGCAAGGCAGTCGTGTTGGCGGAGATAGGTATCGTCTCGCAACGCGTCTGCGGCTCTCCGGTATTATCCACCGCACCCTTGCCGATATATTTACCCTTGTACAACTGGTAGGTGTAGTTGTTCATCCGCAGTCCCTCGGCGTCTGCGGCTTGTTTGTCCGAGTTCCGGCTGCCCGCGGGCCAGAAGCTGCGGTGGTCGTCCATATAGGCCGTGGCGATTTTTCCCATCTGGTTCAAGTTGCTGATGCACTTGGTAGCCTGCGCCCTGGCGCGCGCCGACTGCAAGGCCGGTAGCAGTATCGCCGCCAATATGGCTATAATGGCGATCACGACCAACAACTCGATCAAGGTAAAATGTTTTTTCATAATGACTCCTTTGTATAGTTTATTCATGGTGTCGGTGTCATTTTTTATATGAACTTGCCTTAATGGGCAAACTCTATCGACCGCTTCCCTTTCTCCCCGTCCTGCGGCAGCAGTTCCATTTTGAACTCCGTCACCTCCGCCATTGTGCCGTTGTCGGCATATATTCGGGGAACAACCAATCCAGTCCCCTTGGGCGGGACGAGTACACAACTCAATTCGCGCGGCGTTTCGTCGAGCTTCAGGCGTTTCGATCCGCTCATCCACAGCATATTGGATCGACCGCCAGAGAAGCCCACGTCCGGGATCGCAGCTCCGGGACCGACTCGATACGGACGGTAGCTCCAAAATCCCAACCTCAGAGAACCTTTGCCCGAAGCCTTGACCGTGAGTCTGATCCGGTCGCCGGGGTTGACGGCCACCTTGGGGAATCGGTGATTGGTCAGATAAGCTGGTCCCATTTCTCCGCCCGTAAGTATCGCACGTCCGTCTTCGGCCACCCCTTTCTCGGCGACGTTGCCATTGTGGAAACGCCACGGCGAAGTGCTGTCCCCGTTGATGAACTGCTCGAACTGACCGTTGGGGTCGAGCCAGTACGCCTCGGAGATGACGATCCAACCCCATTGCTGATCCCGCGCCGCCTTCTCCGGATCGGTGAAACGCGTCGACCGTGACGGCTTATCCGGGGTGATGTTGGCAATCTCGATGGTATTCCGTCCTGCCTTCAGCACTCCGGCGGGGATTGAGAACGCCATACGCCCCCACTGGCGCTCGGGAAATCGGTTGACTCCTGCATAGATACGCGTACCGTTCACGGAAACACTCATTTGCGATCTGCCGGGTTTGTCGTCGTCCTGCCCCTCGACGGCAAGGAAGCTCGGATATTTCGGGGTGTACTCCAAATTCATCGTGAGTATCACACGACTGCGGTCGCGCTCGACAGCGGCATCCGTCGGGGCGTATCCCGCAACCACATCCTTGTCGGTGTGTGGCGGACGGCGCAGCGCCACGCTGTAACGGGCGGGACACTCGTAGTTGTAGATGCGGGGCGCATCGGCCCCGCGCATCGCCAGCGGCTTGAAGTACCAGCCGCCGTGAATTCGATCCGCAGAGGCGAAGAAAGAATGCGGATCGGCCAGGAATTTTTTGACATACGGCTCCTCCGCCCAGAACTTGCCGGTATTGGGAATGGCGAGGCCGGTGGTGGTGAGCAGAAAACGCCGCATGTCCATGTCCGGAGTAATGGCGGCGAATCTGCCCGGTGCTTCACGCGCCATGGTGATGAAATCGACCACCCGCTTGATGAACGCGTCCAACTCGGCGTCGGTGGCGCAAGTCGCCGGTCCATACTTGATGAAATCCTCTGCGAGCACGAACTTCTTCTCCTCGAAAATGCGCGCGCGTAATTCACTGTCATCCCCTGCCGCCTCAAGCGCTCGGTCGAAGTAGGTGTAGATCCTGTCCAGCGCCGCCCGATCGAAAGACGTCTGCGAATGCCCCGGATTTCCGCTGAAGAGCACCGTCTGCGAGCCCTCGCCCGCATAGTGTTTTTTGTGGCGGTAATTCCTGCCGTATTCGTCGATGAAGAGCGTCAGCTCGTGCATGATCTTTCCGGCTTTGCCGTAGTAGTTGAGATCGAACTCCTCCATGAGATTGTTCGCGTCTTCTCCGAGGTTCCAGCGCGACATCACGAACTGAAGCGCCACCGGGGTGTAGTGCCACTTGAACATGAAGAAGTCGCCGCTGCCGAACTGATTCAAATACTCCGCCATGCGCACGTATTGCAGAGGACGTCCATCGTCGTAGGTCATGAAGCCCACCCGCGAAGCGTCGCCCCCCAGAGCTTCCTTCCATGCCGCCAGCATCTTCATCCCCTCGCGGTTGCGCGCGCAGTCCGCATGCAGCGCACACGGAAGTGTATGCTGCGTCAGGCAGTAGAAGATGTTGACGTTGTCTGCCGGTTTGACTTTGCGCGGCGGGTAGCAGCGGTTCAGGTACGCGCAGCGGAATATTTGTATACCGGGGTTGATCTCCTTGAGTGCCGCCGCCACCTGATTGGTGAAATCCATCAACAGATCGGTGTTGGTCTTTTTGGTTCCGTTGAATGCGACGCATTTGGGGCACAGACAGAACAGTTCGGAATCCCCCGACTCGAAACAGAGTTTGTCGAGTCCGCGGCTTTTTTGCGCCCGGACGATGTCGCAGAGTCCCTCGACCATTATTCGACGACCGTCGGGATTGGAAAAACACTGATGGATGAAGGTCGGGCGGAATGCCGCCACCCGGTTGCCGGTCGAATCCATCATGAAGTATTCGGGGTGATCCTTGAAGTACCGCTCGGCGGGGAGAGCGATGTTCAGAAAGTGGAGCCAATTCGCGTGAGTGAGGTGGTAGAAGTCCACGTCGTTGCGGATGTAACGCGTCACATCCAGCTTGCCGCCGGAAAACAGCTGCTCGTAATTGCCGCACACGATGGCCTTGTAGCGCGGATTGACATGGCGGTCGAACGCAGGCAGAGCCGCGACCGGCAGTTTCGGCAGCTTTTCGCAGCCGGGAGCATAGAAAGAGTAGCCCAATGCCAGACGCAGATAGTCGAAAAGCGCAGGCACGATGTCATCGTTTTCGCTGTAGTACAAATTGATCCCGGAATCATCGACCTTAAGTTTCCACCCGCGTTTGAGATCACGTTCACGCATCGCCGCAAAGGCTCCGGGAGTAGGCTTGACTTCGCGCACAGTAACGATCGGCAATGCGACTCCCGTCATTTTCCACAGCCAGCCGCGCCACATCGCCACGCTCCAGCGCGTTACGAAGTCGGGGTTTTCAGGGAGCAGAAAATGTGTCAGCTTGCCACCGTTCGGCAGCGCGATCTCGCCGCCGACCGTGGGATAGACCGGCGTCATCTTGAGATCCGCCATGCTGATTCGCGCCCCCGGAGCCGGGGTCAATGCGATGAAAGTCTCTCTGCCCTTGTAGTCGACGGTCTGCCAGTCCGAATTCGGCATGAGTTTCGGACCGCGTCTGAAGCGCACTGCGCCCTTGTTCAGCTTCACCCGCCCGGAGATATGGAATTTCGCCGCCGGAGGCTGCGGAGCGACTCCGATGTAGAAAAAGATCGTCTCGCCACGATTTTCAGCATAAGGCGCGGGCAGCGGATCGGGAAAGGAGAGCGTCATCACGCCGTCCCGGACGTCGATCTTGAAACAATCCTCGCCGGAGAAATTCTGCCGATGCTTTGCAATATAACGGTCGCGCGCCCGGTCGCGCATCGTGTAACCGCTGACGGCAGTCACCTTACCGTGTATGTACGCGGGCTCGATCTTGTCGGCGCGGAACAGATTGACCTCGGCATCTTTGAACTCCGCCGCCGCGAGTGTTGAAGTCAGACACCCGATCGCAAGCAGTGCAACGCTTATGAACTTCGACATTTTCAACCCCTCACAGTTATTTTAATGCCATCACCGCATCGACGGAATCGGCCAGTTTTTTGAGATCGGCGGCAAATCGCTTTTCCGCCGCGACACCATCCGGAGCCAACTGCTGCAGCGGCACGTCGTAGAAGTTGTCGCGGACGGCGGCAAGACGGGGGTCGCCGACAAAATTCGGGGTTCGCACTCCGGAGGCGGCGGCTTCACAAAAGACTTTGCGGCAGACCTCCAACTCCGGGATATACAGACCGACGAACAGTTCGGTGATGAAACTCCGACAGTAGTGATCCTCGGCGTTGCCCTTGAGCGTGTATTCGAAGTCGGGGTTGGTGCGATGTTTCGCCTTGAGTTCGAGCAGCGACTCGTAAAGCGAATATTCGCGGTCGGTTCCGAGAATATCGGCGAAAAGACGCTCCTGCTTCAAGAGCAGCGCAAACATCCCGTCGACACTGGCGGCATTGTCCGCGCCGCTTTTCCATTCCCCCACGGCGATGATCAGTTCGCTGAATATCCGGCAGAGCACCCGCGAAATCACCGTGCGGCAAAGATCCAGAACGTCGCGCCGGACAAATTCGTGTTCGCGTCCCAAATTCAGCTCGGCGAAGCGCCGCAACAGCTCCGGAGCGGCGGAGACTACCGACATAAGCTCCCTAAAATACGACGCGAAACGCGTGTCGGTCAGAGCGTCCTGCAATCTGGCCGCGGGATTGAAAATGAATTCGCTGAAGAGCCACTTGTATTTGTTTTTATCGTTCCGCTTCCGTATGCCGGTACCGTTCCAATGCCGCGCTTCGATGAACGGCAGCGCCGCTTGCCACAAGGGCAGCATCTTTTTTGCAGTCTTGGCATCATACCGGGCGGAGCAGAAACTTTCCAGAAACGAGGCGATCCGCACGTTTGACGGAGCCGGACTCCAAGCGTTGGCGGCGAAGAACTCCAACATCAGCGTGTCGGTATGGGAGTTTTCCGGCCAGTAGACCATCCCTTTGCACATCGGATCGGCGGCGGCGATCGGCAGACGCTCCGCGATCGCTTCGTAGTTGCCGCGCGGCTCCGTGTTGGGCTCGAAGGCGTGGAATATCCCGAATATCCAAGGGAATTGGCCGCAGAGTCCCCAATCCCGGAACGTGCGCAATTCGTCGTCGGTGTCACTGGTATAATCCAGTATCAGCGTACGCTCCGGATCGAGTTCCTTCACGAGTGCCCGCACCTCCTCCGGCTGCCAGTACATCGAGAAATCCCAGCTGCCGATCAACAGCGGAGCATTCGGATAGTGCTCGCGCAGTTTTTTCTGGATGCGGCGGTAGGCATAAAGCTTCATCTGATGATTCGCGGTGCGATCCGCATAACAGCGGCGCTCCGCCAGCCCGATGGTGTGGAATATTTCCGGCGAACCGTATTCGCGGATGTGGGTTTCGGTCAAATTCCAATAGGCATCGAGATTTTTGTCCTGCCGGATGTCCCAGACGAGGCCGCTCTTCTCGCCGTAGCTCGTCGTCGCCTGCGGTATGAATGCGGGCTTCACCTTGTCGAGATACTCCTGCGGGGTGCGGCTGTACCAGTGTGTCATGGTTCCGACGTCTTCCGGATGCCAGAGGTCGCGCTCCCGCGCGTAAGCGAGTACCTTTTTGCGCAGTTGCGCGCGATATTTCAAACTCCAGAAAAGGTCGCGGTCGTCATAGGAGCGCGGCTTGGATCCGGCGATCTTGTAACCCTTCGGATAAGACACAACCTCCGGAAACGCTTTCTGGAACAAGTCGTCCAGTCCGATTCGGAGCATAAAGAGGTTAAGCCGCTTCTTGAGAATCCAGTCTATCTCGCGTTTCCACTCGGGAAAATCCCAGTGTTCCGCCTGAAAGCGAGTCAGACTTCGATGTGCGAAATAGCGCAAGCCGCGGTAGCGGAAACGCGGCGACTCCACGAGGTCGAGACCGGTGATGTCGATCGTTTCCGCAGGCGGAATCAGATCGCCGTCCCAGAAATAGCGGCAGTTCGCCCGAAGTTCGAAGAAGCGATACACTCCATAGAGAAGCGCGCGCGGGCGACCGCCCGCGATGAATAGAAAAATCCGCCCGCCGGCATCCGTCGCCGAACGCAATGCGTAAGTGTCCGAACCGGAAACCAGCGGAAACTGCGGGATCACCTTATCCACGATCATTCGGTGAGTGAAGGCGTTGCACGCATCCGATCCCAACACCACGAGATCGCTGCGGCGGTCATCCCGCAGGGTCACGGATAAAATCTCTCCGGTGACCTTGCGCCACAGCGAAGCGAACTCCGCCGCGGCGATGCCGACTTCGCCCTTTTTCTCCGGTGTCAGTATCTTCAACATTGCCGGTATTTCACCCGTGCCGTTCAACATCCGGCGTGAAAATTCACGCGATGATGAAGTCCTCTATTTTCAGCCGATAGCCGCGAATCTGCCCTTTGTCGATCGCGTCATCCACGATGTAGTTGACGATATAGATGCTTCCGTCCGCGAGCTGCACCCAACCCGAGTAACCGAGGTCGGCTTTGGGCGAAAGGTCGTAGTCGACCGGGATGATCCGCGTCCACGCGTCGCTCCGGCGTATCGCAAGCGCAGAATCCATGTCGGTCAGCGCCGCGAAAAAGTTTTGAGTCCACGTGCCGAGCCACCCTTTGCCGCCCTGCATGAAGCGGTAGGTGATGAACACCCTCCCGTCGCGCAGCCGTCCGGCGACGGGGCGGTGACACCCTGGCAGCGGAAACTCCACGAGCGGCGACCACGATTCGCCGTTGTCGTACGAGATGGTCTTGATGCAGTCGTACCCGAGACCGCTGTTCTCCCTCATGAAGGCGACCAGTTTGCCGTCGCCGCAGGGCAGGATGGAAACTTCGCAGAGTTGGTAGCGCTTGTCGAACGCCATCAGGATTTCGTCGCTCCACGTCTTCCCGTGGTCGTCGGAGTACCGGCAGAATTGGGTCAAATGTTCCTTGAACGTATAATGAGCGGCGATGATCCAGCGCCCGGTGTCGAGTTCGAGGAGCTTGTCCGGCACGATGCCGCGAAGCGGCGTTTCGACAGCTTCGCTCCAAGTACGCCCCTCATCGGAGGAAAAGTACAGCACGTTGACCGCGTTGTAGTTCTCCGTCTCGCCCACGGCTGGCACACGGTCGACGATCACCGCGAGTCTTCCGTCGCGCAGTGCGGAGATTCGCGCGCAGTTGTAGCTGTACGGCAACCCTTTCGTGCCTTCGGTGAGCGGGCGTTTCGGGGTCCAAGTCCGTCCTTCGTCGGCGGATTCCGCCAACATGATCCGAGTGTAGGAACGGTCGCCGTGGTGGGTGCATTCGGTGAAGACGCAGACGAGCTTGCCGGATTTGGTCAAAGCGACGTCCGGCCACGCCTCGTAGAGCGCGGGATCATTGCTGATCTTGAACTTTTCGATATTCATGGTGCTATTCTCCGATTATGTTCCGCATTGCATCGGCGATGCTCCGGCGCTCCGCGTCACCCAACTGCTTCAAGGGAAGACGCGCCTTGCCGCACTCGATACCCTTCACGAGCATCATCGACTTGCCTGCCGGAATTCCGCCGTTCGCGTTGAGCAGGTCGACTCCCCGGCAGATCTTCCGCATATTGACCGCCACCGTCTGCCAGTCACCGGCATCGAAGGCTTTCCATACTTTTTGATATAGGCACGCGGAATAGTTGTAGGTGCTGCCGATGAACGCCTTGGCGCCCAACGCCAGCGCTCCGGCGAAGAATTCATCCACGCCGAAGACGATGTCGTACTTGCCGCCGCAGACATGCAGGCAGTTCTGGTATTCGTAGAGGTTGTGGTGATTGAACTTGATGCCGCCGAGGTTTGGGATGCGCCCGTCAGCAAGTTCGAGAAAACGCGGCATCCAGAGGTTCACGCCGGAATTCATCGTGTGATAGTAGTAAAACGGCAGTTCGGGCGCGAACGCCGCGACCTCGGCGCAGTAGTCGACAAGCGCCGCTTCGGTACCGGGCTTGAAGAAGGTCGTCGGGATCACCGAAAAAGCGTCGTACTCCAACTCGACAGCCTTGCGGCTCAATACCGCCGCATCCTTGAGCGACAGCGCGCCAGTATGCGCGATGAGAATCAATTTTCCCTGCGAGACCGTCTTCCATGCCTCCATGATGCGGATACGCTCATCGACCGAACACGAGATGCCCTCGCCGGTCGTGCCGCAGACATAGGCTCCCTTGACGCCGTCGGCGATCAACGCCGCCGCCTGTTTTTCGATCATCGCGTAATTGACTTCGCCCCGCTCGTCGAATGGAGTAAACGGCGCGGCGATCAGCCCCGCCAGTTTCAGCTGCCTCATCGAATCATCCCCCAAAAACTAAATGGCCTTTTTGCGTACTCGTCGGGCGAGGAAAGTCCTTCGCCCTCATGTACAACGTATATTATATACGATATTAGACCTGCCGACAATGGGAAAAATGTAGCATTCGTTATACTTTTTTAACAAATCCGCTTGTTTTTTGGCGAATTATGTGCAAAATTAGAAAAACATTCAACAATCCGGGATGTTTTATGGAAGTCAGCCGCGAGAAAATGCTTCAATACCTGCGGGAGGCGGAAAACTTGCCGATACGCAGACTCTTCATGGCGGAGAAATCTCCTTATGCCAAAACGGGAGAGTTTTTCGTGACCTATTTGGGAAACCCGCGTTTCATCATGCCGCTGACACACCGGAAAAGGATACTCTTCGCCGCAAACGGGGTACAGCAGGATCACGTGTTCGTTCCCGGCGAGGTGCTGTTCTGTCCGGCTTACTGCTGGAGTTCCGAGGTTTGGAACGGCGAACACTCCATGATTTCGGTGGTCTTCCGCAAACCTTATATCCGCACGCTCTTCATCCACCACCACGCAGGAAGCAATACGCAAGACGGTCCGGATATCATCTATCATACGCAGACCCCGTTGAGCATGGCTGGGGCATATCTGCTTCAGGCGATTCTGAATGCGGAAACGGACAGCGACTCCCAGCGGGTGATGCTGAAAGCGTTGCTGGCTACCGTCATCGAAGCGGTGGAAAACGCTCTTCCGGCCAGATCCGGCAAAGAAGCGTTCACATGGGATTGTGTTCGGGAGTATCTGGAGGCGAACTTTCATCTGCCCATATCGCGGACTTCCATCGCCAAGGTTACGCATCTGCACCCGGCGTCCCTGTCGCGGCTGGTGCACAAAATGACCGGATGCGGCGTCAACGAATACTTGTCGCAGTTGCGGATGAAACACGCGCTGCAACTATTGGAAACGAACGATCTCAACGTGGGCGAGATCGCTGAACAGTGTGGCTTCGCCTACACGGGGTATTTTATCCGCAAATTCCGCAAATACTACTCGGACTCGCCGTCCCACTACCGTGAAAAGCTTCGCGATGCACACCATGGAAAACATTGACTGTGGCCATATGTCGTACGCAAATTTTTCTGTTGCGGCGTAAAGCTGGAAATGACGCTTGGAAAAGCCTTCGGGCGAGGATATATTACAACAAAAATTACCATTGACGGAATAGTGCGGCATTGCCGGGTGAAACAATGAAAGAGATATTTTCCATTCTTCAGGCGGATATCGATGACGATATCATCTGCGGCGGAGCCGTGCTGGCAGAGAAGGACGGAGTCGTGTACTGCGACTGCGGCGCCGGCTTCACTTCGCCGGAACGGAAGTATCCCATGAACACGGATACCGTTCTGGACGTCGCCAGCACCACAAAAGTCGCGGCGGTCGTTACAGCTCTTTTGATTTGTCACCACCGCGGGATGATCGACTTCGACGCACCGTTCACGGAGTATCTGAAAGATTTCTCCGCGCCGCTGTACGAACCCGTGACGATCCGCGACATAGCTAATCATCTCTCCGGCTTCGGGGACATCCGAGGGCAGAAACAGCGTCCGTACTTTGACGAATCCGGCACGCGGATGTTGGAAAACATGCTTACCGTTCCGCCGCCGCATCCGCCCACGCGCCACGCGTATTACTCCTGCTGGAATTACATATTGCTGACCTTGGTCTTGGAGCGTATCACGGGAGAATCCCTCGCCGATTTCTGCGCCCACGAGATATTCCGGCCGCTCGGTATGGAGTTTACCACGCTGGGGAAGCCGCGGGCGGACCTCCCGCCGGAACGCTTGGGGCAGACCATGGGCACCGACAAGCCGGGCGAGATCTCCGATTTCGTGGCGAAGAGAATTTATCGGGACGGCGGCTGCGCCGGCAACGCCGGACTTTTTACCAGCGCCAGAGATTTCGCCAAGCTGCTGGAGTGTTATCTGCATCGTGGGAGAACTGCATCGGGGCGGGAACTGTTCGGCGAAGCGGAAATGGCAGAGATACACCCGGATTGCCGGTCGTGCGCAGACGGATACCGGCGGTTCGGCTGGGTGATCTGCGAGCGTTTTCTGGATCGGGAAATGTTCGGGAGCGTGCTGTTTCACAGCGGTTGGAGCGGTCAGACCGTTCTTTTCGACGAAAGCCGGAACATGTGTGCGGTCGTCCTGACTACCCGGTGCGGAGACTACAATCGAGCCAAAAAGGATCGTTTCGAAATATTGCACCGGCTGTGGCGCATGACCTAATGCTTAACAAAAATTTTGCTCATAAAGGACGGCAAGCCTTTACTTTCAGAGAATTTGCCCAAATCCTATGCGAAACACACGCCGAAAAAGAGAGAATCGCGGGTTTTTGTCCGTCTCTGTTTCAGGCGACGGCGAGCCGCAAATCGTTGCAATTCAGCCACAAAAACCGTGGCAATAAAAAAGTCCAGTCATAAAGGACTGGACTGTAGAGAACAAAAAAAATGGTCGAGGTGGCGCGGCTTGTCCGAAATGGTCTCTCACCCTCAAAAAATTCCGGATTAGCGAAAATTGGTGAGTGCGCGGCTAAATACCGAAACTATCTCAAAATAGTTCAGCCTAAACACAGAGAATTTTTTTTGAGGCTGACCAAAGGACGGATTTTTCCCGACAAACCGAAAACGGTGCAATTTCAGATGCGAACCGCCGACCTTATGCTGCAGACGGAGAATTTCAGCGAGACGGAGCCATTCGCAAGCGGTCGGGAGAGATCCCGGCCGCCTTTTGCGTTTGAAGATGCGGAAAGACGTATCTCAGTCGCGTGGACTTCCGTCGATACCGATGGTTTTGACGGTTACGGGAATAGCTTTCCCCGCCAGTTCCAGCGCTTTGTTGACGATCATGACCGTACCGCCGCAGCAGGGAACTTCCATTCGCGCAATGGTGACGGATTTGATTTCATGCCGCTGGAATATCTGCGAGAGTTTTTCGACGTACCCGTCGATATCGGTATCCAGCTTGGGGCAGAAGACGATCAGTATCCTGCCGTTCAACAGCTCGCGATGGAAAGATCCGTAAGCGTGCGCCACGCAGTCCGCCGAGATCAGCAGATCGGCGTTGTCGAAGTATTCCGCGCCGGGATT
>Ga0310696_10003746_pt1 | contig 18881 bp, 12 predicted proteins | sample AusTroGonzalo_MG_4_FD_203885 | JGI IMG/M metagenome (GOLD analysis project Ga0310696, IMG submission 203885) | Bovine rumen microbial communities from tropical cattle in Woodstock, Queensland, Australia - Gonzalo_02 (v2) (version 2) | ecosystem: Host-associated > Mammals > Digestive system >...
CTCCCTGTCGCTTCGCGACCCTACCCGGGAAAACGGTCGCTTGCGCGGCTGTCCGTTCTTCTTATATTAGGATAGTCGGGGAAAATGACTATATTTGTGAGTTTAGAAAACCAAATCATCTACTATATGCCCAAAGTAATCACCTTCGGAGAGATCATGTTGCGGCTCAGCCCTCCCGGCAACGACCGCTTCATCCAGACAGATTCCTTCCGTATCATCCCCGGAGGCGGGGAGGCCAATGTGGCCGTCAGCCTCGCCAATTACGGCCATGATGCCTATTATGTGAGCAAACTGCCCAAGCATGAGATTGGCCAGATTGCCGTGAACGCCCTCCGCCGCTACGGCGTGCGGACGGATTACATCGCCCGCGGAGGAGACCGTATCGGCCTCTACTATGCCGAGACCGGCGCCTCCATGCGTCCCTCCAAGGTCATCTACGACCGTGCCCACTCCGCCATCGCCGAAGCCGACCCGGCCGACTTCGATTTCGACGCCATCATGGAAGGCGCCGCCTGGTTCCACTGGTCCGGCATCTCCCCTGCCATCTCCGACAAAGCCGCTGAATTGACCCGGCTCGCCTGCGAGGCCGCCAAGCGCCACGGCGTCACCGTGTCCGTGGACCTCAACTTCCGCAAGAAGCTGTGGACCAGCGAGAAGGCCATCTCCATCATGCGGCCCCTCATGAAATACGTGGATGTCTGCATCGGCAACGAGGAGGACGCTGAGTTGTGCCTGGGCTTCAAGCCGGACGCCGACGTCGAAGGCGGCAAGACCGACGCCGCCGGCTACGAAGGCATCTTCCGCCAGATGAAGGAAGAATTCGGCTTCAAATATGTGGTCAGCACCCTGCGCGAGAGCTTCAGCGCCACCCACAACGGCTGGAAGGCCTTGATCTACGACGGCAAGGAGTTCTACCAGAGCAAACGCTACGAGATCAATCCCATCATCGACCGCGTAGGCGGCGGGGACTCTTTCTCCGGCGGCCTCATCCACGGCATGCTCAAATACCCCGGAGACCAGGCGGCTGCGCTGGAATTCGCCGTCGCGGCATCCGCACTCAAGCACACCATCAACGGCGACTTCAACCTTGTCAGCGAAGCCGAGGTCCTCAGCCTCGCCGGCGGCAATGCAAGCGGTCGCGTACAGCGATAAAGACTATGGCAAAATACAATAAGATCCAGGTCATCCAGACCATGAAGGAAACCGGCGTCGTCCCGGTGTTCTACCACGGCGACCTCCAGACCGCCAAACAGGTCGTCAAAGCCTGCTACGACGGCGGCATCCGCGCCTTTGAGTTCGCCAACCGCGGCGACTTCGCCCAGGAAGTGTTCGGCGAACTCGTCAAATTCGCCAACAAGGAGCTCCCCGGCATGATCATGGGCATCGGCACCGTGATCGATCCCGCCACGGCCGCCCTCTATCTCCAGCTCGGCGCCAACTTCGTCGTCGGCCCGATGTTCAACCGCGAAGTGGCCCTGCTGTGCAACCGCCGCCTCGTCCCCTACTGCCCCGGCTGCGCCACGCCGACCGAAGTCAGCACGGCCCAGGAAGCCGGCTGCGACGTCTGCAAGGTCTTCCCCGGCGACGTGCTCGGCCCGGGCTTCGTCAAGGGCGTGCGCGCCCCGATGCCCTGGAGCCAGCTGATGGTCACCGGCGGCGTGAAGCCGGAAAAGGCCAATCTCGAGGCCTGGTTCAAGGCCGGCGTCACCTGCGTCGGCATGGGCTCGAACCTCTTCCCGAAGGAGGTCATCGCCGCAGGCGAATGGTCCAAGATCACGGAACTCTGCAAGAACGCTCTGCAAATCATTCAAGAAGTAAGATAACATGTCAACCACCCAACAAAAACTGATGACCAACTGGCGCTGGTGGCTGTGCTCGCTGCTCTTCGTGGCGACGACCGTCAACTACCTGGACCGCCAGGTCCTCTCCCTCACCTACGAGGAATTCATCAAACCCGAATTCCACTGGACGGATGCCAACTACGGCACCATCACCTCCTTCTTCTCCATCTTCTACGCCATCTGCTGCCTCTTCGCGGGTAAGTTCGTGGACTGGATGGGCACCAAGAAGGGCTACCTCATCTCGATCGGCGTGTGGTCGCTTGGTGCGTGCCTTCACGCCGCATGCGGCTGGGCTACGGCCCATCTCACGGGTGTCGGCAGCGTCGAAGCGATGCGCGCCGTCGAAGTCGGCAGCAAGGCCGCCCTGGCCATTTCCACGACCTCGGTGTACCTGTTCCTGCTGTGCCGCGGCATCCTCGCCCTCGGTGAGTCCGGCAACTTCCCCGCCGCCATCAAGGTGACGGCCGAGTACTTCCCGAAGAAGGACCGCGCTTTCGCAACCTCCATCTTCAATGCCGGCGCTTCCGTCGGTGCGCTCGCGGCTCCGCTGCTGATCCCGCCGCTGGCCGTCAAGTTCGGCTGGGAGTGGGCCTTCATCATCATCGGCGGCCTGGGCTTCATCTGGATGTTTTTCTGGGCTTTCATGTATGAAAAGCCCGAGAAGAGCAAGCGGGTCAATGCGGCCGAGCTGGAGTACATCCACCAGGACGATGCCGCCGAGGCGGCCGAAAAGGCGGCCCTCGCCGAGCAGAAGTCCATCCCGATGCTGCAGTGCTTCAAGTACAAGCAGACCTGGGCCTTCATCACCGGTAAATTCTTCACCGACGGCGTGTGGTGGTTCTTCCTGTTCTGGGCGCCTTCCTATTTCAGCAACCAGTTTAAGGCTCCGGCCACCTCCGGCCTGGGCCAGGCCCTGATCTTCACGCTCTACGCCATCGTGACCGTGGTCTCCATCTTCGGCGGCTATCTGCCCAAGATCTTCGTGGAGAAGAAAGGCATGAACCCGTATGCGGGCCGTATGCTCGCGATGCTCATCTTCGCCTTCTTCCCCATCGCCGCCCTCTTCGCGCAGCCGCTGGGCGTCAATTTCAATACCCCCTGGTGGCCGGCCATCCTGATCGGCCTCGCGGGTGCGGGACACCAGGCCTGGAGCGCCAACCTCTTCTCCACCATCGGTGACATGTTCCCGAAGAGCACCATCGCCACCGTCACCGGTATCGGTGCCATGGCGGGCGGCGTCGGTTCGATGATCATCCAGAAGGTGGCGGGTAACCTCTTCACCTTCGCGGAGAACGCCGGCGACGCCTTCACCTTCCTCGGCTTTGCAGGCAAACCGGCCGGCTACTTCATCATGTTCTGCTTCTGCGGTGTGGCCTACCTCATCGCCTGGAGCATCATGAAGGCCCTCGTGCCGAAGTACAAACCCATCGAGGTCTAACCCTTCCCGTTATTCGCCGACTTGATCGGCGAATCTCAAAGTCCCTGCCGAAAGACAGGGATTTTTTCTATCTTTGCGACTATGAAACTCTGCCTTATCCAACAAGATATCGCCTGGGGTGACCCGCAGGCGAATTGCTCCCATCTGGACGAACTGCTCGCCCAGGCGCCGCAGGCCGACCTCTATGTCCTGCCTGAGATGTTCACCACCGGCTTTGCCACGCTCAAGAATGCGACGGTCGAGCACGAACCGTCCGCCGGTCTGGTCTGGATGCAGCGCAAGGCGTCAGAGCTGCACGCCGCGATCGCCGGCAGCATCGCTTTGGAGGTCTCCGGTCAAGTCGGGGATGACGTAAAAACGTCATCCGCCGGCCCACATCGTCATTCGCCGGCCCTGACCGGCGAATCTCAGCCCCGCTGCGTGAACCGTTTCTATTTCGTCCGCCCGGACGGGACCTATGAGCAGTACGACAAGCGCCACCTCTTCGGCTACGGCGGCGAAGGCGAGCGTTTCAACGCCGGCACCGAGCGCGTCGTGGTCAAGTACCTCGGGGTCCGTTTCCTGCTGGCCGTCTGCTACGACCTGCGCTTCCCGGTCTGGCTGCGCAGCCGCGACGACTACGACGCCATACTGCTGGTCGCCAGCTGGCCCGACGTGCGTCGCTACGCGTGGGATACCCTGGCCCGCGCCCGCGCCATCGAAAACGCCTGCTACGTGGCTGCCGTCAACCGCGTGGGCGAGGACCCGGCCTGCCAGTACAACGGCGGCACGGCCCTGATCGGCCCCTACGGCGAGACGCTGGTCCAGGCGGAGGACAATCGGGAAGGATACGTCTGCGGTGAGATTGACCTGGCGCACATCGCCTCCTACCACGTCAAATTCCCCGTCCTGCAGGACGCAGACGGGTTCTCCCTCGAAATCTAGGCTGCTATTTGTGGCCCAGGTACTGGACCGACATCATCGTGAGGTCGTCGCTCTGCTGGGCTTCCCCGGCATGGCGCAGAACGGCCGCGGTCATCGTCTCAATCTGTTGGTGCACATCCAGGCCGGCCATCTCCCGGGCCACGCGCAGCACCTGCTCATCCCCGAAGAGTTCCTTGTCCACGTTCTCGGCCTCGCTTAAGCCATCCGTGTAGAGGAAGAGACTCTCGCCCGGAGCCAGGGTGCGTTCCTGCTCTTCGAACTCCCACTCGGGCATGATGCCGAGCGGCAGGTTGGGGCTCACCTCCAGGAATTCCGTCTTCTTCCCCAGAAGAACGGGCGCGTTGTGGCCGCCGTTGGAGAAGCGGAGGAGACCGGTATCCAGGTCCAGGACGCCCACGAAACAGGTCACGAACATCTCCATGCTGTTGTTCTCGGAAAGCGCCGAGTTGAGTTGGGAGAGAATCCTGGACGGACTGTCTTCCTGCTGCGCCAGGTTGCGGAACAGGCTGCGGGTGACCGCCATCAGGAGGGAAGCCGGCACGCCTTTGCCGCTCACGTCACCGATACAGAAGAACACCTTCTGCCCGCGGATCGTGAAATCATACAGGTCGCCACCCACTTCCTTGGCCGGCGTCAGCTGACCGTAAATGGCCACTTCATCATGGTTCGCGAAGGGCGGGAAGGTCTTGGGCAGCATCGAACTCTGAATATCGCTGGCCACGCGGAGCTCCCCTTCGATCCGGCCCTTGGCCTCCGTCACGGAGGCCAGTTCGTCCATCTGCTGGACCAGAGACTGCTGCATCGCAGCGAAGGAATCCCGCAGCAGACGCATCTCGTCCTGCGAGCGGACCTCCGGAAGTTGGGAGTCGAAGTTCCCCTTGGAAATAGCTTCCGCGGAGGCCGTGACATCCCGGAGCGGGCGCAACTGCCGCCGCAAAGATGCACGGCAGACCGCCACGATGATGACGACTCCCAACACGATGAAGAACAGGACGATACCACCCACCACATTGGCTGTCTCGAAGAATTCCGACCGGGGGCAGATAATGGCCATCGACCAGCCGATCCGATCGATCGGTGCATAGAACATCGCTTCCAGGCCATCCTTATCCTTGAATTCGGCGTGTCCGTCCTCGCCGGAGATGGTCTTGTGTCCCAGCTCGGCCATGGACTCATCGCCGATCTCTGCCGCGTAATCGAAGAGCGTCTTGTTCAGGATGAAATCCTTCTCCGGATGGACGATGAAGGTGCCGTTGCGGCTGAGGACAATGTTATAGGAAGAATCGCTGAAACTGACCTTTTCCAGCAGATCCGTCAGCCAGTTGAGGGATACATCGGCCGTGACCACCCCATAGAAATGGCCCTTGGCGTCTTTCAGCGGGTAAGAGTAGGTGATCATCGCGAACTCGCCGCCGCCGGTGTCCAGATAAGGCTCGCTCCAGTAGGGCTGTTCCAGCTGTTTGGGCATCGCGTACCACTCCGACGAGTGGTAATCATAATCGTCCGTCCCCAGCTGGCGGAAGGCTACGGTATCCGCGTCCGAGGCTTTATCGAAATAGGCATACGGCGAGAACAGGTGCCGCCCGCGGAAGTAGTCCGGCTCGAACGCAATGGCGGAACCCGAGATGGCCGGATTGTTCTCGCAGAGGGCTCCTGTGATCACATACATATAATCCGGCTCACGCAGGTGGCTTTCGATCACGGGAATGCTGTTGCGGATGGCTGTCTCCACGGCGATCAGCACATTGTCCACCCGGACGGAAGCGTCGTCCAGGGTGCTGTCGGCGCGGTTCTGGGCTTCCAGCAGGACACCGGCACGCACGAAGAGGTTCATGATCAAACCTATGATAATCAAGACGGCGGCTACGGTGATGGACACCCAGAGGCTCAGGCGCGATGCGAGGGAATGTTGTTTCTTCATCTTCATGGATTCAGCGCGTAAATTTACAAGAATACGCGCAATTTGGCAAGGAACAAGTTGCTATTATGAAGAAAATCCGTATCTTAGCGGCCGGAAATAACTATATTATTGCTTTATATGAAGAAGATTCTCAAAATTTCCGTTGCCGTCCTGGGTATTCTCCTGCTCGGCGCCATGTTCTCCTCCTGCGAGAAGCCGAACAACCCTACAAGCACCCAGGTCAGGTATGTCGTCGAAGGCAATGCCAGCGGAAGCACCATCACCTCGGTGTTTATCATCGCGGCCTTCCAGGCCAAGATTGACAATGCCGTCGGCTACGGCTATGTCCAGGAGAATGACTCCAAAGTGATTGCCGCCTGCGACGCGTATCACAACACGATCTTGTACGAGCCGAAACTTCAGGGGACGATCAATATCACGAAGACCCCCATGGGTGGCACACAGTCCACGATCAAGACCTACATCTATAACAACAAATAGCATTTGTCTATTCCCAAGGAGAACGCCCGGCAGTCTGATTTGACTGCCGGGCGTTCTCCGCTTGATCGCACATCCCCTAGCGGACGCTGATGTTCACCGAAGCTTCTCCGAGGTCGGGAGAGGAGACGGTGAGGGTGGCGATGCCGCGCTGGTCGCGCAGGGAGCGGACGACGGCGAGGGCTTTGCCGCCGAAGAGAGCCTTCTGCGAGCCCTTGAGGCACAGGGTGTCGGCGGCGTTGCCGTTGTCCACGCCGAAGAGTTCGCCGCGGCCTTTCACGCTGAACTGAAGCATATTGTCGGCCACCGGCACGGGCCGTCCGTCGGCATCGACCGCTTCGACGGTGATGAAGCAGAGGTCATAGCCGTCGGCGCTGATCCGCTTGCGGTCGGCCGTCAGGCGCAGGGCGGCGGCGGACCCGGCGGTCTCGCGGGCCGTTCGGGCGATTTCCCGTTCACCCTGGTAGGAGACGGCCTCCAGGCGGCCGGGCTCGAAGGGAACTTCCGCCCAGAAGGCGTGCAAGCGCTCGGGGGTCTTCGCGCTGCGGCCCAGGGACTTGCCGTTCAGGAAGAGCTCCACCTCGTCGGCATTGTTGTAGTAGACCCAGACGTCGATCTTCTCGCCCGGCGTCCAGTTCCAGTGGGGCAGCAGGTGGATCATCGTCTCCCCCGTCCATTCGGACTGGTACATATAGTAAACGTCCTTGGGGAAGCCCGCCAGATCGACGAAGCCGAAGTAGGAGCTGCGGGACGGCCAGCCGAAGGCGGTAGGTTCACCCAGATAGTCGAAGCCGGTCCAGACGAAGGTGCCGGCCACGAAATCCCGGTCGCGCACCGGGATCCAGGCATTCTGGTGCGTGTCGGTCACGCTCCAGACGGAGCGGCAGTTGTCGTAGGCGGTGCACTGGTTCGGGATCGTCCCCGCCAGTTCCTCTTCGCTGGGCCTGGGAACCCCGGCCCAGGGCGACCAGCCGGCGATGCGGATGCCCGTGGAGGGCTGGTAGTAGATGCCACGGCTGTTCTGGGCGGAGACGGTTTCGGAGGCTACGATGGGCATCCCCGGGAACCAGACGCGCAGCGAATCGTAACCATGCGGACGGTAGTTGAGCCCGATCACGTCGAGGGCGCCGCTGTTGTAGAGGTTGTTCTCGCGGGAGAGCTGATGGCCGCCGCAGGTGATGGCGCGCGTGTCGTCCTGGGCGTGGATGAGGTCCGCCATCCGGCGGGCCAGGGCCCGGTTCGCCTCATTGGCTTCCGGCGTCCGGCCGCCTTGTTCGGCGATCTCGTTGGCGATGCTCCAGATGACCACAGAGGGGTGGTTGCGGTCGCGCCGGATCAGGTCGCTGAGGTCGCGCTCATACCATTCGTCAAAGAAACGGCCGTAGCCGCCCCGGGTCTTGGCCGACCGCCATTCGTCGAAGGCTTCGTCCATCACCAGCAGCCCCATCTCGTCGCAGAGGTCGAGCAACTCGGGGGTAGGCGGGTTGTGGGAGGTGCGGATGGCGTTGACCCCCGCAGCCGTCAGAATCTCCAGCTGGCGCTGCAGGGCGCGGCGGTGTACGGCGCTGCCCAGGCAGCCCAGGTCGTGGTGCAGGCAGACGCCGAGCAGCTTGACCTGCCGTCCGTTGAGCAGGAAGCCCCGGTCGACGTCCCAGGCGGTCTCCCGGATGCCGAAGCGGGTGGCTACGCGGTCGGTCAGCTTTCCGCCGCTGCGCACCTCGGTCTCCACCGTATACAGGTACGGGTTGGTAATGTCCCAAAGCTGGGGGTTGGCGATGCGGATCCCCTCCCCGTCCGCGCCCTGGGCGACCTGACGCCCGCGGGCGTCCAGGATCCGGTGGGTGACGCTGGTCTCAGCGCCCGCCGGGGCATCCACCTCGGTGCTGATCAGGACGGTCGCTTCCCTGTCGGAAATCATGGAGGTCTTCACGAAGATGCCGCCCCAGGCCACGCGTGCGGGGCCTGTACACACCAGGCGGACGTTGCGGTAGATGCCGCAGCCGGTATACCAGCGACCGCTGGGCTGGATGGAGTTGTCCACCCGCACGGCGATGACGTTGTCCTGCCCGGCGGGATTCAGGTACGAGGTGATGTCGAGGGAGAAGGAGCTGTAACCATACGGGCGTCCGCCCGCTTCCTGCCCGTTCACCCAGACGTGGCTGTCCATGTAGACGCCGTCGAACTCCACGGCCACGCGCTCCGCCCCCGGCGTCGGGAAATGCTTGCGGTACCAGCCGATGCCGCCCGGCAGGGCCCCGCCGTTGACGGTGGCGGGGTTCGTGGGGGAGAATTCCCCTTCGATGCTCCAATCGTGGGGCAGGTGCAGGGAGCGCCAGGCGCTGTCGTCCGCGCCCGCTTCGCTCCAGGACGCGTCGTCCCCGAGGGTGAAGCGCCAGTCGAAATTGAAATCTTCGGTCGTCCGGACCGCCGCCCCGATGCAGGATGCCAGCAACAGACAGACAGTCGTTAAAAACAAAATACGTCTCATATCACCAATCATTAATGATTTGAAAAGAATAACCTGCCGCACCGCTCCCTGTCGCTTCGCGACCCTACCCGGGAAAATGCTCGCTTGCGCGGCAGGTTATTCTTTTCGATATTAAAGTTGAATGACGGGCCATCCGTCAGGGGTCCAGCAAAGCTCCCGGATCAACAGTTTCGAGCGATAGTCGGCCTGTGCGTCATAGCCGTGCATGAACAAGTAGTCCTGTCCGTCGAAGGTGACCACTGCGCAGTGCCCCACGCCGGCGTAGCGTCCGTTCCCCTTGGCGACGGAAGTACCGCCGCCCTGCATCAGGGGGACGCCGTCCTTGTCGATGTACGGTCCGGTGACCTTGTCGGAGCGGCCCACGACCACGTTGTAGGTGCTGTTGGCGCCGCGGCAGCAAAGGTCATAGGAGACGAAGAGGTAGTACCAGTCGCCGTGGCGGAAGAGGAACGGAGCCTCCACGGCGCCGTTGCCGGCGTCGAAGTCCGAGCCGCGCGGATCCAGCTGGAGGCCGTCATCCTTGCCCGCGATGTCCTTGGTGGTCCCTTCCGGACGACGGCAGAGCGGATACCACTCCTGCGGCTCGGCCATCCGGGTGTAGGTTCCGTCCAGCTTGAACATCTTGATGCCCCGCCAGAAGGAGCCGAAGCAGAGCCAGCCGGTGCCCTCCTCGTCCAGGATGACGTTGGCATCGATGGCGTTCCATTCGTCACGGCCCGGGATGGATTCGACGATCATCCCCTGGTCCTCCCACTTGAAGTCCGGCGATTCCGGATTGAGGGTCTTGTTGATGGCTACGCCGATTGCGGAGGTGTTCTTGCCGAAACGGGAGTAGGAGTAATAGAGGTACCACTTGCCGTTGATATACTGGATGTCGGGCGCCCAGGGCATCCCGCGGAAACCTTTGTCGACGGCCCACTGGGGTGTCTCCGGCAGGACACGCTGCTCGAAGCGCCAGGTCTTCATGTCGGCGGAAGACATCACGGTCAGGCCCGTGGTGAAGACATAATAGCGTCCGTCGCAGTACGCGGCGACGGGATCATGGGCGTCGGGATCCTCGACCAAGGTGCCGGGGACGGGCCCCCGGGGCTGGGCGGACAGGGTCATGGCAGCCAACAGGCCGAGGGCGGCGAAAACATTCTTGAGCATAACAGATAGATTATCGGGTGAAACGGGGTTATTCTCCCACGAAGATAGTGAAATAATCAATAATTGCCTATCTTTACGAAAACCTTGTTTTATGAGACGACTGCTTGCTGTTTTTTGTGCGCTGCTCGCCGGCGGAATGCTGGCTTCGGCGCAGGGCCCCCGTACCGTTTCCAATTTCGACCGGGACTGGCGCTTTGTCCAGGCCGACCCGGCGGGCGCCGAGGCGCCGGGTTTCAACGACCGGTCCTGGCGCCGGCTGGACCTGCCCCACGACTGGAGCATTGAAGGGGAAAACCTCCAGGAGAATCCCGGTGGAGGGAGCGTGGGTTATTTCCCGATGGGGACCGGCTGGTACCGGAAGAGCTTCGACGTGCCCGGTTACAGCCCCGACAAGTTGTATTCCATCGAATTCGACGGTGTCTACATGAACAGCACCGTCTGGGTGAACGGGGTGTGCCTCGGGACCTGGCCCTACGGCTATTCCAGCTTCTCCTACGACCTGACGCCGGTGCTGAAGGCCCGCGGCAATGTGATCGCCGTGCGGGTGGACAATTCGCAGCAACCCAATTCCCGCTGGTACAGCGGCTCCGGCATCTACCGCCACGTGCGGCTGGTCGCGACCGCGAAAACACACTTCGACAAGTGGGGCGTCTTCCAGTATACGGCTTCCATCGACGGCGGTACGGCGCGCTTGCAGATCCGGTCGGACCTGACCAACGGGGACGCCCGGGCGCGGGACCTGACAGTCCGCCAGAGCGTGCTGGATGCTTCCGGCACCGTGGTAACGACCGTCGAGACGGGGGTCAACATGGTGGCCGGCGGCGCCCAGACCGTGGTCCAGCAGCTGGAAATCCCGGACGCGCAGCTCTGGGACACGGAGCATCCTTATCTGTATACGCTCCGCTCGCAGCTGCTCGCCGGCGGCCGGGAGCTCGACCGGGTGGAGAGCAGCCTCGGCGTGCGCACCCTCGAATATGACATCGACCGCGGTTTCCTGCTCAACGGCAAGCAGGTCAAGATGAAGGGCGTCAACCTCCACCACGATGCGGGTCCCGTGGGCGTGGCCGTACCGGAGCGCGTGTGGGAGCGCCGCATCGAGATCCTCAAGGACGGCGGCTGCAACGCCATCCGCACCGCCCACAACCCGCCTGCCCCGGAGTTCCTCGACCTTTGCGACCGGCACGGCATGCTGGTGATGGACGAGGCCTTCGACATGTGGGTGAGCGGCAAGAACGCGTTTGACTACCACCTCGCATTCGACCAGTGGCACGTGCGCGACCTCTATGCGATGGTAGCGCGCGACCGCAACCACCCCTCGGTGGTGATGTGGAGCATCGGCAACGAAATCCGCGACCAGCGCAGCGAGCAGGGTGCCGGCATCGCGCGGGAACTGATCGAGCTCTGCCACCGTTGGGACCCGACCCGCCTGGTGACCTCCGGCAACGACGAGATTGCCTCCAACACCCCCGTTTCCCCGGATTTCCTGGCCGCCTTCGCCGACGACATCGTCGGCTACAACTATCCCGACCGCTGGCGTGAGCGCCGCGAACTGATGTACGCCATCGATAAGGCGGCTTTCCCGAATCGCCGCGTGGTGGCCACCGAATCCTCCGGCTACGGCGGAGCCCGCCGCCAGTATACCTTGCCGGAAGCCCAGCCCCAGCGGCCCCTGGGCGCAGGCCCGGGCGGCTTCTCCCCGCAGCAGACCGACAATGCGCAGATGCAGCAGATGATGCGTAATATGCGCCGCTCCAACCGGGGGATTATCAACAGCAACCTGATCGACGTGGAGCAGCGCTGGCGTTTCACCCTGGCCTACGACTACGTGATCGGGGACTTCATGTGGACCGGCATCGACTACTATGGCGAATCCTTCTGGCCGTCGCGCGGCGCCACTTCGGGCTACCTCGACAACTGCGGCTTCAAGAAGGACGGCTGGTGGTTCTTCAAGAGCATCTGGTCCGACGAGCCGGTGCTGCACCTGCTGCCGCACTGGAACTGGGAAGGCCATGAGGGCGAGATCATCCAGGTGGCCTGCTTCACGAACTGCGAAGAGGTCGAGCTGTTCGTCAACGGCAAGTCCTACGGCAAGAAGGAGACCGAAGTCCCGCGCCGCGGCGTGGACATCAGCTGGATGCAGTACGCACCCGGGAAGCACTACGCCACCACGGCCGACCTGCACCTGATCTGGGACGTGGAGTACCAGCCGGGCGAGATCAAGGTCGTGGGCCAGCGCGACGGGCAGACCTTCGAAGAGGTCATCCGCACCGCCGGCGCCCCTGCACAGCTGCGGGCCAGCGTGGACCGTCCGTCTTTCAAGGCGGAGCCCGGCGATGTCGCGCACGTGACGGTCGAAGTGCTTGACGCGGACGGCAACCCCTGCCCCCGTGCCGACCAGCTGGTGCGCTTCTCGGTGACCGGCGGAAGGCTCATCGGCGTGGAGAACGGCGATATGCGGGACCTCGGTTCCGTGCTCGCATCCGAGCGCAAGGTCTTCTCCGGCATGTGCCTGGGCATCGTCGCCGCCGACAAGAAGGGTCCTGTCAGCGTCACGGTCGAAGCCGAAGGGCTGACGCCCTCCACCATCACTTTCCAAGCTGAATAATCCTTCCGGTATGCGCAGATTCTTCATGACCCTTCTCCTGCCGCTGCTGTCCGTCCTGCCGGTCGCCGCGCAGGTGTCTTTCGGCGAGGCCACCCTCTTCAACGACGCCTGGCGTTTCCATCTTGGCGATACGCCCGAAGCCGTGGATGCCGGGTTCGATGACAGCCGCTGGCAGCAGGTCTCCCTGCCGCACGACTGGTCGGTGCTGGGGACCCTCTCTCCCGCCAATGCGAGCGGGACGGGCTATCTGCCCGCCGGCATCGGCTGGTACCGCCGCCAGTTCGACGGAAAGGACTTGACCGCCGACGAGGTGTATCTTTATTTTGAAGGCGTGTATAACCGCAGCAGCGTCTGGCTCAACGGACACCTGCTGGGCGAACGGCCGAACGGATACATCTCTTTCCTGTATGACCTGACCCCCTGGCTCAACCGGGAGGGGCTGAATACGATTGCGGTGCGGGTGGACCACAGCCGCATCGCCGACTCGCGCTTCTACACGGGCTCCGGTATCTACCGTGACGTTTATCTGGTGCAGGCGGGCCGGACCCATTTCGCCCAGTGGGGCGTGGGCTGGCAGGCAAAGTCGATCGACACCCGGCAGGCCGTGGTCGCGGTGGATGCGCAGATCGAGGGCCTCGGCGCCCGGAAAGCGCAGCTGCGCCTCACCCTTCGGGATGTCGCGGGGGCCGTGGTCGCCAGGGCTTCCGCGAAGGCTTCCGCCACGCAGACCCTCGATCTGAAAGTCCCTTCGCCGCACCGCTGGGACCTCGATGATCCCTACCTTTATACGCTGACCGCGGAAATCGTCTCCGGCAAGGAAGTGCTGGACCGCATGCAGACGACGGTGGGACTGCGCAGCCTGGATTTTGACGCCGACCGGGGCTTCGCGCTCAACGGCCGCCGGATGAAGGTCAAGGGCGTGTGCCTGCACCACGATGCCGGCGTGCTCGGCGCGGCGGTGCCGGAGGAAGTATGGGAGCGGCGCCTGCTCGCGCTGAAGGCGATCGGCGCCAACGCCATCCGCACCTCCCATAATCCGCAGGCTCCGGTGTTCTACGACCTCTGCGACCGGCTCGGGCTGCTGGTGATGGACGAGGCCTTCGACGAGTGGGAGTATCCCAAGCGCAAGTGGGTGGAGGGGTGGAACGTGGGTACGCCCGCCCTGGACGGCAGCTATGATTTCTTCGAAGAATGGGGCGAAGCGGACCTGCGCGATATGGTCCGGCGCGACCGCAACCACCCGAGCATCTTCCTCTGGAGCATCGGCAACGAGGTGGACTATCCCAACGATCCCTACTCCCATCCCATCCTGGACGGGGGCAACAACGATTTCGCCCAGCCCGCCTATGGCGGATACAATCCGGATGCCCCGCGTGCCGAACGCATCGGGCAGATCGCGGAGCGGCTCGCCGCCGTGGTGCGCGGGGTGGACCGCTCGCGTCCCGTGACCGGGGCGCTGGCCGGCGTGGCGATGTCCAACCGGACGAGCTACCCGCAGGCAGTGGACGTAGTGGGCTACAACTACACGGAGAGCCGCTATGCCGCCGACCATGCCGCCTATCCCGGGCGCATCATCTACGGCTCGGAGAACAGCGGGAACTATGCCGCCTGGACGGCCGTGCGCGACAACGACTTCATCTTCGGCCAGTTCATCTGGACGGGCACGGACTACCTCGGCGAATCCAACGCCTGGCCGTCCCGCGGCTTCCATTCGGGCCTGCTGGATTTCGGCAGTTTCCCCAAGCCGCGCGGCCGTTTCTTCGCTTCGCTCTGGTGCGGGGAGCCGGTCTGCTACGTCGGCACGATGCCCGTTGCCGCGCCGGCTTCGGGCCGGCCCCGGCGCGGCGACAGCACGGATGCCCCCGACATCTGGAACTATGAGCCGGGACAGCCGGTGCGCGTGGTGTGCTATACCAATGCCGCCAGCGCGGCCCTTTTCCTGAACGGGAAACAGGTCGGGGAGCGGCAGGATTACAACGCCCGGACGGGCATCATCGGCTGGGACGTGCCGTTCGAAGCCGGTGTGCTCCGGGCGGTCGGCTACAATGCCGCCGGAGAGGAGGAGTCCTCCTATGAGATCCGGACCTGCGGACGGCCGTATGCCCTGCGGGTACAGGCTGACCGGACCTCACTGCATCCGGGAGGCGTGGCGCATCTCGTGGTCGAGGTCGTCGATGAAGAGGGTATCGTCGTCCCCTTCGGCGACAACCTCATCACCTGCTCGGTCGAAGGCCCGGCCCGCCTGCTCGGGCTGGAAGGCAGCGACAACAGCGATATGGGCAATTATACGGATGCTGTCCAGCGCGCCTTCCAGGGCCGCCTGCTTGCCTATATCCGCGGGGGTACGGATGCCGGCCCGGTCAGCGTCAGGTTCACCTCCCCTTTGCTGCAGGCGGCGGAGGTCCGCCTGCGAGTGGAATGAAATGTTCTTATAACCTTTTTATATGAAAAAGATCCTGTTCTTCCTTTCTGCCGCGTCGCTCCTGACGGCAGTTGCGTGTACCCCCAAAGCGGTCGCTCCGGCGGCCTCGCAGTCCCGTGTTGTCGAAGAAGGCGGCACCGGCCCTGTCAAAGTGCTGATGCTCGAGGATCCCAGCCTCGAGGCCCACACCATCTTCGCTCCCCAGAACCTTGCCCCATTCGGCAAGGGAAACAAGCTGCCGGTGCTCGTCTGGGGCAACGGCGCCTGCACCAACTCCCCGTGGGAGCATTACAAATTCCTCAACGAGATCGCGTCCTACGGCTTCCTGGTGATCGCGAGCGGTTTCATCCCGATGGAGGAGACGCCTTACCGCGGCCCGCAGTCCACCTCCGCCCAACAAATCGAATCCATTGACTGGGCGATTGCCCAGAACGCTGACAAGGACAGCCCGTACTACGGCCGCATCGACACCGATGCCATCGCCGCGGCCGGCATGTCCTGCGGCGGCCTGCAGACCCTCGACAACTCCGCGGATCCCCGCCTCAAGACCATCATGATCTGCAACAGCGGCCTGTTCGTCAACCCGGCCGGCGCCGTCCCGGGCATGCCGATGCCGGAGAAGGAGAAACTGCAGGACATCACGGTCCCGGTGATCTACATCCTCGGCGGCGAGACGGACATCGCCTATGCCAACGGCATGGATGACTTCCACCGCCTGACCAAGGTCCCGGCCTTTGCGGCCAACTACCCGGTCGGCCACGGCGGCACCTACCGCCAGGACCACGGCGGCGAGTTCACGGTCCCGGCCCTGGCCTGGCTGCAGTGGCAGCTCAAGGGCGACAAGGAGGCCGCCAAGCTATTCCAGGGCGACCCCTGCGGCCTGTCGCAGCGCGAAGGCTGGACTGTCGAAAAGAACGATCTGATCGATTAGCTGTGAGCAGCAACTAGCTGACTGACAGCGCATAAACGATTTGTGCTACCCCTGTTCCGGGGGTAGCACAAAATGTTATATTGCTGATCTATAATTACTTATAACTCACAGCCTAGAACACCTCGTCGACCGTCTCTTTGAAATCGTCGAAGGACGGGGCGGGGGCATCGTTGCGCGGACCGTTGTTGTGGCGGGGACGGTCGTTGTGACGGTTGTCACGGCCACCTTCGCGGCGCTCGCCGCGATCACCGCCACGACGCTCGTCGCGGCCACGGCCACCCTCCCGGCGGTCGCCGCCGTTGCGACGCTCACCACCGCGGTCGCCACGGTCGCCGCGCGGACGGCGCTCGGGCTCCTTGTAGCCTTCCGGCTTCTCGGTCAGGGCGCGCATGGACAGGCGCATCTTGCCGGTCTTGGCGTCGATCTCGAGGAGCTTGACATCCACCTCGTCGCCGACGGAGAGGACATCCTCGACCTTCTCGGTCTTGTTCCACGCGATCTCGGAGACGTGCAGCAGGCCTTCCTTGCCCGGCAGGATCTCGATGAAGGCGCCGAACTCCAGGATGGAGACCACGCGGCCGTGGTACACGGTGCCGACCTCGGGAACGGCGCAGATGCCCTTGATCCAGTCGAGTGCCTTCTGCATGTTCTCGGCGTTGTCGGAAGCGATGTCCACGACACCCTCGGTGAGGTTGGTGCCAGGGATCGGCTCCTCGTCGATGTTGATGACGGTGCCAGTCTCTTTCTGGATCTTCTGGATGGTTTCGCCACCCTTGCCGATGACGGCGCCGATAAACTCGGCGGCGATGCGGAGCTGGACGATGCGCGGCACGAAGGGCTTGTAGTCCTCGCGCGGCTCGCTGATGGTCTTCATCATTTCGCCCATGATGTGCATACGGCCCTGGCGAGCCTGCTCGAGAGCTTTCTCCAGCACCTCATAGGACAGGCCGTCCACCTTGATATCCATCTGGGTGGCGGTGATGCCGTCGGCGGTGCCGGTGACCTTGAAGTCCATGTCGCCGAGGTGATCCTCGTCGCCGAGGATATCGGTCAGGATGGCGTAGCGGTCATTCGGGTGGATCTCGTCGGTGATCAGGCCCATCGCCACACCGGCGACCGGCTTCTTGATCTTCACACCGGCGTCCATCAGGGCGAGGCAGCCGCCGCAGACGGAGGCCATCGAAGAGGAACCGTTGGACTCGAGGATATCGGAAACGACGCGCACGGCGTACGGGTTCTCCGGAGCCATCGGGATGACGGGCTTGAGGGCGCGCATCGCGAGGTTGCCGTGGCCGATCTCGCGGCGGCCGGGGCCGCGCTGCGGCTTGGCTTCGCCGGTAGCGAACGGCGGGAAATTGTAGTGGAGCACGAACTGCTGGTCATCCTGGATCAGCACTTCGTCCATCTCCTTCATATCCATCTTGGTGCCGAGGGTCACGGTCGCAAGGGACTGCGTCTCACCGCGGGTGAAGATGGCGGAGCCGTGGGCGCAGGGGAGGTAATCCACCTCGCACCAGATCGGGCGCACCTCGTTGCAGACACGGCCGTCCAGGCGGATGCCTTCGTCGAGGATCAGGTTGCGCATCGCCTCTTTCTCGGTGGCATGGTAGTAGCGCTCCACGAGCGGGGTCTTCTCCTCGAGCTCTTCCTCGGGGATGGTGGCCAGGAATTCTTCCTTGATGGCCTTGAAGCCTTCCTCACGCTCCTTCTTGGGCTTGGCGGCCTTGGCGAGGGCGTAGCACTTGTCGTAGCAGAAGTCGTGCACGGCCTTCTTGAGCTCCTCATCCTCGGGATCGTGGGGATAGTCGCGCTTGTTGACGTCGGTGCCGAGCTCGTGCATGAGTTCCTTCTGCACGCGGCAGTGCTTCTTGATCTCTTCGTGGGCGAACTTGATGGCCTCGAGCATGTCGTGCTCGCTGACCTCGCTCATCTCACCCTCGACCATCATGATGTTCTCCTCCGTGGCGGCGACCATCAGTTCGAGGTCGGAGTCCTTCATCTGGGAGAAGGTCGGGTTGATGACGAACTCACCGTTCACCCGGCTGACGCGGACCTCGGAGACCGGACCGCCGAACGGCAGGTCGGAGGTGGCGAGGGCGCAGGAGGCGGCCAGGCCGGCGAGGGCATCGGGCTGGATGTCCTTCTCGGCGGAGATCAGGCTGATATTCACAAACACTTCCAGGTGGAAATCATCCGGCCACAGCGGGCGGATGGGGCGGTCCACCAGACGGGCGATGAGCACCTCGTAGTCAGAGGGCTTGCTCTCGCGCTTCAGGAAGCCTCCGGGGAAACGCCCGGCGGCATAATACTTCTCACGGTAATCAACGGTGAGAGGCATAAAATCAGTGCCTTCCTTGACTTCATCGGCACAGGTCACGGTGGCGAGGACCATCGTGCCTCCCATCTTAACTACGGCGGAACCGGCGGCCTGCTTGGCCAGTTTGCCGGTCTCGATCTCGATCACGCGGCCGTCCGCGAGTTCGATTTTCTTGTTGATAATGTTCATTACTGTTTCTCTATTGCGTCTTTATACGTCTTTCATCAAAAAAGGGATGGTCCCGCCCGGGAACCATCCCTCGTTTTTCCTATCTCGTTTATCGACGGAGACCGAGCTCCTTGACGATCTTACGGTATCTCTCAATGTCCATGGCCTGGAGGTAATCCAGGATCTGGCGGCGCTTACCG
>Ga0310696_10003749_pt1 | contig 18878 bp, 14 predicted proteins | sample AusTroGonzalo_MG_4_FD_203885 | JGI IMG/M metagenome (GOLD analysis project Ga0310696, IMG submission 203885) | Bovine rumen microbial communities from tropical cattle in Woodstock, Queensland, Australia - Gonzalo_02 (v2) (version 2) | ecosystem: Host-associated > Mammals > Digestive system >...
AGCCTCAGAAATACCTGCAGACAGAGCCATAGAGTCAGCACCACCACCAGCAGACAGAGCCTGGAACGAACCGATCATACCAAGTACGGTACCGAACAGAGCGGTCAGAGTACCCAGAGATACGATAGTTGCAACCATTGGGAGGTTCATCTGCAGAGTAGGCATCTCAAGCTGAGTAGCCTCCTCGTGAGCCTGCTGGATCTTTGCAACCTTAGCAGCCTTCTTCAGAGTGTCGTTACCCTCAACGTCCTTATAAGCAGCGATAGAAGCCTTTACTACGTTAGCTACAGAACCCTGCATCTTGTCGCAAAGCTTGTCAGCCTCGTCGAACTTCTGAGCCTTGATGAGATCCTTAACCTGAGCAGTGAACTTAGCGAGGTTGATCTTACCAGAAGCGGTCTTGATAGCGAAGAAACGCTCGATGCCAAGGCAGATAACGGTGAAGAGAAGAGTCAGGATCAGACCTACTACGAAACCTCCCTTATAAACGGTACCCAGCAGGTTTGCGGGATGACCTGCACGGTCGCCACCAACGAAGTTGTCGGGGTTACCCATTACGAAGTACCAAACACCATAACCAGCAAGTGCACAAATTACCAGGATAATCCATGCTGCCTTAACACCCTGAAAGCCCGAATTCTTTTTGGCTGGGGCTGCAGCCTTTGTTGTTGTTGCCATAAAATAATTAATTTTTTAGTTATTATAAATAAATAAAGATTTGTTTCACCTCGCAAAAGTAGCAAAATAAAGCGGAAATCATGCTTAATTAATACATTTTAACTATGAATTTCCGAATTATTTTAGTTTTGCCACTACTTCTTTGATGCGCTTCATTGCTTCAACGATGTTTTCATCGCTTGTTGCATAGCTCATTCTGAAGCATTCGGGATCGCCGAACGCGTCGCCGCCAACGGTTGCTACGTGTCCTTTCTCCAACAGATACATGGCAAAATCGGTAGAGTTGTTGATGGTTGTCTCACCATCGCTCTTGCCGAAGAAACTGCTGCATTTGGGGAACAGATAGAAGGCACCCTCAGGCACGTTTACTTCGAGACCTGGGATGTCCTTAGCCAGTTTCACGATGAGGTCGCGACGGCGCTCAAATGCCTTACGCATATCCTCTACGCACTGCTGGTCGCTGATGTAGGCAAACTCGGCAGCCTTCTGACTTACAGAGCAAGGACCACTGGTGTACTGGCCCTGCAGCTTGTTGCAGCCTTTTACAATCCACTCGGGGGCGGCAATGTAGCCGATACGCCATCCTGTCATAGCGTAAGCCTTCGATACACCGTTAACGATGATAGAACGCTCCTTCATGCCAGGGAACTGGGCGATACTCTCGTGTTTGCCGATATAATTGATGTGCTCGTAGATTTCATCGGCCAGTACGAAGAGGTCTTCGTGCTTCAGGATGACATCTGCCAGCGCTTTCAGCTCTGCTTTGCTGTATACGCTACCTGTTGGGTTGCTGGGCGAGCAGAGGATAATGAGTCGTGTCTTGGGGGTGATAGCGGCCTCCAGCTGCTCTGGGGTCATCTTGAAGTTCTGGTCGAATCCGGCTTCTACGAACTTGGGGATACCACCAGCCAGCAGTGCCATCTGTGGGTAGCTAACCCAGTATGGGGTGGGGATGATAACCTCCTCGCCATCGTTTACCAGAGCCATCACGGTGTTACATACGCTCTGCTTGGCACCGTTGCTCACCAGAATCTCGTTAACGGTATAGTCCAGCTGGTTTTCGTTCTTGAGCTTGGCTACAATGGCCTTACGCAGATCGGGATAGCCGGGAACGGGTGAGTAACGTGAAAAATTGTCGTCTATTGCCTTCTTGGCAGCTTCCTTAATAGCGTCGGGGGTATTGAAGTCGGGTTCTCCAACACTCATGTTAATCACATCGATACCTTGCGCCTTCATTTCGGAGCTTTTCTGAGACATTGCCAGCGTTGCCGATGGGGCTAAACGCTGCAGACGATTGGATAATTGTGCCATATTATTCTAAATTTTGTGCAAAATTACGCATTTTATTTTTGAATACGAAATAAATGTGCCAATTTTTCACTTCCGTGAGTGAATTTGTGGCATTATGAGCATTATTTCAGGTGGAGCGTATGGCCCATGCGGGTCTTCTTGGTCTCTAGATAACGCAGATTGTACTTGTTGGGTGTTACCTCGATGGGTACGTTCTCGATAATCTCAAGGCCATAGGCCTCAAGACCCACGCGCTTCACGGGGTTGTTGGTCAGCAGGCGCATCTTATGTACGCCCAGGTGGCGCAGCATCTGTGCACCGCAACCGTAGTCGCGTTCATCGGGCTTGAAACCCAGATGTACGTTGGCATCGACGGTGTCGAGTCCTTCCTCCTGAAGCTTGTAGGCGGCAATCTTGTTCATCAGTCCGATACCACGTCCTTCCTGCTGCATGTAGATAACCACACCCTTGCCTTCTTTCTCGATGGCCTGCATGGCCTTGTGCAGCTGCTCACCGCAGTCACAACGCTTACTGCCCAGGATATCGCCTGTCATGCACGATGAGTGCACACGAACCAGTATAGGCTCGTCTTCCTGCCATTCGCCCTTGATAAGGGCCATGTGCTCCAGACCGTTGCTTTTCTGGCGGAATGGAATGAGGCGGAAGTGGCCATAGTCGGTTGGCATTTCTACCTCTTCGCCCACCTCAATCAGCGATTCCTTCTTCAGGCGGTAGGCAATCATATCTTTGATGCTGATAATCTTCAGGTTCCACTGCTTGGCAAACTCCATCAGCTCTGGCATGCGTGCCATTGTGCCGTCTTCGTTCATAATCTCCATCAGTGCGCCTGCAGGGTAGAGACCAGCCATACGGCAGAGGTCGATGGCAGCTTCGGTATGTCCGCTACGACGCAGTACACCGTTATCTTGTGCGTAGAGTGGGTTTACGTGTCCTGGGCGTCCGAATGTCTCAGGCTTAGCTGTAGGATCGGCCAGGGCCTTGATGGTCTCGGCGCGGTCGTGGGCACTCACACCAGTGGTACATCCCTCCAGCTTGTCGACGGTTACTGTGAATGGGGTGCCAAGTACCGATGTGTTGTCCTGTACCTGATGTGGCAGATCCAGCTCCTTGCATCGCTCAATGGTGATGGGGGCACAGAGCACGCCACGGGCATTCTTCAGCATGAAGTTTACTTTCTCGGCAGTTATCTTCTCGGCAGCGATAATCAGGTCGCCTTCGTTTTCGCGGTCTTCGTCGTCTACTACAATCACGAACTGGCCTTGTTCGAAGTCCTTTACGGCTTCTTCTATGCTATTCAACTTCATCTTCTCCATATTTTTACACCTTATTATATATATAGTAGTTAATTCTTATGTTTTTTCGCTTCATTTTCGCGTGCCAATTCGTAGATGAATGGCATTTTCTCCAAATCCTCGAACGACTTGGGGGCTGGGGCGGCAAATACTGCCACGCGTTCAATCACATCGTGGTTGGTATTCAGGATGCTATTCAGGTCCTTACGCAGTCTCAGTCGGAAACGGCACATGCGGCAGTAGAAGAATATACCCAGTGGCAGAATGAGACCCGAAATAATGTTGAGCCACTTCTGGCGGAACGGACGGGTGTGCGCATGGGTAGCTACCACGGGGTAGTGGTTCAGATAGTTAAGTATCTGTGCATCCTTGCTGTTACTCAGGTCGTCGATAATATCTTCCAGTTTTTTCACTATCTGTTCTATCTTCTGGTCGTCGCCGGGATGGAAGAATACGTGGATAGGGTTAGGCAGATGCAGCAGCTTGTGATCTTCGATATACTGCTTGACCTCCTCGCTTATCTGCAACAGATAGAATGAGTCGAGTGCGTAGATTGGATCCTCGATAATCACCTCCTTGCGATAGATATGGCGGTGGGTGCGTAGACCCAGTATGCGCATGAACACCAGCTTGTACATGTCGATGTTGAACACCACCGAATCGTTGTTGGCCTTGTAGGTGAAGAAACAGGCGATAGGCGTTAACACGATGGTAGATATGGTCATACCGTACCATACGGTCCACTGGTCGTCGCGTGCCATCTTCTGACCTGTACTATCCAGAATGTAGTACACAATGAATACAAGCACCGATATAATGACTGGTACGCCCAAGCCTCCCTTGCGGATGATGGCGCCCAGCGGGGCTCCGATAAAGAAGAATATGATACACGTGAGGGCCAATGTGAACTTGAGGATGGCCTGAATCTGGTGGGTGCGGAAATAGCGATGCAGACTCTTGGCATAGCTGCCCTTCATCTCCAGATCGGTGGCACAAGATTGCACGTTGCTGATGGCCGTTTGTAGTACCGACTTTTTCTTGGCATCGTTCAGCTTTGTGAACATCGAGTCGAGCGACGCGTTGTCTTCGGCTACGAGTTTGTTTATCTTGATAGAATCGCTGGGCGATACCGTGTTGTCCTTAAAGTAGAAACGCTTAGCCTCGGCATAGTAAGCGCGACCTACGCTGTCGTTGAACTCGGCCAGCGAGTCCTTGTCGTGCATAATCTTGCCTAGGCTCTTGGCACGCGCGTCGCCGGCAATGTCGTTGATGTCGGCCATGCTGAAGTCGCCGTCGAAGTCGAGCACGATACGCTTGTTCACGAATGTCTCACGACGGTAGGGTACATCGGCTGTTCCTGCCAGATCCTGCGAACGCATGTTCTCGTTCCATACGCCGTTGTAGAGTGTCAGCAGCAGGTGCTTTTTCTCGGCAGTGCTCTGCATCATGCCCGAGTCGGCTAAGATAATAGCCTGATCCTCGTAGCTGCCCGTCATACGGTAAATCATGATACCATAGAGCATACCAGTATTCAGGTCTTTCTTCTGTACATAGATGTTCGAGCCTGGTATGCCGTCGTAGAACACACCCTCGGGGATTTCGAGCTCGGGGCTCTTTTGTTTCATACCCAACAGCAAACGGTAGAAGTCCTGATTGGCCTTAGGACCTACTACGTTCTGGAAATAGAACGATATGCCCGCCATGAGTACCGATATGATGATGAGCGAACGGAATGCCTGCATGAGCGATATGCCTGCAGCCTTGATGGCTGTAAGCTCCGAACTCTCGCCTAAGTTTCCGAAAGCGATGAGCGATGATAGCAGGATGGCCAGGGGGAATGCCTGTGGCATGAGCATGAGACCCATATACCAGAAGAACTGGGCCATCACCTCGAGCGAGAGACCTTTACCAATCAGTTCATCGACGTAGCGCCACAGGAACTGCATCATCAGCACAAACTGGCAGATGAAGAATGTTCCTACGAACAGCAAGCCGAACTGCTTGGCTATGAATATGTCGAGCTTCTTGATTCGAAACATTTGCTATTTTGCAATTTTGGCTGCAAAATTACAAATAAAAATTAAGAATCACACCTTATTTATAATATTTTTATCTTTTTCACCTTTTCAGAGTCCGCTTGCTCTGTGCAGACGGTCGAGACAACTTTCCCACAGAATCTTCAGTCCGTCAACATCGTCGTCGTCAGCAAAATCTGTAATAATCAGGTTAAGATTGTGGGTTAGGTCGCTTTTGGCTATGCTCATTTCCCAGTATGTATCATCGTCTTCCTCGTCTTCGTAATCCCATTTCAGGCGTATGTGGTCGTGCTTTATGGCGTCAACAACGTGTGCTTGGCGCACATCCTGTTCTGTCCAAGGCTCTCCCCAGGTGAAAGTGAAAACGCCGTCTTCTTCGTTTACGTGGTCGGCAAACCAGCGCTCTAATCCGTGAGCACTACTTATTTGTTCCCATACGATGGCTGGCGATGTTGTGGCCAGTGGATATTCGATGTCAATTTTCTGCTTTCCCATACGTTTTTGGGTTAGAATTACTGATTTTAGTATTGTTTTATGCGGCAAAATTACAAATTTTCTGCGAAATACAAAACTTTTTGCCGAAAAATTTTGGTGGTTACAAAAAAATGTGTACCTTTGCACCCGCAAATCAGCAATATGGCGGGATAGCTCAGCTGGTTAGAGCGCATGATTCATAATCATGAGGTCCCCAGTTCAATCCTGGGTCCCGCTACAAGGAAGGCAGTTAGATTCAAATCTAATTGCCTTTTTTCTTTGTTTTTTTTTGCTGGAAAAGAAAATTTGCGTATATTTGCGGCCATGAAACAGATTATATCTACCATAGCGTTCTTCGTGTTTGCTATACAGGCTACGGCGCAGGATGTGGTTCGGCTGGTCGAACCCGCATACGCTGATAGTGCTGCCGTATACCGTCAGAGTGTGTATGTGCCCCAGAAGTGGGACAAGCGTCGCGTGGTGCTCTACCTCGAACGACCGCTGGGGGCAACCACCGTTCGTGTGAATGGTGTGGAGGCTGGAGGCGATACGCTGGTATGCTTGCCACAACAGATAGACATTACCGATAACATTGTGGCTGGACAGCGTAACACCATCGAGGTGGCTGTGGCTGGGCACGACTCACGTGGCATGATGGGTAAGGTGGAACTACGCTCGCAACCACGACGCTTGTATATCAATAAGTTGAAAACGCACGCGCGCCCCTTTATGAGTACGGTGGGCATAGAGGTCGACTTGCGTGGTCAGTCGCCCGATTTCGGTTTCTATGGCATGCAGACCCTGATTCAGCGCGATGGCGTGGATACGGCTAAGATTAGTGTGGGCAATCACGACATCTGGGCTAATCACATGAAAATTGAGACGCTGGTGATGGACGATGCCCGCTTCTGGGATGAGTTCCATCCTAACGTGTTCCGTCTGGCTGTAAGTGCAGGCGACGATTACCAGGAGTACACCTTCGGCATGCGCGAGGCTGGGGTGGTAGATGGTCAGCTGTACCTGAACCGCCACCCTGTGTATCTGCGTGGCTGCACGATGGATCAATATTTCCCTCTGTGGGGACAAATGCCGATGGACGAGGCTACGTGGAAGCACATCTTCGACCGCTTGAGCGACTTAGGCCTGAACCACGTGCGTTTCCGTGGCTACTGTCCGCCCGAAGCTGCTTTCATGGCGGCCGACAAGGTAGGTATGTATCTGCAGCCCGAGGCTACCAGCGCCGAGAATATGAAGCAGTTGGTTAATGCTTACGGACACCATCCGTCGCTGCTACTGGTAACGCTGGGACAAGACTGTTATGTGTATAACGACCTGCAACTCACGCCCGTTGCGCTTAATCAGCATACTATCGCTGGGGCCGACTTGCAGACCTACAAGCAGGGCATAGAGCGAGTGTTGTTGGGTGGCGGTAGCGTACACTATCTGCTATCGGGCTTCTGCGATAGCGAGGGCGACTTCAGTGGCGTACTGCATGGCAGATGGAACGATACGGATAAGACACTGCAGCATCAGTTTAACCAGTTCTGCCGTGCTATCGTACCTTTGGCTAAACTGCCTGAGACAGGTTGTGTGAGTGGCGATACACTACGTGTGCCCGTTTATGTTTACAATGCTATGTATGGCAATCTGCAGAATGTGCGTACCAGCTATTTCCTGGCTAATGCCGATAATCAGGTGCTGGCAGGTGGACTGGTGGCCAATGGCGATGTGCCGCTCGACTCTATCCAACAGGTGGGTGAGGTGGTATTGCCGCTCGATTCGGTCAAGGCGCAAGGCAAGGTGTCGCTCCTGGTTACCGTAGGTGGTAACGCTGTGCGCAACCAGTGGAGCATCGACCTGAAGGACTAAGAATAACTTGAAACGACTAAAAACTTAATTTCGCATCATGAAGAAAACACTTTTATCGGCTTTACTGCTGTGCGTGGCTTTGCAGGCTGGCGCACAGGGCGGTAACACTGGCATGGGTGGCGAGGATGGTAACTTTCAGAGCTTGGCCGAACGACTGGCTAAGGTCGAGAAGAAGCACGACATGCTGGATGTGTACATAAACTATGCTGCCAGCGCCCAGGCCAGCGAGGGCACCGATGCCTCGTGGCAAACCAGATTCGCTAACAAAGAGCTACGCCTGGAGCTCAAGGGTAACCTTACGGATAAACTCTACTACCGATTCCGTCATCGCTTGAACCGCCGTAACGACGCGCAGGGTTCGGACAACTTCTCGAAGGCCACCGATTTGATGATGGTGGGCTACGACTTCAACGACAAGGTATCGCTGATGGCAGGAAAGATGTGCCAGATATGGGGCGGATACGAGTACGATACCAACCCGATGTATATCTATCAGTATTCGGATATGTGCGACCACCTGGAGATATTCCAAACAGGTGTAACACTCTCGCTGAAACCTGTACCTACACAGGAACTGGCTTTCATGGTGAGCGATGCGCACAACGGTACGCTCGAAGAGACGTATGGCACCGACCCTATACTGGTGAGCAGTCGTAACGACTTTCGCGAGTTGGAGAAAGCCAACCATCCGCTTACGTTTATTGCCAACTGGAACGGCAGTTTCTTTGGCGGTCAGCTGCAAACACGCTGGGCATGGGGCATACAGAAGTTGGCCAAGGGGCAGTATTCGCGCATGATTACGTTGGGACAAAAGCTGAACCTGCCCGAGGTTCAGTGGTATGTCGACTACATGGCCTCGTTCGACGACCTCGACCGTCTGGGTATTGTAACCAGCGATTTGTCAAGCTCATTCCACCCCGTGTATGATGGTTATCAGGTTGCCCAACCATATTCCGAGTATCTCTACATTTATTATATGCCGCCGATGAATCTGCATTGCGGCAATGTTCACTACCATTCGTGGATTACCAAGCTCAACTGGCAGTTTGCGCCACAGTGGAACCTGATGCTGAAGGGCACTTACGAGACGGCGTCGATGCAGCAGATAGAGGCGTTTAAGAACTATCGTAAGAGCATAGGCTGGATAGGCGCGCTCGAGTACTATCCCGATAAGACGCAGGACCTGCGTGTGTTCCTGGCCTACATGGGGCAGAACGTGAACTATACCAAGGAGTCGTACTTGGACAGTCACCATTCCAACCGCATTGAGCTCGGCTTTATGTACCGTATCAAATGCTATTAATTTCAATGTTTAATCTATAACCAATAACTTTTTTTACTTATGAAACGAACAACTCAATTCATTGTTCTGGCCATCGTGGCCATGTTCGCATTCAGCACACCCGCTGAAGCGCAGTGGGGTAGCTTGATTAACAAGGCTCGCAAGGCCGCAGGTATCAAAACCAAGCAGGAGAAGGCTGCCGACGAGCAGAAACGCAAGCAGGATTCTATCCAGCTGGCCATCAAGAGCATCACGCCTACCATCCCTCAGGCTGCCGAGAGCGGTGCGCCTATCGCTATCAAGTGGGGTGAGTCGACCATTGGCACTTGGGACCCTGTGAAGCTCGAAATCGTGTTCAACCAGACCTACGACGAAGGTGAGTTCGCTGGTCAGCGTGTGAGCTACAAGCTCGATCCAGCTACGGGTAAGTTTACCAGCAAGAACGGCACGCCTAAGGGCTCTATCAGCAACGATGGTACCATCGAGAGTCCCAACCTGGGCACGCTGAAGTTCAATACCGAGACGGGCAAGATTGTGATGAACAACGAGGTGATAGGCGAGGCCACCATGCTCAAAGCCAGCTGCTACGGCACCACTGTTGGTACCTATGGCGGCCATGTTAGTCCGCTGCTCGTGGCCTACACATTCCTGGGTGCGCTTGTATCGCCCAATCAGGTTACGGCTTGGAAGGAAGCCAAGGTCAAGCGTGAGATAGAGGCTGCCGAACGTGCTGCTAAGGCTCGCGAAGAGGCCAAAGCCCGTGAGGAAGCTTTGAAGAAGGAGTGGGCCGAGCTCAATGTAACCATCGAAGATGGCAGCTTCCGTACCCTTGGTCGTGTGCGTGGTGGTACTGTCGAGGACGGTAGCTTCCGCACCATAGGCCGCATCAAGCCCGATGGAACTATCGAGGATGGTAGTTTCCGCACCATTGGTCGCATCAAGGGTAACACTGTTGAGGATGGCAGTTTCCGCACCATTGGCCGTTTCGATGGTCGTACGTTCGAAGATAGCAGTTTCCGTAACGTTGGCCGCTTCAGTAGTGGTACTGTCGAGGACGGCAGTTTCCGTACCATTGGTCGCATCAAGGGCACCTCAAACAAGACCGTTGTTGCTGCCTGCTTCTATTTCTTCTTCTTCACAGAGCAGTTGAATAAAAAATAAACAGCAATCCCCTCTATTCGGAGGGGATTTTTTGTAATACCTTTGGTGGTTTCGGTGAAAAGTATTTGCCCAGCCTGCAGAACGAAAATAATAGGGAATCCCCTACCGGATAGTAGGGGATTTCTTGTATCTTTCTTTGTGAAAGGTGGTAACTTTGCGGCAGAAAATGAATGAACTAACAAAAAAAGATTATGAGAAAACTGATTTCAACCCTGTTGATGGCGTTCATCTGTCTGGCCGCAATGGCCGCGCAGGATACGAAGGAGTATCGTACCTACGTGAAAGACGATCATCACGTGTTCTATTGCGAACACAATGGTATAACAGTTGTTGTTGATCCCACCATTGGCGGCATCTTCGAGCCCCACATCACGATTATCAACGAGTGTGGGCATAACTTCCTCTTCGAACCTAAGAAGATAAAGGTGCATGCCTTTGCCATTCCAGGAATTGATGCTAAGTCTGTGCGCTATTGTACAGATAGATTTCTGGACAAGGGCGATACGCTGGGTTTCGAGAAAGACGAGCTGATGGTGTACACGCCCGAGAAATACAGTAAGAAGCAGAGCAAGTCGATGTGGTGGGGTAGCTTTCTTGGCGAAGTGCTCATTGCCGGTGTTGAGAGTTTGACAACTCATGACGATTACGACCGTTACTGGAACGATGTAGACCGCAGAAAGCGCATAGATGAGGATGAAGCAGAGCGCAAGCAGGAGTTGCAACGCATTAGTGAGGGGTACTGGCGTGCCAACACCATCTTCGACCACTCTGAGCACGAGGGCTTTATCGCGATTAAGAAAGTTAAAACAAAATACTTGGTTCTCGATATCCCTGTGGATGGTGAGAACTTCCATTTCTTCATTGATAACAAGAAGCATTACTAAGCTGCGCGACGAGCTTGGTGAATAAACAAAAAGCGAGGGAATCTTTCGATTCTCTCGCTCTTGTGTCGGGATTACTGGACTCGAACCAGCGACCTCGCGCCCCCCAGACGTGTGCGCTACCAACTGCGCTAAATCCCGATCAGATTTCGACTAACAAACGATCCTTATCGTCGAATGCGGGTGCAAAGGTACATAGTATTTTTGAAATGACCAAATTTTTGGGTCACTTTTTATTCTTTTCCCACTTATTTTTCCACTTTTCGTACTTTTCAAACAGCTGCTCTGGGCGGTTGTTATACCAGCTGTAGCCGTTTCGGCGCTCGGGGCCAATCTCCTGCAGACTCTTACGGGGAATACCGTCGCGGTCGCAAACAAAGGGCTGGCAGGTGTCCAAGTCGTAGTAGCGTGCCCACAGCGGACCGGCCTTCTCGTCGCGTACCAGTCGGGTGTCGGCACCAGGCTCGCCCTTCTTGCCAATGCGCTCCAAACGGTAGCCTGTAATCTTGTTCTTGTCGAACCATGCCATGGCACTGTTGATGGCCTTACGTACGCGCTCGTCGGGGTTGGGCAGATTCATCAGGAAACGTACGATGGCAGCGCTCTCCATCGAACAGTACGATGGCAGCTCGTAGCTGCGTGCCTTGGCGGGGGCCAGTGTCTCGTGGTCGTGCTGCTGGCACCACACAGTCAGTGTATCGCCACGCTTAATCTGCGTGTTCAGTATGCAGTCTATGCCGCGCTGGTAGGCTTGTTCTATCTGCTTGTCGAGTGTTACATCGGTGAGGTTGGCAAATGGCTCACGGTCTTTCAGAATCTCGCGCAGGATAACGAGCGTGTTAACCATGGCATCGTCGTTAAACGTGATGTGTACCTGATAGTTACGCATGGTGGGCCAGAACTGAGGCCATCCGCCGTTGCTATACTGTCCGCTAAGCAGATAGCGTACGCCCTTGTTGAATGCCTCGCGATAGCGTTCGTCCTTGGTTTGCTGCCACAGGCGGGCCAGATAGGTCATCTGCGTGGTGGTGGCGCCGTTGTCGATGGTCGAGTCGTCGGTTACCTGCTTGTCGGCCATAATCTGTGCGCGCTGCTCGTCGGTAAGCGGCTTTACCATATCGGTGTTCTTGGGCCATCCGCCTGTGTTACGTTGCCATATCAGCAACTGGTCGCCAATGCGGCGAGCCTCTGCGGTCTTGAAAAACTCAGGATTTTTTTCTTTCAGTGCCTTGTCGCCCTGAGCTGATGCAGTAACGACGGGCATAAAGCCAATGATGGCTCCCAGTAGAGTAGTCTTAATGTAGTTCATATTCTTATACTTTGTTTTGATTTGTGGGTGCAAAAGTACAAAAAGTTTGCGAAACCTCGCAAGGATTAACACAGATTAAGAAGAAAACAATAATAAAATGTGTAAAAATGTGTGCTTAGTGGTCGAAAATGCGTATCTTTGCATGCAATTTAGAACGACATATACACAACATGAAGCAATATAAACTCTCGGCACCTGAACGTTTGGCTCAGACCATCCAGTTGCCAGCATCCAAAAGCATATCCAATCGTGCGCTCATTATCTATGCCCTTAGCGGAGGCCGCAATCTGCCTCAGAATCTGAGCGATTGCGACGATACCGAGGTCATCATCAATGCCCTGCGCACCATGCCCGACGAGATTAATATTAAAGCAGCCGGAACCGCCATGCGATTCATGACGGCCTACCTGAGCGTGATGCGTGGTACACACGTGATAACTGGTACCGAGCGCATGCAGCACCGTCCGATAGCTATCCTGGTTGACGCGCTGCGTAAGCTGGGCGCACAGATAGAATACGTGAACGAAGAGGGATTCCCACCACTAAGAATCACAGGCAAGGAATTGGCAGGCGGAGAGCTTGTTATCCCTGGCAACGTGAGTTCGCAGTATATCTCGGCACTGCTCATGATAGGACCTATGCTCGAAGAGGGGCTTACGCTGCAGCTTACGGGCGACATCATCTCGCGTCCTTACATCGACCTCACACTATGGATGATGGGCGAGTTTGGTGCCGAGGCTAAGTGGAGTTCGACCGATACGATTACCGTGGCCCACAAGCCCTACAAGAGTCGCGACTACTTTATCGAGAGCGACTGGAGCGGCGCCAGCTACTGGTATGAGATGGTGGCACTGAGTGGCGATGCCGATGCCGAGGTGAAGCTTACAGGCCTGATGGACGGCTCGATGCAGGGCGACTCTACCACCCGCTACATCTTCAGCTTGCTGGGTGTGAAGACCAACTTCGAGACACAAACCAAGGGTGTGCCACAGATGGTAACCCTGAAGAAGAACGGTCGTGGCGTGACGAAGCTGGAGTACGACTTTGTGAATGCACCCGACTTGGCGCAGACCTTTGTGGTTACCTGTGCCGCACTTGATATTCCCTTCCACTTCAAGGGCCTTTCAACCCTGAAGATTAAGGAGACCGACCGCATTGCTGCGCTGAAGAAGGAGATGCTGAAGTTAGGCTACGTGATTCACGACCTTAACGATAGCGAACTCTACTGGGACGGCGAACGTTGTGAGCCCGATTTGGCTGCCGGCATCGATACCTACGAGGATCATCGCATGGCGCTGGCCTTCGCACCCTTCGCCCTCAAGCAGCCTGGACTTATCATCAACAATCCGCAGGTGGTAACCAAGTCGTATCCAAAGTTCTGGGATGATTTGAAAAGCTGTGGATTTGCGGTGATTGAAGATTGAGCATTGAAGATTGAACATTGAAGATTGAACATTATGCAGTTTGTGATTGTTTGCATATTAATGATAGTGGGCCTTGCAGTAGTGGCACTCATTGCCAATAAGTTCGACAAAGGCGACGACGTGATTCAAGAGGGGCACGACTGCTCCACCTGTACCGCTGCCGACGAAGGCTCGTGCAAGATACACTGTTTGATAGAGGAAAAAAAGAAACGTGAGAAGTAGAGCGAAGAACATATTGCTGATAGTTACTGTCGCACTGGCGATAGTAGGATGTTCTACGCAAAAAAACACCCCCAAGAGTCGATTCTGGCACGCTTTCAACGCCCGTTATAATACCTATTATAATGGGCACATGTCGTTTATCGACGGCAATCTGGAGAAAGAGAAAGGCAACAAGGATAACTACACCGAGCTTATACCGCTTTACCCTGTTAGTAACAAGCAGAGTCGCGATATTGGTCGTTCGCACTACGAGCGCACGGTAGAGAAGATGGAGAAAGCCATTCAGCGCCACAGCATCAAGGAGAAGGGGCGCGAGTGGAACCCATTCCTGTGGAAAGCGTGGCTCATGATGGGCAAGGCGCAGTTCCAGATGGGCGAGTTCGAGGAGGCTGCGGCCACATTCTCGTACATGGCCCGCTTGTATCAGGGCGACCCTATGCGTAGCGGACTGGCTCGGGCGTGGCTGGCCAAGAGCTACACCCAGTTGGGCTGGCGCTACGATGCCGAAGACGTGATTCGTAACATGAGTCGCGACTCGATGGACTTCCGTGCCGTGAAGGACTGGGACTACACCTATGCCAACTACTACATCAGCGTGGGCGACTACACGCGAGCCGTGCCTTATCTGCGCAAGGCCATCAAGCACGAACGCCGCAAGGCCCAACGTGCCCGCGAGTGGTATCTCATGGGGCAGATACAGAATCTGCTGGGCCACCAGCAGGAGGCTTACAAGGCCTTCGGCAGGGTTGTTAGCTGCAGTCCGCCCTACGAGCTGGAGTTCAATGCCCGCATAGCGCAGACCGAGGTGCTGGCCAAGAATGGCGGTAAGCAGATGATAGGCCGACTTAAGCGCATGGCCGCCAACGATAACAATGCCGAATATCTCGATCAGGTGTACTACGCCATCGGCAACATCTACCTGGCTCAGGCCGATACGCTCAGTGCCATCAGTGCCTACGAGAAGGGTAACCGCAAGTCGGTGCGTAACGGTATCGAGAAGGGTGTGCTGCTGCTCACGTTAGGCCATCTGTACTGGCAGCTCGAGAAGTTTGCCGATGCCCAGCGTTGTTACGGCGAAGCTATCGGCCTGCTCGATAAGGACCGTAAGGACTACGACATGCTATCAGCCCGTTCTAAGGTGCTCGATGAGCTGGTACCTTACACCGAGGCCGTACACCTGCAGGACTCGTTGCTGGCCTTGGCACAGATGAGTGAGAAGGAGCGTAATCAAGCCATCGACCGTGTGATTGATGCCTTGAAGAAGCGCGAGAAGGAGGAACGCGATGCCGAGCAAGAAGCTGCCGCCAACGTGCAAGCGGCCAACAAGGCCAACTACGCCCCCTTCAGTCAGCGCAACCAGACCATCACCCAACAACCATCATCCACCACCCAAACCTCCACCTGGTACTTCTACAACCCTACGGCTGTGAGCCAGGGAAAGCAAACCTTCCAACGCGAGTGGGGTAGGCGTGAGAACATAGACAACTGGCAGCGTAGCAACCAAACGGTGGTACGTATGCCGCAGAGCGATGATACTTCTAACGACAGCACCGCCCAGCAGGGCGACTCGATAGCTGCAGATACTATAGCCGCCAAGGCGCCCGTAGATTCAGCCGCACTCGACCCGCATAACCGCGCCTACTATCTGGCGCAGATTCCGTTTACCGAGGCGCAGCAAGCTGCCTGTCACAAGATTATCAAGGACGGACTGCTCCATGCAGGCATTATCCTGAAGGACAAGATGGAACGCCTGCCCGTGAGCGAACGCTACCTGCGCCGCCTTACCACCCAGTATCCCGACTACGAGCATAACGATGAGGCTTGGTACCACCTGTGGCTGCTGTACTCGCGATTGGGGCAGCACACCAAGGCTGCCGAGTGCCTGACTCGTATGAAGGCCGACTATGCCGAGAGCGAGTGGACCTTGCTGATTGCCGACCCTTACTATGCCGAGAACGCCCGCTTTGGCGAGAAGATGGAGGATTCGCTCTATGCCGCTACCTACGACGCCTTCAAGCGCAACGCATTCGATGTGGTGAAGCAGAATACCTCTCTCTCTACTGCCCGCTTTGCCCAAGGCGCCCACCGCGATAAGTTTGTGTTTATCAGCGGACTGAGTAAGCTGAACGAGGGCGATGGCGACGGCTGTCTGGAGCAGTTGCAGGAGGTGGTAGATAAGTACCCCGATAGCGAGGTGAGTCCCTTGGCAGGTATGATTATCAAGGGTGTACAGGACGGTCGCAAACTACGTGGCGGCAAGTTCGACATTGGCGATGTGTGGACGCAGCGTAACATCGTTCTCTCGACCGATTCGACCGTTGCCGACACCCTGAGCACCGACCGCACCGAGCCTTACGTGTTCATGCTGGTGTACCACCCCGATTCGGTGGCCGAGAATCAGCTGCTGTTTGAGCTGGCACGTTACAACTTCTCGAATTTCCTGGTGCGTAACTTCGAGATACAGATAGACCACGATGGCGAACTGAACCGCATGCAGGTGAACGGCTTCCTGAGTTTCGACGAGGCTCTGCAGTATGCCCGTATGCTCTATGATAACGAGGCACTACGCCAACGTATGGCAGGAGCCATGCGCCTGATTGTGAGCCTGAAGAACCTGCCCAGTCTTGGCACCCGCTGGAGCTACGACGACTACCAGCAGTTCTACGAGCGCGAGCTGGCACCCATGCAGGTGAGCAACGAGAATTTGCTGCTGAATCCTGATGTGATAGAGGCACCCGACATAGAGGACATCGTGCCCGAGAAACCTGCCGAGCCGCAAATGCCCGCCACGCAGAAGAAACAGCAGAAGATGCTTGACTTTGACGATGATTTTTGGTAATTAACGCTACGATACAGATATGACAAACGGATTATTACTCTGGGTAGACGACGAGATTGAGCAACTCAAGGGCCACATCATGTTCCTCGAGAAGAAAGGCTACGAAATCGTGACCGTTAGCAACGGTACCGATGCCCTCGACTTGTGCCGTCAGCGTAACTTCGACCTGGTGCTGCTCGACGAACAGATGCCTGGTATCAGCGGGCTCGAGACCCTGCGAAAGCTCAAGGAGATTAATCCGTCGATAACCGTGGTGATGGTTACCAAGAGCGAAGAGGAGAACATCATGGAGCAGGCCATTGGCCAGAAGATTGCCGACTACCTCATCAAGCCCGTGAACCCCAATCAGATACTGCTTACACTCAAGAAGAACATCCACCGCAAGGCCATCGAGACGGAGATTACGCAGAGCCAGTATCAGCAGAATTTCCAGCAGATAGCTATGCAGATAACCGATTGCCGCACGTGGCAGGACTGGGTTGATGTGTACAAGCGCCTGGTGCACTGGGAGCTGGAACTGAGCAGTACCGATAGCAGCATGATGGAGATGCTGCAGATGCAGAAGGAAGAGGCCAACCATGGTTTTGCGAAATTCATCAAGCAGAACTACCTGAGCTGGGTTTGCGAGAAGGGCGAGGCTGCCCCGACGCTGTCGCCCGACATCTTCAAGACCAAGGTGTTCCCGCTGCTGAACGCCGGTGAGAAGGTATTCTTGGTAGTGCTCGATAACTTCCGCTACGACCAGTGGCGTATGCTCTCGGGCGAGCTGAGTGCCTACTTCGATATCGACGAGGATGTGTACTACAGCATCCTGCCCACCGCCACGCAGTATGCGCGCAACGCCATCTTCAGTGGATTGATGCCCAACAAGATTCAGGAGATGTTTCCCGACCTGTGGGTAGACGAAGACGAGGACGAAGGCAAGAACCTGAACGAAGAGCCGCTCGTGCGTACCCAACTGGAGCGCTACCGCCGCAAGGAGTCGTTTGCCTACCACAAGATAAACACCCAGGCCGATGCCGACAAGCTCATGCAGCAGATGAGCACCATCAGCAAGCATCCGCTCAACGTGGTGGTGTTTAACTTCATCGACATGCTGAGCCACGCCCGCACCGAGTCGAAGATGGTGCGCGAGCTGGCCAACAACGAGAGTGCCTACCGCAGCATCACGCTGTCGTGGTTCCGCCATTCGGTCATCAGCAACTTCTTCCGCGAGCTGGCGCAGATGGATTGCAAGGTCATCGTTACTACCGATCATGGCAGCATACGTTGCACCCAGCCCGTGAAGATAGTGGGCGATCGCAATACCAACACCAACCTGCGCTACAAGTTGGGCAAGAACTTAGGTTACGACGAGGATAAGAGTCTGTTTGTGATTAAGGACCCGCGCAAGGCCATGCTGCCAGCGCCCAACCTATCCACCAGCTACGTGTTTGCCACGGGCGACTCGTTCTTCGCCTATCCTAACAACTACAACTACTATGTATCGTACTATCGCGACACGTTCCAGCATGGAGGCATCTCGATAGAGGAGATGATTGTGCCGCTCATTACCCTGACAGGAAAGAAAAGATAAAAAAAAGAATAGATATGGAGATTAAGATTAACAGTTTGGAACAAATTGGCGATGCCGCCCGTGAGTTCATTGCCCAGATGGGCAACCGCCGTGTGTATGCTTTCTACGGAAAGATGGGTGCCGGAAAAACCACATTCATCAAGGCTATCTGCGAGGCCTTGGGGGTTGACGATGTCATCACATCGCCTACCTTCGCTATCATCAACGAGTACACCTCGGGCGAGGGCGAGAGCATTTATCACTTCGATTTCTATCGTATCAAGAAACTCGAAGAGGTTTACGACATGGGCTATGAAGACTACTTCTACAGCGGCTGCTTGTGCCTGATTGAGTGGCCTGAGCTTATTGAGGAGGTATTGCCCGAGGATGCCGTGAAGGTTACCATCGAAGAAAAAAGCGACGGTAACCGTGTGGTTACCATCGCTTAAGTGAATTGATAAGTGTCCCTGTCTTAGAGCAGAGCTTCGAACTTCTCTTCGAATTTTGCCTTAGACTGGGCACCAATCAGTTTATCTACAACCTCA